>ERZ780157.2859-NODE-2859-length-15446-cov-3.032487_pt1 | contig 15446 bp, 14 predicted proteins | sample MGYA00511169_ERZ780157 | MGnify/ENA primary metagenome ERZ780157 (study PRJEB29588, sample SAMEA1965149) | human gut metagenome | biome: human gut; feature: human-associated habitat; material: faeces | place: Denmark | collected 2008/2010 ... | reverse complement strand
GGAGCACCCCAAAACAGGCCTTTAGGGCTTGTGTGCTCTTGTCAACTGATGGTATGGTGTGTTAAAATAACAGCATATCATATAGTAGGGGTGATATTGCGTGACGAAGGGTTACGATAGCGATAAAGATATACTGAAAATACTCGATCAGGCAACAGCGGAGGCCAAAGCCCTACGTAAGGATGCCCAGAACGGCATTTCGAAGAAGGTAATGGAAAGTGCCATGGATATGGCTGCAAAGTATCAGTTGATAATGGACACGGCGGAGCAGGAGATAACCGATGAGTACCGCAGCAGCGGCACGCTGACCAGCGCCCGGGTGTGTGACATAAACCGCGGCATGGACGATTACGTCCTATCTGTCCAGGCGGTAATGTCCCTTATGGAAAAGGCAAAGGCCGAGGGCGGGAAATAGTATTCATTTCCTTTGTAAATATTTGTTTAACAGAAGCCCGCATGCGGTGAAAGCATGCCGGGCTTGTAGTATAATCAATATGCTAAAAGAATGCGGCAAGCTTTTTGCCGCATAAAAACGGCAGCGAAAGGCAGGTGCAGGCCATTGGCATATAATGTACTGGTAAAAACCATTTCCGGCGGTATCCAGCAGTTTCGGGCGAGCGATGCTGTGGACATAGCGATAATAACCGTACTGATATATCATTTGATACTGCTGACTAAGGAGACCCGGGCGTTTCAGGTACTAAAGGGCATAGGCATTGTATTCATAGCCGCGCTGGTGAGCGATGTATTGCAGCTGGTAACTATAAGCTGGCTGCTCAATTCATTGCTTTCTGTGGGCATTATACTGGCTGTGGTACTGTTCCAGCCGGAGCTTCGCCGTGCATTGGAGCATATTGGCCGCGGCAATCTGTTCTCGCGCGAGTTTTTCGGCAGCATAATAGACAACGGCTCCGAGGATACCGTGCGTGAAATGCATCAGGCTATAACCGACCTTGCCAAGCGCAGGGTAGGCGCGCTGATAGTTATAGAGCAGCGTACTGGCCTGGGCGATATAATAAATACCGGCACGCTTATAGAGGGACGCATTTCCGCCCCTCTTATAGAGAACATATTCGAGCCCAACACTCCGCTGCATGACGGCGCTATGATAATACGCAACAACGAAATCGTCGCGGCGGCCTGCATTCTGCCCCTGGTGGAGGATATAGCAGTGGCCCGTGAGCTGGGCACAAGGCACAGGGCGGGACTGGGCATATCCTCGGTGTCCGACAGCATCACCATAATCGTTTCCGAGGAGACGGGCGTCATATCCATGGCCAGGGACGGCAAGCTGGTGCGCTACATTGACAGCAAGGCGCTAAGGAACCTCCTTGAATCCATATTTATCCATAAGGAAAGGGAATTCCAGATGCCTTCCCTCAGCAGCTTCAGAAGAAGGAAGGGCAATCAGAAATGACAAAGAACGACATAGGCACCATCATACTTAACTGGCTGAAGGGTTTCTTTACGAAAAATCTCGCATTGAAGATAGTATCGCTGCTGTTTGCCATGCTGATATGGGGCTATGTTATGGTAGAGGTCAATCCAAAGAGGGTAAAGACCATAACGGACGTTCCTATAAGCTTTTCCGGCGAAAGCTCGCTGCATGATCGCGGTCTTGCCGTGCGCGGCGACAGGGACGATATACTCAGAAACGTAACGGTAAGGGTAAAGGTGCAGCTTACGGATTATACTGGCCTCGACGCATCGGATATATCCGCATCTGTAAGCCTGCGTCCGGTCAACAAGGCGGATACGTATAAGCTCAAAATAGACGCTACATCAAGTCTCGGCACGGTGGAGAACGTGAGCCCCAGTGAGATAACCATAGAGGTAGATGAACTGGCTACCATGCTCGTGCCCATAGACGTTGAGTACTCCGGCGAGCTGCCGGAAGGTTACTGGAAAAGCGAGCCTACGCTTGCTTCTCAGTCCATAAAGGTCAGCGGCCCGAGAGATGACGTATCCACCATATCCAAAGCCATATGCACCATAAACCTTGAGGACAGGACCACCTCCTATAATGAGGCGATACTGTTGAAATATGTGGATAAGAACGGCGATGAGATAGATACCGCGCTGTTCCTCGATACGCTGCCGTCCGTCGTTGTAAAGATGGATGTGCTGCGCATAGTGGAACTGCCTATAAACGCTGCGGAGGCCGTGCTCGGCGCGGACGCGCTGCCGGCGAACTATGAGGTATACGATGTGGTGGCGACGCCGCCAACCGTAAGGGTAGTGGGCTCCGAGAGCGCGTTATCTGGCCTCACGGGCATACAGATCGAAAATATCGACGTCTCCGGCAGCAGCTCAAGCGTGCAGCAGAACATAGAGATAACTGCGCCGGAGGGGACTACGCTGTTGGACGACCCGAATATAACGGTATATGTGGGCATAAGGGAAAAGCAGGACAGCGTGCAGTTCAAGGGCGTGCCGGTAGAGACTAAGGGCCTGGCAAAGAAGCTCACGGCGGAGCTTTCCGCTGCGGAGTGCGATGTGAACATAACCGGCCGCACCAGCCTTATGAAGCTGCTCCAGCGCAAGGATGTATCGGTATACGTGGATCTGACAGGCCTTGCCGCCGGAACATACAAAATTACGCCCATGGTATCTCTTGCCTCCAAGGAGATGCAGACGGATCTCCGATGGACGGTGTCCCTGCCTGAGGTCACAGTAACCATAAAGGAATAAGCACATATAATGGCGCTGTTGGTAAAGGATATAAAGCTTCCGCTGAATGAAAAGGAGTCTTTGCTGTCAAAGGTGACGGCAAAGACTCTTGGCATACCGGAAAACGCCGTAAAGGGGCTTGCGATAAAGCGCATTTCCCTCGATGCACGCAAAAAAAGCGATATTTGCTTCATATACACCGTAGAGATAAGCCTTGAGCCCAGGGACGAAAGGCGGATATTAAAGCGCGGCCTGCCCACGGTATGCGAGGCGGAGGCACGGGAAATACGCGAGGTGGCCACCGGCAGCATACCCTTGGATAAGCCTATCATAGTAGTGGGCATGGGTCCGGGCGGGCTTTTTGCGGCGTATACGCTGGCGAAGCACGGCTACGAGCCAATAGAAAGGCGTACTCTCGATGTCGATGTCTTCTGGAACGGCGGGAGGCTCAGGGAGGACAGCAACCTCATGTACGGAGAAGGAGGGGCAGGAGCGTTTTCGGACGGCAAGCTTACCACGCGCATAAAGGACAGCCGTGCTCACGACGTGATAGACATACTTGCGGATCATGGAGCGCCGAAAGAGATACGCCTGCTTGCAAAGCCGCACATAGGCACGGATATACTGGTCAAAGTGGTGAGAAGCATACGCGAGGATATAGTGCGCATGGGCGGCGATGTGAGGTTTTCTGCTAAGCTCGTGGGCCTGGAGAAGGACAGCGGAGATAATATAATCTCTGTAACCGTGGAGAAAAACGGTGAGAGGGAAAGGATACCCTGTTCCGCATGCGTATTGGCCACGGGGCAGGGCGCGCGGGATACCTACCACATGCTGTACGATATAGGGCTTGAGCTTTTACCCAAAGCTTTCGCTGTGGGTGTACGCATAGAACACCCAAGGGAGCTTATAGACAGATCACAGTACGGCGAGTTTGCATCGCACCCGAGGCTGGGCGCGGCGGAGTACCATCTTGCGGATAAGGCTGGAAACAGGGGAGTTTACAGCTTCTGCATGTGCCCCGGCGGCGTGGTGGTGGCGTCCTCGTCCGGGCCTGAGCAGGTGGTGACAAACGGCATGAGCCGCCATGCACGCGATGAGCAGAATTCCAATGCGGCCATAGTTGTTCAGGTAGACAGCAGGGATTATACAGTCGGCCCCCTTGGTGGGCTGGACTTTCAGGAGCAAATAGAGCGGGCTGCGTATTACGCTGGCGGCGGGGATTTTACCGCCCCTGCGGAGCGCGTCGGCGACTTTTTGAGGAAGGCTACCCCTAAGGCCTTCGGCAGCGTAAAGCCCACTTACCGGCCCGGCGTGTGCGTGAGTGACCTGTACCAGTGTCTGCCGGACTTTGTGTCGGAAGGAATACGCGCCGGAATAACGGCGTTCGGAAGAAGACTAAAGGGCTTTGATATGGACGATGCGGTTATTACTGCGGTAGAGAGCCGCACCAGCTCCCCGGTTCGCATACAGCGCGACGAGGAGGGCTGTGCTACCCGCATGAAGGGGTTATACCCCGTAGGCGAGGGAGCGGGCTACGCCGGAGGAATAGTAAGTGCCGCGGTGGACGGCATGCGTGCCGCGGAACGCATAATGGCCATTTTCCGGCCGATGTAAAGGAGCGGGATAGATGAAGAAAACGATTATAACAGCCATATTGGCGGCTATGACACTTTTGCTCATAGGCTGCTCCGCCAACAATGAAAGGATAGACCTGACTGACCCGCTTAGCGGCAGTTCAATATTGTCCGCGGCGGATCTTGAGGCCTTCTTCAAATACGGCGAGAACGACACGGCCGTGCTTGCGGCCTCATTCAGCATGGAGGATACCATGCTCAAGCTTACTGCACAGCGGGGTTCCATTACGATAGATGGCAATGGTTATACCCTAAGCGGCACTGGGGACTGCATAATACGCCTTGACGAAGGCTGCAAGCTTACGCTCAACGATATTACGGTACACAGCGGATCAACGGCTATCGGCTGCCTTGGTTCAGCTGAGATAGGCGGCGAAAACGCCAACATAATAGGCGTGTCGGACGGAATACTCTGCGCCGATGAGCTTATCGTATCCGAGGGAAGCAGCCTTGTATGTAAGGGCAGCAACGGCCGGGGAATAGACGCCGAGGATATAACAATAAAGGCCGGAGCCAGCGTATCCGGGGAGGGAGTACTGGGCGGAATCAACTCCAGGTCGGATATAACTCTGGAAAAGGGCGCGTCCCTTGCGGCGTATACCGATGAAAACTACAATGCACTGAAATGCGATGGACAGCTTTCAATGGCGGACGGCTCTGTGCTTACCGTAGAAAATCGCGGCAGGTATCACGGCGCTGAAATTTATGAATTCGCAATTGAAGGTGCTGTGAGTATAAATGCCGCCGGCGGCAGCGAAGCAACTGGACTTTTCATAACCGAGCAGCATTCCAATATGTACGCTGTCGGCAGCTGCAAGCCGGAAGCTCGCGTTGAGAATGGCAAGGGCAGGATAACCTTTGTGGACGATGCTTCAAAAATCCCTGCCGAGATACCCCAACCGGACGGCTATATTGAGGAGACGGCGGAAACAGAAGAACAGTAGAAAAATTCTCTCTCATACAAAATGATTTGAGGTGGATTGTGGAATTAGAAAAACGCCTAAAACCAGTCTCAGCATTATGCTTTTATGCGTTGTCGGCGTTCTTTTTGTCGTCTGCTTTTATGCTGCCTTTTAGGTAAATGATACACGGATCCCACGCGGGATAAAATAACATACGGGGGGCAAAAATAAAATATGCAAAAGATATTGACATGTGTGGCAAAAAGAATATAATAAGATTAAGAATAATTCTTAATATAATAATTAGCATAAAGGAGATAACGCAAATGGAGCTTAAGGGTACAAAGACCGAGAAAAATCTGATGGCCGCCTTTGCGGGCGAATCCCAGGCAAGGAATAAGTACACCTATTTTGCAAGCGTCGCAAAGAAGGAAGGCTATGAACAGATAGCCGCGATTTTCCTTAAGACTGCCGAAAACGAGAAAGAACACGCAAAATTGTGGTTTAAGTATCTGGATGGTATAGGCAATACCGCCCAGAATCTTAAGGCGGCTGCAGAGGGCGAAAATTACGAATGGACCGACATGTACGATACCTTTGCAAAGGAAGCGGAGGAAGAAGGCTTTAAAGAGCTTGCAGAAAAGTTCCGTGCGGTTGGAAGAATAGAGAAGACCCATGAGGAGCGCTATCGCACCCTGCTTAACAACGTCGAAACGAACGCTGTATTTGAAAAAGCGGGAGAGCGCATGTGGGAGTGCCGTAACTGCGGCCACATAGTAGTGGGTAAGGCCGCTCCCGAGATATGCCCCGTATGCAACCATCCCAGGAGCTACTTCGAGGTGCGTGAGGAGAATTATTGATTTTTTATCAAAAAGAGATAGCCTGCCAATACCGCAGGCTGTTTTTTATGCGTTTAATTCTTCATCTATCGGCGGGTATGTGCCAAGCTCGCTTATTATGCGCTTAGCGTAGGAGATAAAGGTCTTGGCCGCTAGCGATGCGGTATGGACGGATTTTACTATTATACCCATGTGACGGTATTCACAGGGAGCAAGCTCTTTGGTTATTACGTTGGATTCAAGACTGTCCAACACCATTTCCGGCATCACGGTCACGCCGAGACCGTGCTGTATCATGGCGATTATGCCGCGGTTTTCCATGGTGGAAAATGAGAGGCGGGGGGTTATGCCGCTGCCTTTGATTATCTGTGAAACATCGTAGTCAAAGCCCTCGTTGGAGAGTATGAAGGGATCGTCATCAATCTCGTCGAGGGTAACTCTGTCCTTGTCTACCAGTCTGTGTCCGGGGGGAAGCAACACGAGCATGCGGTCTGAGGCAAGGTGTATCCACTCATAGCCCTGAGGTGGGTTGCTCATTATGGCGAAGTCAATGCAGGATTCGTCAAGTTGGCTTATAAGGGAGTCGTTGCCTCCTACGATTATTTCTATCTGTATACCGGGGTAGTCATGGCTGAATTCTTCTATTATCTTTGGGAGCCACAGCACAGACGCGCTGGCAAAAGTGCCTATGCGAAGCCTGCCGAAGCTCATACCGCGGATGTTGGCAACTATCTGGTCCATATGGTCGTTGGCATTTAGTATCTCCCGTATGGCAGGCAGCAGCGCCCGGCCGTTTTCGGTCAGCCGCACTCCGCCCTTGCCGCGTATCAGCACAGGGAAGCCGAATTCGTCCTCTATGGTTTTGATAAGGTGGCTGACGCCGGATTGGGTGAAGCCAAGCTGGTTTCCGGCGGCGGTAAGGCTCTTGGTCTCTATGACTTTCAGAAGGACTTCAAGTTTTTTTATATCCATACCTGATGTTCCGTTCCTTTTAGAAATGAAAAATGCTCATACTACTTTATAGAAACATTCATTTTACTTATGCTGTATTTTATATTATAATAAATTACAAGAAAAAACAAGTGCCATTTAACGTTTTTCCCCACCCAACTGAATTTCAGTTATCCCCGACTGCAACAAAAGGCCCCATATACGGGGCCTTTTATTGTTTCGCGTATTTTATAATTATATTTGTTGGAATATACCATATTGGTGTATAATGCTATTAGAATGCGAAAGGAACCGTACTAAATAATGTCCAACGATGTGCGCTTGACTACTATGACCTCCTGCGGGGGGTGAGCGGCTAAGATAGGTCCGGGGGTACTGGACGCGATGCTTTCCACTCTTCCGAAAAATTCCGATCCGAAGCTGATAGTCGGCTTTGATACGGCTGACGATGCGGCGGTATATAAGATAAACGACGACACGGCCATAATACAGACCGTGGACTTTTTCCCGCCTATGGTGGACGACCCGTACACCTTCGGACAGGTGGCGGCGGCAAATGCCCTAAGCGACATATACGCTATGGGAGGTACGCCCAAGCTGGCGCTCAACCTGTTCTGCTTTCCGTCAAAGAAGCTGCCTCAGGACGCCATAAAGGCAATACTTGCGGGCGGCGCCGATAAGGTGCTGGAAGCGGGCGCCATACTCTGCGGCGGCCATACCATAGAGGACCCGGAGCCGAAATACGGGCTTGCCGTGACAGGATTTGTAAGACCAGATAAGGTGCTTTCCAACTCCTCCGCAAAGGAGGGCGATCTTCTCATACTTACAAAGGCTATAGGCAGTGGAGTGCTCACTACCGCCGCAAAGGCACAGCTCCTTTCAAAGGAATACGAAAGGTCGCTTATAGCTGCCATGACCGCCCTCAACGCAAAGGCGCAGCAATCCATGCTGAAATATGAGGTGAATTCCTGCACTGATATAACCGGCTTCGGCCTTATGGGCCACGTCCGGGAGATGGCTGAGGGCAGCGGCTTTACTGCCGAGATAAAGGCGGACGCGGTACCTATACTTCCCGGCGCGCTGGAATTTGCCAACATGGGCATAATTCCTGCGGGCGCATATCGCAACAGGGAATTCATAGAGGACAAGGTAAGCATATGCGAGACGGTAAACAGAGCGGTGTCCGATATACTGTTTGACCCGCAGACCTCCGGCGGCCTGCTTATAAGCCTGCCGGAAAATCAGGCCCACAGGCTTTTGGACGATATAAAGGCTCATACGCCTGATGCTGCCATAATAGGCTGCATAAAGGCCAAGGGAGAGCATGCGATAGAAGTAGTATAAAAAATAAAAACGGAGGGTATGAGTTTATGAAGCTGGCGATAAGTGCGCCGAGGGGAAAAATGGGCAAGCTTGTGACTAGAGAAGCGCTGAAGCGGTCCGGCGATTTTGAGATTGTGGGCGGCATAGGCCCCAAGGGCAGGGACTACATAGGCTGTGACATGAGCGTTGCCGCAAAGACAGACTTCGTAGGCGCAAACACCTATGACGACGTGGAAAAGGTAGTTGCCATGAGCGACGGCGTAGTTGATTTTTCCACCACTGAGGGCGCCATGGAAGTGGCACGGGCTTGTGTAAAGTACAGAAAACCCCTTATGCTGGGCACTACCGGCTTTACAGAGGAGCAGATGGCTGAGCTTGAGGAGTGCGCCAAGACTATCCCCATACTCATCGCCCACAACACTTCAAAGGCCGTTAATCTGGTATACGAGATAGCGCGTATGCTCACAGAGTCCATAGGCGGCGAATCTGATATCGAGATAATCGAAATGCACGATAACAAGAAGCTGGATGCTCCCAGCGGCACCTCAAAGGAGCTGGGGGAGATAATCGCGGGAGTCCGCGGCGAAAAGCTCGCAGATGTTGCGGATTACGGACGCAAGGGCAGGGGACTGCGCGAAAAGGATCATATCGGCTACCATTCCGTAAGGGCGGGGGACATCTCCAGCACACATACCCTCATATTCGGCATGGAGGGAGAGCGCATAGAGATAACCCACAGGTCGTATGATTTCGGCACCTTTGCCAAGGGCGCGCTGGATGGGATACTGTTCCTTCAGGGCAAAAAGCCCGGGGTATATGCTTACAGGGAAGTGCTGGGGCTGTAATTGACGGATAAAAAACCGGGCAAAAAATTTTACCCGGTTTTTATTTTTTTGTTATTGACTCTGACGCTGCGTAATACGTTATGCTGTATTCGCACGGGAGGTGTTGAGAAGATGAAAACGGTAAAGGAAGTAAGCAAATTGGCCGGTGTGAGCGTGCGCACGCTGCATTATTACGACACTATAGGGCTGCTGAAGCCCACCGAGGTGACGGGGGCCGGGTACAGGCTGTATGACGATACGGCACTGGAGCGGCTTCAGGCTATACTGTTTTTCCGCGAGCTGGAATTTTCTCTGAAGGAGATAAAGAGTATCATGAACAGCTCGGGCTTCGACAGACGGAAAGCTCTTGAACAGCAGATAAAGCTGCTTGAGCTGAAGCGGGAGCATCTTGACAATCTGATCGACTTCGCCCGTGGAATAAAAGCGATAGGAGTGAAAAATTTGAGTTTTAAGGCATTCGATACGTCCAGAATAGATGAGTACGCGAGAAAGGCAAAGGAAGCCTACGGCAATACTGCGGAGTACAGGGAGTTTCAGGAGAAGGATAAAGAACGTGACGATGCAAAGCGGGAGGAGTTGAATCAGGGGCTCATGGATATAATGGCGGAGTTCGGCGCAATAAAGGATACCGATCCTGCAGGAGATGCGGCGCAGCAGCTCGTAAACAAGCTTCAGGGTTACATAACCGAGCATTTTTACAAGTGCTCTGATAGTATATTGGGCGGCCTTGGCAAGGAATATTCCGGCGGCGGGGAAATAAACGATAATATAGACCTTGCCGGAGGCGAAGGCACCGGGAATTTCATCGACCGCGCCATACAGGCGCACCGCAAGTAAAAAAACAGCAGACCCGCAGCTATACTGCGGGTCTGCTCAGTCTGATTCAAATATTATCTCTGTAAGCTGTCGAGGCTGCTATTTGGGCAGCCTCTTGCCGCACTTCGGGCAATACTCAAAGCCGCCGTCCACGCCCTTGCCGCAGTAGGGGCAGAAGGAAGAGGAGGTGGTAAAGCTGCTCTTTTGCGCAGTATCATCACGGTATTCGGTGCCGCCAAAGCGCTGCTCAAGCGGGTCAGGCTCCTCTCCTTCATCGGTTATGTCGAAGGAAGAGTAGCGGTTTTTGCCGGTGGCGTTTCTGTAGTTGTAGGCAGCCTGCACTATGCCCATTATTATGAAAATTACGCCGAATATGGGGAAAAACGCCGGCGCGCCCATACGTGCCGCCATGATCGTCCAGAATATGCCGAATACTATTGCGAATACAGAGCCAATAAATTTCATCCCGGAAGGCCCTCTGCCCGGCTTTACGCTTTTCATAAGATTTCTCCTTTACTCGTTTCTTATTGCATTGAGTGGGCTCAGCCGCATTGCCCTGATGGCCGGATAAAGGCCGGAGAGCATCGCCACAGTCACAGAGAAGAGCACTGCGCCTACCGCAAGATAAAAGGGTATTATGCTCTTGAATCCGCTATCGCCTACAAAGTGATTTATCACTGCGGAAAGCCCGTAGCTTATGCCCAAGCCCGCAGCGCCGCCGAAGAAGCCTATATAGGCAGCCTCGGTGAGAAACAGCTCCGCTATGTTGTCCATACGACAGCCCAGCACCTTTATTATGCCTATCTCCTTGGTGCGCTCGTATATGCTCATCATCATGGTGTTCATTATGCCTATGGCTGCGACCAGCAGCGATACGCCGCCTATGGCGCCCAGCAGGTACTGTATCTGCTGCATCTGCTTTTCAGCCTGCTCAAGTGCGTCCTGAAGGGAACTGGTGCCGTACCCCATCTCGTCTATGGCGGCCTTCACCTCGGATACGGCGTCGGTGCTTTCGCACTTTACCATTACGCGGTTGTAATTCTTGGTATCAAGCTGCATATAGTCGCTGTTTTCCTTGGCGAGCTTCTGCACCGCCTCTATATCCATAAGGCAGTACCACGAAAACTCGTTGTTGCTTGGGGATACGATGCCTATGGGGTCTACGCGGTAGGTCTTGCCGGGGGCCGGCTGGCTATCGCCGTCGCCCGGCAAAACCGGATTATTATTGTTGTAAACGTTGTTATAGTCGAAGGTGAGCTGGAATTTTGACTCCATTGTGACCTTGGGGTTGCCATCGCGATCCACCGCCTGCTTGCCGGTATTGGGGTCGTAAAACCAGTTGAGCACGTCCTGGCTGAGCACCATCTCATAGCTGGAGCTGCCGCGCTTGTACTTGGGGTAGCGGCCCTCCGAAAGCTCCAAACCGAACTCCTCCGCTACGGAGCTGTCTATAGCCAGTATGCTGCAATCGGCCATCCATTTGCCGCTTTTAAGTATGCCGTAGGTCTGTATCTGGGGCATAACGGCTTTTACGCCGGGTATCTTTTTGATAGTTTCGACCGCCTTTTTGTCCAGCTTTTTCTCGGTGTTGGTGCCGCCCGTGGCGGTTTCCTTATAGCTCCAGCGGCTGACGGTAATATTTGTAAGGCTGCCCATGCTGGCATAGCTCTCCATTGTGGATTTTTTTATGCCTATGCCGAGGCTCATCATGACGACTATAGAGGAAACACCGATGACCATGCCCAGCACAGTGAGCACGGCTCTAAGCTTTCTCCGCCACAGGTTCATGAAGGCGGTCCTTAAAATATCAGTGAAGCGCATTTAAATTTCGTCCTCCAGGCTGCGCGCCCTGCGCTTTTTGAGCTTCTTGAAGCCGAAGAAGCCGCCTCCGCCCAACGCGCCCGCGCCTATAACCCAGCCCCACCAGGGGAAGCCCTTGGAGCCGCCCTCCATGCCGGGGTCTGTCATGCCGCCTTCCATGCCTTCGCCTCCCATGCCCTCCATGCCTTCCATGTTTTCCATACCGGCATTGGGGTCCTCCACGTGGAGCGTAAAGGGAAGCCGCTCCTCGCCGGGCTCGCCGTATACATCCTCGTAGGATATTACTACGGTGCCCTGTATATCCCCTGCCTCAGACGGTATTACGGATATATCTGCCGCAAGGGTGGAGCCGGCGCTGAGGGTGCCGCCGAAGTAGCTCTCTTCAAGCTTGAGGCCGTTTCCCTCCACGTCGACGATACAGTTATAAATGCTGGAGCGGCCCATGTTGTACATTTTGATGGACATGCTGGTACTTGAATCCAGATAGGACACATCGTCATATACCGTAGGCTCGTCGCACTTGAGCCTGATCTTTTGCAGTATGGGCACGGCTATAGTCTCGTTTGCGGTATGGGCCGCGTTGGTGCTGGCGGATTCATAGCTGAAATCCACATTGAGGGTATATGCCTTTGCCGTCGCGTCGGGCGCGGTCTGGAGGGATACCTTCTGGCTGCTGCTCTGGCCCTTGCCTATTTTGGATATATACAGCGTATTGCTGCCGCCGCTGGCGGGAACTATGGTCGCCGTTTCGCCCGCGTCCTTTATGTGTATCTGCACGTTTTGCAGGTTGGTGCTGTCGGATGTATTCTTTATGGTGAACTCCAGATCGAAGGTCTCACCCGCGTAAATCTTGTCCGAGCTGAGCTTGTAGCTTTCGATTATAAGCTTCGGCACCGAGGTGGTGGTATCCTTGTCGCTGGTGGGCGACAGACCCTTGCGGACGTTTACGAAAAGGCTCACTGTGCCGCTCTTGAGGTCGCCCTCGTCATTGCGGTAGGTAACGTTGAAGTCCACCTGCTTTACGCCTACGGTAGCCTTCTTGCTCAGACGCAGATGGTACAGGAACTCCACCACCTGCCCCCTGCCTATGGAGCCGGGGTATGAAAGGGTATAGTCTACCAGATCTATATCGAAGGGGAACTTCTCTATGTCGTTGCTGAGTACCGGCGTTACCTTGAGGTCATACACATAGCCGTTGGTGCAGGTAAGGGGCAGCCGCACCTCCAGCTGGTCGCCGTAATCGCCTGAAGGCGTAAGCACGCACACGCCATTGCTGTCAACGCTTGATGTGCGGATACGGAACTCGCTGTCCTCCTTTTTGGGCGCTTCGGTAGCGGAAGGGGCGCGGACGATGGAGAAACCATCGCAAACGGCTGTAACCAGCCCGTATGAAGGATTGCTGCTGTCACCGTATGGTACGTTAAAAAGGAGCGTGAGAATACCGGCCGCATTGCCTGACGACGCAAGCGTTGCCGTTATATTTACGGCCTTTGTGCTTTTTTTAGGTATGGTATCATTCCCGGAAGCAGATATTATGCAGCCTTCGCTTGGCTGTACTGCGGCAAGAATAACGTCATACTCGCTGTTATTCACGATATCTATGGTCATATTGACGGAACCTGCGTTCTCCTGGAAAGCACGGCCATTCGCTTTTGCTGTAATAGAACAGTTGTCTGGTGTTGGTGCGTCTGCAGGGTATGTGACGGAAGGCTTATTGCTTTCCCCATTCTCCGCATACGCAACCGAGCATATCGACAGCGCCATAGCCATGGCAAGTATTATAGTAATAACGCGCTTCATTGTTTTTCCTCCGTGTTAAGCTTCCTTCTTTATTTCTTCCCTGATCTCGGCCTTGTCGCCTACGGTTTCGTGGCGATTGAAGTATATATCCGTTATGCGGCCGTCAAGTATGTTTATTACCTTGTCCGCATATGCCGCCATATTTGGGTCGTGGGTGACCATTATGAAGGTCTTGCCGTGGCTCTTTACCGTATCGCACATGCTGTGCATTACATCGTCCGACGTTTTGGAGTCAAGGTTGCCGGTAGGCTCATCGGCGAATATTATGTCCGGGTCTGTGACCAGCGCCCGCGCTATGCCGACGCGCTGCTGCTGTCCGCCGGACATCTGCCCCGGCATGTGGTTCATGTGGCTTTCAAGGCCAACGTCCTTCAGCGCCTTCTTCGCCAGCCTCATGCGCTTATCGTAAGGCACTCCCCGAAACGACAGCGGAAACGCCACGTTTTCAAGGGCAGTGTAGTAAGGCATGAGGTTGAAGGACTGGAATATGAACCCCACGTACTTCTGCCGGAAAAGTATAAGCTCGGACTGGTTCATTCTTTCAAGGTGCTTGCCGTTTATGACGACCTCGCCGCTGGTCACGGGCTCTAACCCCGCCAGCATATTCAGCAGGGTGGATTTGCCGCTGCCGCTTCGGCCTATTATGCAGCAGAATTCCCCGGGCATTATCTGCAGGTCTATTCCCCTCAGGGCATGGACGTCAACGCTTCCAACCCGGTATACCTTGGTAACGCTGCGAAGGTCAATTATGGGCTTCTGCCCGGTCGTTTTCTTCTCGGCGGGTATGCTTTCCATCGCACTCTACTCCTCATTATGCCATATATGGCTTATCTTGTATTGTAATACGTAATGCGTTACAAATCAAATTAACAATTCATTAATTGTGAAAGTTGTGTGGACAGACTCTGCACATATTTAAAAAAGCGCCGTATTACGGGCTTTTTCGATGCTCCCAAATTGGAACTTTATTTGACAGCGGCAGACTGGGGAATATAATTATTTGTGTATTTAAAGAGAAAAAGAGAACTGAACTATGGAAAAGAACAATCAATACCTCGGCACGGAGCCTCTGGGCAAGCTGCTTTTTAAACTTGCGGTACCCTCCGTAGTAGCCCAAATAATCAACATGCTCTACAATATCGTAGACAGGATATATATAGGCCACATGCCGGAGGGCGGCTCTCTCGCGCTGACCGGCCTGGGCGTGTGCATGCCCATCATAATGGTAGTATCCGCCTTCGCGGCCCTCGTATCCATGGGCGGCGCGCCGCGGGCCTCGATAGCCATGGGCCGCGGCGACAACAGCGCCGCAGAGCGCATACTCGGCAACTGTTTTATATTGCAGATAATAATATCGGCTATACTCACCTCGGCGCTCCTGATATGGGATAGGGACCTGCTTCTCGCCTTTGGAGCGAGCCCGGATACCATAGGCTTTGCCGCAGGGTACATGGACATATACGCCCTCGGGACGATATTCGTGCAGCTCACCCTCGGCATGAACGCATTCATAACCGCCCAGGGCTTTTCCAAGACCGGCATGTACACCGTGTTGATAGGTGCCGTATCCAATATAATCCTTGACCCCGTGTTCATATTCGGCCTTGATATGGGGGTGCGGGGCGCGGCGCTGGCCACGGTCATTTCCCAGTGCATATCCTGCTTATGGGTGCTGCTCTTTCTTAGGGGCGAAAAAACCATACTGCGGCTCAAAAAGGAAAATATGCGCCTTGAGGCCGGGGTCATACTTCCCTGCCTCGCGCTGGGCCTCGCGGCCTTCATAATGCAGTCCAGCGAAAGCATAATATCCGTAAGCTTTAATACGTCGCTGCTTAAATACGGCGG
>ERZ780157.2856-NODE-2856-length-15454-cov-3.104228_pt1 | contig 15454 bp, 29 predicted proteins | sample MGYA00511169_ERZ780157 | MGnify/ENA primary metagenome ERZ780157 (study PRJEB29588, sample SAMEA1965149) | human gut metagenome | biome: human gut; feature: human-associated habitat; material: faeces | place: Denmark | collected 2008/2010 ... | reverse complement strand
CCGCCACAGCCTTCTTCTTCGCCTCCGACCACTCAGGGTGTCGCGCGGTCCAGCACTACAGGTCACGCCAGCAGTCAGCCGCCACCTCGTCCACGATGGCGAGCGTGGTTCTCCAGACGGCGCAGAAGGAGGAGGAGGCGAAGAGGGCGGTGGCGTGCTTGGCGAAGGTGACGAAGAGAACGACGAAGAACTTGAGCAGGGTGGGCGTGGTCGGAGCGTCGGAGGCGGAGCGCAGCTCCTTCGCGATCTCCTCTTGGCAGAACTGGAAGCGCGAGGCGAAGCGAGTGAGCACCTCGTCTTGCGTCTCTCTGGCGAGGAGAGCAGCGTCCTGTGCGTTCAGGATACGCACCGATCCCTTCCACACGACGTTGAGGAGAGGAATGGCGGATCCCGCGATGGGATCAATGTGCATGAGTTGCGTGACGGTCGTGTTGAGAAGCGAGGAAGGGGAGTAGTCGCGGTCCGTGAAGAGAGAAGAATCGCAACCCGTGAGAAGCGATTGAATGGTTGGGGTGGCGGCGAGCATCTGTTGAACGGCTTGCGTGAGCTGGAGAAGCGATGACTGGCACTTCTAGGCGTGAGACATCGCAACAAACGGAACGGAAACGATGCTTGGACATTGTGTTGTTCCCCACCGAATGAGAATAGCATGCATTTCAAACGCACGCGTCAGCAGTCCCGATGGCATCCAAAAGACTCGGTAATAGTGATCCAGCATGGAAATCACCGCAGAAGCGTACTTCTCCATATCCACGCTCGTTGCCACCGCTTTCAATCCATCTACAATGGATTGCTCCATAGTGCACGCCGGTCTTTCAAAGAGCACTCGATTCGGAAGATGGAGCCGTTTCAGAAGGGAAGAATGCAAATCCAGCAGAGAGAGCACTTTTACAGCATTGTCGTGAGCTGCACCGGCCAACGCGTCGTAGAGGGACCAGTACTCCGCAGCGGTGACATCGGACGAAGAGTCTGCGATACGGTTCTGCAGCTCGAACACGACATCCGAGTTCTCCATCGAGAATAGGTTTCTTTGCGCCATCGCACTTCCCGCCAAAAACACACTCGCGATTCCAAACAAACACGACACGGTTTCTCCACATAACGGAATTGAATTTTCGGCTTTTCCTACAGATGAGCCCCACTCGGCAGTCGCACGGATAATCGAAAAGCAACTTGAATCATGGTACAAAAACTGTCGCAATTTTCGTTCAGCACCCTCAGCACCTCCTCCTTCCTTCGTGCGTCCTCCGGCTTGATGTACACAAAGATCTCCCTCAGCTTGCTCCCGTTTGACACGTACGCAACGGAAACGGGAGGCTTGTCGTTCCACAGCGAATCGAACATCACTCCGATGGTGTTCGCGATGCGACTCTGCAACTACGATGAACAGGGAACAACAGCGCTACGTTTCCCTTCTGCACTGGATCCGGAGTCTCTTTCGGCTCACTCTCTTTCGCTACAGCCTTCGCCTCTTCGTATGTTGAAGTGGAGTTGGAAGACGATTTGTGGGAGGAGTTGCTAGGCATTCTGTGGGCGGAATTGGCATGAAGGAAGTCGCTGCGATGCACCTGGAAGAGAGGCAGATGGTCCTTGTCAACGCACTGGAGGATGGCGGGAGGACACGCGGTAATGCGCTCGAACTCCTTGTTCGACATCCTCTTTACGTCCATCCTGGACACCTTCTCCAGTGCTGCTTGCCAGCGGTCAAAGTCCTCCTGCAACTCGGGATGCGTCTGAAGGAGCGAGTCAAAGAACATGAACGCCGAGGAGACGTCGCTCGGCATTCCGCTGTCCAGACTCTGCTTCTCCTCGAAGAACACCTTGTACCCTTCCACCTCCTTCGGATCCACTCCGAACATCCGCGACAACTCCTGGAACTGTTTCTTCTGCTCCGCATCGGTACTGCTATTGTCATGTTTGCGGAAGGAGCGTTCTGCCAGGTAGTAGTCCTCCAAATCCTTTCCGTCCATGATGTCCTCCGGTTTCGTGTTTTCATCCCAGAATATCACGTCAGTGTCCTCATCCTCATCCTCCTGGATGAGAACTCGGCGCTTCTCGTTCACTCGCTCCTTGTACATGGCGGAAGAGGGCATGGCGTTCACCTCGTTCCATACTTCGTGTTCAAGCACATCTAGTTCGAAAGCATCGAGTCATGTCCCACCTCGCTTTCGTCTTGAGAAGAGGCGATGGGGTATGGATGTGTAGAAGGGTCTGCAGTAGGAGGAGATGACGGGAATCGTGCGAACGATGCGATTCATGGATAAAACTGCGTTTGAAGGGGTGGGGAAAATGGGGCTGATTTTGGTCATGAGTTGTTTCTGTTCATTCTCTGAAAGGGGGTTGCTCGCTGGAATGAGACTCACTTCAATCACGCACTGGTATGAAGCTGGCTCTAATCCCTCAATGAAATGCAACTGATTCAAATCACTCGCATAACTAATCCAAATCACCCATACAACTGAATTGAATCACCCACACAACACACAAGAACAACAAACACACCAATGCGGAAGCAGCCTAGACAAAAACGAAGTCCCCATCTTCTCCGTTCGCACGATCTCCGGATTGAACTCCAGCTTCCTGATCACGTCTTGCGACCGCACCGTCTCAAAAGGGACAAAGACCGGATTCACGGGAGACATCAATACTGGCTGCAAAGGCGCATTCAGCCGCACGGAGGGAACAGCGGGACTCATCCCACTAACCCCTTGATAGTTCACGGGCTGCACTGGCGGGTAAAGCGACAGCGGTGGAGGCATGCTCCCTGGAGCCTCCGAATACGGAATCAGCACAATCCTCTCATCCTTGGGCTGAGTGGCCTCCTCCGTGTCTGCAGTGGAGTAGTTAAAACGGACGTGTTGCGGCGTCAAATAAGCGGACGCCTTCAACGGGTCGATTGTAGAAAAGAGTATAGCGAAGAACTCCCTCGGAATGACGACTTCGCCCTCACGCACGATGTTTGGATTCGCGTCCCTGGATTCCTGCGATTCAGCTTCCATCTACGATGAAGAGAAAACGGGATCTCTACGCCAACCGTCGCTGAATTCGCTCGCTTCGCATGCACACTACCTGGCTCATTTGCCAGTGAGCTCTCGAAAGCAATGTCGGAAGGATTGTCCGATTCCGATTTCATTCTTCTCACCTGCTCCCTTTTGGCGAGGATACTCCCCTCCGGCTGCTCCATCGTCACCTTCACCTCGCTGTGACGGAGAGACCGTTCAGCACCCTTCAATGGCATTTCGGAAGCAGGAGCAGAAGGATTGATAGCTACACGGTGATCGGGAGTACGAAGAGAGTACTTTCATTTCCCGCGTTCGCTGGTAGAGGACTGACTGTACTCTAATCATCAACAGAAAGCAGATAGTGTACGCTGCCCTGCTTTGAAGGAGAGACGTAAAAACGAATCCTGTTGTTCTCGCTCGTCGACGCCTTCTCGTTCTCTACGTTGCCAGGGCTGATGATTTTCTTCACAGAGCAGTTCGCGCCGTCATCGATCACGATCCGAATCCCCGAAGACGTCGTCGCATTCCCCGTTTTGGTTCCATCAGACTGGGGAGGTGGGATGCTCATCGGAAGAGCTTAAACTGATAGTTAGGATCGAGCCCTACATTCCAACGAAAAGGAGAGTGCGCCGTAAAGAGGAATGTGAATCCACAAACAGACAACAACTAAAAGAGAATTACTATGCCAAGTTGTGGTAAACGTTGAGCACGTCCGGGTGCTCGTCCAGCTGCTGAAGGAGCCACGTGATGTTCTCCTGCTTCTTCGGGTCCTCCACCTCCACGGTCTCCTACGCATCACTCCCCCACAGCACAGCAACAAGAGGCTTGTACGTGAACTCCATCTTCCCCTCCAGGTGCTCCTTCTGGAAGCCCTCGTGAATGGCGTGCAGCTGCTTCGGCTGGCACTCGACCACCACCGTCTTGTTGTCCTCGTTCTCCGTCACGTCGTCCGCGCCAAGCTCGATCGCCAGGTCGAAGATGCGCTCCTGATTCTCGTCCTTCGGGAACTATGAGTTACTTCGCTCAAACGAGCGCACAGTGATCGTGCCGATGTAGTTAAAGAGACGCGAGGCGCAGCCCATGGAGCCCAGGTTGCCCATGCCCTTCGAGAAGATGTGGCGAATCTCGGACACCGTTCGCTTCTTGTTGTCCGTCAGGCACTCCACGATGATGGCGCAGCTGCCGGGACCGAAGCCCTCGTACGTTATCGACTGCAGCTGATTCGCGTCTACGATCACACGCCACGCCCAGTTCTACCCACGCTCTTTCCGTTCAGCGCGCGCTCAATGTTCTTCTTGGGCATGCTCGCAGCACGCGCGGCAGAAATCGCTGCCTCCAGTCTGATGTTCGTCGCTACGCGTCAATCGCTGGAAAGAGTTGTTACCCGGATCGCTACCTCCCGCCTGCACTGCGGCCGAAATGCTCTTCGACAGTTTCGCGAAGAGATTCGATCTCTTTATGTCCTCCTTCGCCTTGTCGTGCTTGATCGTCGCCCAGTGAGAATGACCCGAGAAGTAGCACGCCGGCACTCTCTAGACAGGATAACACGCTCCCACACAGCAACGCACCGCGAACGGCGAAGACACTCTCGCAAACGAAGGCACTCGACTCAGACTCAATCGTTTCACAATTCCAAACATGGAATACGGCTCCAGAAAGCAGGAAAACTGACAAAGGAAAAGGAGTTTCATTCCATTGCCTTCTTGTTTGTCCCCACTATCCAGAGGCAAGGATGAGTGAGGGATATCGGTCTCTCAATGTATATGACAATACGAGAATAGCTGGCAATTCAATCTGTTGCGTGTCATTCACTTCATGTCCGTGTGATCCGTGGGTAGGAGAATGCGAATAACACTCTGGAACGAAGAATAACCTCTTTCAGTTTTCCATCATGAATGACGCGTTTTATCGGAGCGCCATCGTAGCGTGTTGCGAGCGACTCTACGACCTCAGTACCGCACTTGTCTTGCCCTTCGCTGATGGTATAGAGCCGCTGGGATCCAGCGTGGTCGATGTCGTTCCGTGCGTGCACTACATCCCGCTGCTGACGGCGTCTGTCGGTAGACTCCGTGATTCTCGCCTTATCGCTTCTAGAGGATCCGTCGGTGATTTCGGAGTGCGCAGACAATGTACTCCTCTGGAACGCAATTCTCTACTGCTTGCGCACTCTATCCAAGCCGTTGATCGCGTTTGAATGGGTCCATAGTATGGATTTGCTTGCCGGAGTGGATGACGAGTAGACATGAACGTGAATCTCGAATTGGTGAGTTTGATTGTGTCCAAAGCGCCGGAGGCGTTGTTTTTCTTCAGGGCGTTCACTCCGTAGTGACAAAGCGTTGCTTCACATTCTCTTGGAGACGATAAATATAATTCTCTTTCCAGATCTTCGGCCTGCTGTGGACGAGAGTGATGGGAGTGCAGTGCAGCAGCGTGAAGAAGGGGAATGCGGTGCCTTCTTCCCGCACATCATAAGCACGGTGGGATTTGCCATGTGCCGTCCTGCTTTTTCGGCGTTCATGTCTATCAATCACAGAAGTGGCTTCGACGAGGTTTTCAATTCACTCGTTCATTATGCATAGATTGGCACCCTGTTGACTCTCCTGCTGGATAATCGCAGATGTCTCTTCCAAGTCCCTTCCGTTTCGTTCAACTCATTCCTGTAGCTGCAGTTGTCTGACCTCCTTCCAACGCCGCCACAAAACAGTGAATGGAAGGATCGCGGGAATGGAGTTCGTTCGCGGCCAATTCGTGATCACGGTCATTCTTCCACGCAATCCTTCTGGAATCGGAAGGGCGTTTCTCACTTCATCGAACGCGCCATCGTCCTGAATTCCTCCTCCTTTGCGTTTCGCGGCACAATCGTAGTATCTATTGAACTCTCTCACGTTCAGACATACAGCAGCGCTCTCGCTCGTCTGCAGAGCATTGAGCAGCGCATCGCCACGCTCACCTCCTTTGTGGATTACAACGCCCAGCCCATTGTCCCCAGACCCATATCCGACGGCGATGCCCAGCCCATACCCGTCGGAGACATCCTGTCCGCGGCGCTCTCCTTGTCCGGCGAATCGACGGAGAGTGTTGTTGCTTCAGAGAATCCGACGGCAGACGCGTACAACGAGTCAGTGACCCACACTGTGAGTGAGCTGCGAGAAATGGAGACGGAGGTTGCGGCGATTCTGATGCAGGCGTGCATCCGAAGGAAACGGTATCGATCCGTGTTCTTCACACACATCAACAATCGCATTTCGCGTCTTCCTCGCAGGCCGCGGTGCTGTTTCCTGTGCTACGTGCGGAAGCAGGAATTCGTGCCCGAGGTGGATTACTCTCCATATTTCGACGAGAACACGTGGCTCGCGTCCCCCCAAGAGCTCCAGTCCTTTAGCCGAGACGATCTTGTCCTCTTCGTGGAAGCGCTGCAGCTGCAACTCCTGTCCGTGGAAGACCGGATTCCGTGTAACAATAAAGTGGCGATCCTTTGGGGAAGTGATGAGTAGATGCGGGCGATTACGTCGAACGCCTATTTGATGGGAAAGTACTCGTACTACCAAAAGGTGATAGCTCTCTTGTTTGCCTGGAAGTGTTTGTTCCCAGTCATATGGTCTTCTTGTCAACAGTGAGAGTGTAATTGCTATCGCACGCCTTCCAGCACGCGATTTGGAGAGTCCATTGAGTCAAACACGGAATCCTTCTTAGAATTCTGCTTCAGAAGAGACGACCGTTCTCGCGGGAAAACACACGGTACTGGCGACTTTCTGATTCAAGAACGCGAGCCAATCGCATTGTCTTATTGTCAACGTATTGTGTTTCTCACGGTTATTGCAATATTGTTTTTGTGAAGCCATGGATTCGAGCAATCCGACGATGTTCTACTGCAAACAGTGCAAGACCATGCTCAACGAAAAGTGCTTTCTGGACAGTGATACCGGAAACCTGAACTCGATCTGCTCCATGTGCGCCCTCATTCTGAAGAGTACTGGCTCTCTAAGATTTACTCACACTGTAGAGGAAAGAGAGAAGGCAATGGAATGGGACAAGGACAGGAGAAGGGTATCGGAAATGCACAAGAACAAGTGCCTTAAGAAGAATGCACAGTCGCTTCTCTGCGGGAGTCGGATCCCAGCACCTCTTCTCTATCCTGTCTATACCGCATATCCGACTCAACCCGATGGCGGTTACGTGTACATTGCCAAACTGGTTCGCAATCCGCCCTGTGAGGATGTCTGTTCGCAAACGGACCCGTCAACTCGGGGTTCTTCAAGCTCATACGCCTCGTTTGTCGAGTCTTCGACGGATTCCTTTAGTTCTTCTCTTTGTAGCGATTCGACGCAAAACCGTGCAGAAGGTTGCCACGTCTATTGTCTGTAATATAGCTTTGCCGCGTGTTTGTTCTGAAGCAGTGTCGTATGCGAGAGTCATTCTTGTCCAGTCTTCCGTCTCCGGAGTGAGGAGGCCTTCACAAACGGATGTGACTGTGTAAAGCGTCATTCACCTCACCCCTCCGATTCACCCTCGACGGAGTGAAAGACGATGCCGCTATTCCTGAAAATGGACGCGGCCCATGGCACGGAGCAAATCGTGGGAAGGAGCAGAACAATCCTTGAAAAGGGGAAAACCCGACCCAAGATGCTCCCGAAATCGCCGCGATTATGGACGGACAGGAGGAAAAACCCCTAAAGCTCCATCATCTTTTGAGTTCACAGTGTTGAAATGCTCGCTTTGAGAAAATTGGCCGTTTGTGTTCCTAAAGCAACGGGTGCTGGTATTGGGTTGCGAGGGCGCGTGTGATTCCCTAGCTGCTGCTCGTTTCATCAGCTGGACTGGCAAGGCTGCCGACAATACGTGAGTGGCGTCGTTTCTGCTTGACTGTAGCATTGACATCACCTTCATCACGCCGGAAGGAGAATCCAAGCCGGTGAAGGCTAGAATTGGAGACACGCTGCTCGAAACGGCTGAAGCTTATAAATTGCCCCTCTGTGGTATCGCGCCTGTTGCTCGGGGTCTAATTCTTGTAGGTGACTGCCACGGAAACGGTCTTCCCAGAGCGGTGAAGAGAACGGAGGGCTGGACCGAGGAGACGTTTGGAGAGGGTGCGTTGCTGCGTGCGTAGCGTGATTCACTAGGTCCTTCCTGCTCCTTCTGCCACGTGGTGCTGTCGAGAGAGCTCTACGAGGTGGTGCCGAAGCCTTGTCCCGAGGAGCAGACCTTCATCGACAAGGTCCCGATTGGCAAGAATGAAAGGTTGTGGCGCGCTGCGCTTTGTGACGCGTAGATCTCGTCTCGCGTGTCAGATTAACGTTACAAAGGAAATGGACGGAGGTGTGGTATTCGTATGTGCGTCTCCTCCTCCTCACGGATAGATTCCTCATCATGTACCCAATGAGCTTCTTTAAGGATATTGTTTACGGTTAATGCCAGCTACCATGTTTAAAGTGGACTGTTTGTTAGGAAACACGCATAGGACATGATTTGGAATGCCTTGTCTCGCTCCGACGAGGCCGCAAACCAAACACTCGTGATTTCCCTAGGAGTGATAACGGAGCGTTTAGGGTACTCGCGCGCCTTGTCCATGATCAGGATGCCGTAGTACAGTGTGTTCGTGATGGATAGAATGCGATCCAGTCTCGTGTTCACGCACGATGCGCGCGAAATGTTCTTCTAGGCGTGAAAGCATATCGACAGCACTACGATGAAGTCGTACCGCTCATAGTTCGCGTCGTAGTAGTAGAAGCAGAACTGATCGGGGTAGACGCACATCACCACATTGGTCAAGCCATGGAAGGGCAGCGGGTTCTCGCTGCTGAAGGCCAGCTTCACGTCCTCCTTCCCCATATCCACCAAAAACACCCCGTTCGCCGTGAAGAGAGGTTGCACGCTGGGTTCAGGCAGCGTTTCTTCTGCGTTGTCCTCAATGAACACTTGCGGAGAGCGTGGCGACTCTTCCCGCTTCTTTGGAAGCGCATCGTTTCGTTGTTGTGTGATGCTGAAGTGGCGTGCCTCCTGTGTGGTGACCGTGCCTGCTTGCGTCACTGTTCGCTTCTGCAGCATCTCCGTGAGGGACATCTGGCCCTCCACGGTTGGGGGCATGGTCAGCTTGTGCGGCTCCTCGTGGAGGATTGTTGGGGGTGGGTGTTGAGGTGGTTGTAATGCTTGTGTTGGTTGAGTTGATTGCGTTGATTGAGTGGGTTGTGAGGGTTGAGTCGGTTGTGTTGATTGAGTGGGTTGAGTTGGTTGAGTCGGTTGAACGGGCTGAGCGGGTGGCTGGCTGTTCGCAGTCGCCGCTCGCTTCTCCAGCATCTCCGAGAGTGACATTTGACCCTCAACCGTCTTCGGCACAACCAGCTTGTGCGGCTGCGTTGGAGCCGGCTTCTCGAAGTGCTCCACCTTCACTGGAGCCGACTCAACCTTCACTGGAGCCGACTCAACCTTCACTGGAGCCGACTCAACCTTCACTTGCGCTGGCGGGTCCACAGTGCTCGCAACTGACTTCCGCTCGTTCAGTGTCGTGGTTTGGAGCGCGTCTCTCTCGGTTCGTTGAGGACGCGGTGGCGACGGAAGCGTCTTGGACTTGGACTCGAACATCTTGATGCGGTCAGACAGCGAGCCGGGGTTCAGCTCCTCCACTTCGCCGAAGGTGGACTCTTGCGCTGCACGTGGAAGCGGTTGTGATGGTTTTGAGGGTTGTTGAGGTTTCATGGATTGCTGGGTTTGAATTGGTCTTGAGGGTTGTTGAGGTGGCTGAGATGGTCTTGACTGCTGAGGCTGTTGAGAAGGTCGTGAGGGTTGTTGAAGTCTCACTTGCTGCTGTGGCTGAGCAGGTCGTGGTGGTTGAACGGGTCTCGACTGCTGCTGAGATTGAACAGGACTCGGTCGCTGAATGGGTCGCGATTGTTGGGGTTGAAGAGATCTTGAGGGCTGTTGTGACTGAGGTCTCATGGGCTGCTGAGCGGGCTGCTGAACTGGTCTCGATTGCTGCTGGGGTTGAATTGGTTGCTGTGGTTGAGGTCTCGCAGATTGTTGAACAGATCTCGATTGCTGAGACACGGACTGAACACATCCGGAACGCTGAACAGACTGCTGAGCACGACCAGGCTGTCGTTGCTGCGAGGTCGCTACACTCCCCCTTTGAGGCGATTGCGACGACTGCGACGACTGCAACACGCACGACTGCTGAACGGGAACGGGTGGCAGTTGACGCTGGTAATACCCATTCGGATCCTACGACATCAAAACATCCCACCTTCCCTACCGCATTCGCAATCAAACGACCACTTCCTTCAAATCCCGGATTGTCGAACGACAGCAGCGGTGGATCCACCTGCACCGGCTGCACCCGTTCGTTTACAGGAACGGACCGCACATTCTGCTGATCGACGGTTCTCTTCTCCACGCGCACGACGCGACGATACTGAACGGACTGCGTTGACCCAAACGGAGTCTGCATCACTGTAGGAGGCATCGCGGCCCTTGCGGAAGGACACTGCGCCAGATGACTGCTCATTGCATTCGCCGGTATTGTAGAATGACAAAACACGCATGGGGCGTACGAATTCGGTGGGTACGGAGCCTGTTGGTAGTAGCCCGGAGGGTATGGGTACGAATACATGCGAAAGAAGTGATTAAGTGGTGCAGCAAGCACTAGGTGGAGGATTCACCCATATCCTTCCAACTATATCCCTTCCACGGAAATACACTAGGGACTCACTTCCACGCAACCTATGCATGCGCACGGAGAAGGACATTGAGCATCCAATACACAGAACAGTTTACACCCAGATGAGAATGACCCTAACCCTGCACGACCCATCGCATCACACAGGCAAATAGAACAAAACGCATATGAAAAGGCTACCATCCCCCTCCTCCTTCCAAACCCAAAACAGGAGCAAAAACAGCTCTATTTCTGGAATCACGCGCCTCACCCCAATTCGACGAACGAGGATGAGTGTCGATCTGCAGACAGAGAACGAGGCGTTGAGGAAGGAGAATGAGGAGCTGAAGAAGGAGATCCAACAACTGAAAACGACGCTGGAGAAGTTCAAAGAGTCATCGCGTTTCCAGGTAGCACAACTCATCATCATTCAAACCGTAGTTGAAGCAGCTGAAGGACTACAACGATTCCCTAAAGGAGCAACTGAGGACCATGGGAGATGAGATCGCGTGCGAAAAGGAAGAGGAAGGGGAAGGAGCTTCCGAATCACTCGAGCGCTTTAAGTCCTGCGTGTACACGCCTTCCGCCCAGGGTCCCTCGCTCCAGGAGAAGTGCTGCATCGCGTCTGTCCATAAGAGCAACGTGCTGAGCGTGATTCCGTGGGAGAAGAACGATCATGTGCTGTTCTCCACGGACGTCACGAAGACTCTCTACTGCATCGAGTGGGACGAAGAAATGGAGGCGTCTGTCGTGTCCAAGGTGTCTCTCTCCGCTCCGTGCTGCAGCCTGTCGCTTCTGCACAAGGGCAGCGTCCTTGTTGCCGGCTGCATGGATGGAGTTGCGTACACGTTCAAGGTGGAGAGCGCGAACTACCGCGTGACCGGACTCACGGTTCGCATCGGTTGTTGGCGTCATCCGTAGAAGTGCGGCGAATTCAAACTGCACGAAAAGGCAATCCTCCGCCTGAAGACGGAAACGGAGAAGAATCTTCTGCTGGGCACGAGCTACGACAATACGGTGAGTCTCTCCTCTGTCGCGGAAAACGGTTCCATTTCCGTCATTTCGCGCTACTACTTCAAATACACATGCGACGGAATCGCGTTCTCCCCGAAGCACAACAGCATTCTAATCGCGGAACGCAACATGCCCTTCATCAACTACATATCGTTGGAGACGCAGGAGAAGAAGGAAGTGAGCATCAACCAGCACGAGTGGGACGCGCACGTCTCCTTCTGCGTGACGGACATCGCGCTCTTCCGCGACGACGACTACGTGGTGGCGCTGACGGACAAGGGAAACGCCATTGTGTACGAGTACGGGCGCAACGAGCACGTGCAGACCGTGTACGGAGGGTCGATGCTGAGCGACTCGTACTACAACGGGTGTGTGGCGGTGGACAGCAGCGAGCGGTTCGTGTTGACGATGGGCTGCGATCACTCCGTGCATGTGTTCAGCCTGTACACGGGGAAGGAGGTGACGTGCGTGAAGGGTCACACGAGCACGGTGCGGAACATGTACTACGCGGCGGGACTGCGACCGCTGCTGTTCACGTGTTCGTACGACCATTCGATTCGCGTGTGGGGATGGAGTGTTTGTCAGAAACAGCTTCTCGTTCAAACAACATTACCGTATAAGTCACAACCCTGCAAACAACACAGAGCACTGTTACACCGAATCGACCTTCTTCTCCTTCTTCTTTCTCTTCTCGGACTCTTCGTAATAGGGACTACGACGTCACGCACTCTCCACACGCCCCACCTCGATTCGTGAATCTTGTAGCCGAAAATGGTAGGTTCGTACGATTTCGACGGAGACGCGAGGTAGCGCGGATACTGCAACAAAAACATGTGAGGGAAGGTCGTACCGAAGAAGGCCCCGTCCACACCTTGCCATTAGGGACGAATCGCTCACCTACTCTCGAACACCTTGGGCGGGTTGTAAATCTCCTTGCAGCACGGACAGTACAGTTTTACGGAGTCCACGTTCGGCTTGTCGCTCAAGCCCACGGGAAGGAGGTCCTGGTTGTGGCAGTACACGCGGGAGCAGCAGCCGAAGTGGTGCGCCTTGAACTTCTCCAGCTACACGTGACGGGAGGCGGAGAGCGCGACCATGGCTTCCAATCCATCCTGGGTGATAATGTAGCGCGCGTGAATCATTCCGTAGAGATAGACCGCTGTGTCGTTCAACTCCTGCATATCGTAGTCTTCTAGCGCGTGAATCCACCACCTCTCGCACTACCGCTGCTGCTATCGTCGCTGGACGACTCGCTATCCAAAATCAGGTTGATCGCTGGCTTGTAGAGGGCGCAGCCGCTGTCCAGACCGTAAAGGTTGAAGGAGTCGCGGATGTAGTCCTCGTCCACTTCGCACATATAGCAGTTGTCGGGGTTGTTGCAGAAGCGATCGATCCATGTCGCTTCCCTGAAACGTGAAAAAGAACGGCGGAGACTCACTCGGAATCCATATCGGAGTACGAATCGTACGAATAACTATCAGAGGATTGCATTGCACTAGCGCACGGGTGAGCACGGAGGGAATCGCCGACACAAAACCCACCTGTTCTTAGAGAAGCAGAATTCGCTCTACACCGGTCTTGTCACACGACACAAAGTCAGAGAACACTCGAACTGCCGTTGGTGTGACGAGAGAAAGGCGCGGGAGTTTCATCCAACAAACAAGACAATCCTTCCCTTCCTTCATCTTCTGCAGCAGCGCCGCGTAGTTCTCGTTCATCTCCTCCACGTACGGCTAGTGGGTGATTCCCGGGAGGCATGGACTACTTGGATGGAGCCGCTGCAGTACACCAGCAGCTGCAGTGACAGGGACATCGCCTTCTCCGCCTCGCCGAGGTCGCCGATCCGCTGGTAGTACACGCCGCAATTCCACATCAGCACCGTGAAGTAGCAGTACTCGTCGCGGTCTCTACGCGTCACTGCGTGTCGCACTGGCTACGCATTGGAGAGAGAGGGCTGCTCGCCCTGGGACTTGGTGATCTGGACGAGCTGCTCCGCCCAGTGGTACTCCTCCGCCTTCGTGTCGCACACCTCCATCATGCAGCGAATCACCTCAAGAACGGCGGTCATTGCGAAGGAGGGCTCCTTGAGCAGCGTCTGCAGCGCGAGACGGAGACACTCCTTCATAACGGCGTGCTCAGGACAGGATTCCTGCTGCAGGAGATAGAAGAGGTCGAGATAGAACATGTATGGCGCTGCGGTGGTCTGTGCAATGTCTCTGAGCTTGGCCTCGAGTGTGGTGCAGTGGGAGTGGACGAGTGCGTAGAATTCGAGCTGGTGCAGAAGCAGCGTCGTCTGCGTGCTGTGCTCTCCCGGACTCTTCTTGTCCAGCTCTTTCGTGACTTCTCTGCACGTGGCGATCATCTTCAAGCACTGCTTCAGAATCGTCGATTCCTCCTCCTTCGGCAGCTGCTGCAGCGAGCTGGAGACGGAGAGAATCAGTGCCTGCTGGAGCGTGCTGAGAAGCTCCGTGGTGGGAGAGAGGTACTTGCCGAAGCTGTACACGCACCGCCAGTAGAAGCTGCCCTGACATGGATGCGATGCGACACTCCTACGCGCGTCAAGTCCTGGATGCTGCAGAAGAACAGCGCGAGGTTCCAGCTCATCGTCATGAACCACTTGATCTCGTTCGCCGACTCGAACAGCGTCTTGCAGACGAACTCCGCCGAGGCGTTCTAGCGATCACTGGAGACGCGTCGATCCACCTCCATCGCGTTGAGGATACAGCAGAAGTAGTCGTGGCACTTCTGCGCGCGGTCGCCCTCCACGATGGAGCCGAGGTTCGTGATGTCGACGGTGAGTTGCAGCAGCGTGCGGAGCAGCACCGACAGGTGGAGCTGCGCGCCCTCCTTCAGCCAGTCGCGGTGGTACACGTACCGCTCCAGCAGCGCTCGGGCTGCGGGTCAGGGAAGGACCGGAGACGTACCCGGCTCGTTGCGGTGGTGTTGAATGGCCTCGTCGGCGATGAGGAGCAGCACGTCGTCGTTCACGCGGGCGAAGAGCGAGTCGGTCTCGCCGAGGATCCTCTGCGCGTGATGCCGCGAGCACAGAACGCACCTCATCGGGGACGGAGGGGTCGCTGAGCAGGATGCGGTACTTCAGGAACAGCGCCTTCTCGTTCGGCGTCTTCCGCAGCGCCTCGTCGACGTGCTGCAGCGCGGATGTCTAGAGTTAACGCGCGGCGCAGCACCCACCCAGTCGTGGTTCATCATCTGACAGTAGCCCCACAGCACCAGCACGTCGCCCAGCGCGTCGCTCACTCCGCTCTCCACGTCGCCACTCACCCCGCTCTCCACCACGTATCGGCACCACTACGGGTGATGGAGACGCGTGAGTCGCACGATGGCGCACGCCTGGTAGTTGGCGTTCACGTAGCAGTCGGAGCAGCACTGCGTCAGCGCGGACTGGAGTTGGCGCAGAGCGGCGTCCGGCAGCACGCACTCGCCCTTGCGGTGTTCTATTCCTCATCGCTCCATCTTCACACCACCCTCGATGCACTGGTCCAACAACGAGGTGCACTGGTCGCACAGCGCGGGGCTGTGGAGATAGCAGCAGACCACCGTCGCGCGAACGGCGGCCTTCCACTGGGGGTGTTTCTCTGCCACGCGCATCACACTACGTGTTACCGACGAGGGCGAGAGCAACGTGGCTTGCGCTGCGCTGCTGAGGGAGCAGGCGTCGCACAGCAGGCGAGCGGCGTCCAGCACCATGGATTGGTCGTCGTCTCCCACCACACAAAGATTTTTATTTTTCCCTGCCAGAAGTTTGATCAATACATATTGAGACGTATTG
>ERZ780157.2854-NODE-2854-length-15458-cov-4.169837_pt1 | contig 15458 bp, 12 predicted proteins | sample MGYA00511169_ERZ780157 | MGnify/ENA primary metagenome ERZ780157 (study PRJEB29588, sample SAMEA1965149) | human gut metagenome | biome: human gut; feature: human-associated habitat; material: faeces | place: Denmark | collected 2008/2010 ... | reverse complement strand
GTCAGAATTACTGACGGGCAGTATAATTTTTCATAACTCATGCTTCCCGGTTTTCCGCAAGGATTTCCGGGGAGTACTCCCCGAACGTGATAAGGCGCTGCGATTGCAGCGCCTTTTTAAACTCCTTCTATAAACCAACCTGCCAGTTTTTTGATCTTTTCAACAAAAACAGGAAGTACCCTATTGTATTTTACTGCAAGCCGGGCTGCACATCTCTGCCCTGTTTTTCCTATGGTCGCTTTCCTGATCTCATTTATTCCGACAGCAATGATAACCACACACGCAGCATATCCCAGGACTAAAAGCAATAGCAATTTATTATTTCCAAATTGTTCAATCCCTGTATATGGTTTCAAAAAATACTGAATATGTTCATCAAGCACGGTAACTGCCAAAACATTTCCGGCAATTCTGTTGATAAGTCTGCTTGAAAATTCAAATTCCTTAAACCATAAAAAAATACAGACGGACGCCATGATAATAAAACTGGAACAATCCCTTGAAAACGTACTGTAAAGTACTCCATTTATCTGCGTACGTACACTGTCCAGGATAAATATCAGCAAAACCAAACTTACAGCTCCCATGCCAAGCCTTTTTTTTTGCAGTCTGACCGGATATTTTGACAGATAACGCCCGATCAGGTAAATCATAACAAAATCCACAAGGCCTTTTCCCGAATCCTGCATAATATCATAAGTAGTGATCGTTGGTATCACACTGAATAACAGTAACATGGTCACAAGCAGTCTTTCAAAATTTTCTTTTTTTATTTTTTCTGCCAGTGCATTCAATAATGGTGCAAGAAAACAAAGCGCAAAATAACAGGAGATAAACCAGTAATGCCTGGTTATGATCGGAAAACATGCAAGTATCAGTTCTTTTGCCTTAAGATCCCCCCGCACGGCAACACCTGCCACCGTATAAAAAATTACCATAAAATCCATTTCAATCAGCTTTTCCAGACGGAATTTTATTCCAAAGTATCCGGAAATTAAAATGAAACAGGTTACCCCAGTATTAAATAATGCGTTGACAAAAATATGACTTTCTGTATTCCAGACGGAGAGGCTTGTATCAATATTTCCCATAGCATGCATAACCACGATTCCAAAAATGCAAAAAAGCCGAAGCAATTCAAAATTAGACTTTCTCATGTTTCATCTCCCCGGATTTTCTTTTTATTCATGCAAACTTTCTTTCCATATTCCAGACACCGGTTTAACAGCAGACACAATACGATTGCAACGGTAATCCGCACGATCTGGTAACATAAATTCCATCCACTTTCCGGCGGCGGAAGTTCCATTATTTTTTCTGCTATTACTTCCGTACTTTGTAATATAAATATATGAAAAATAAGGATCACCACCGTATTTTTCCCTATATATGCAAGTATTTTTCCCAGCCACATGGATTCAATCATGGCTCCAGCCCACATGCAGAGAATCGATCCGCAAATTCCAACCAATATGAAAAGCAAAACACTCCATGCTCCATAATTTCCATAGCTTCTTACCGAAATATTAATTCCCGGATTCACTTTTGCCAGCACAAAAAACAAAACTACTATACAGAAAATCCACTTTTTCTTCCATTTTTCTATACTGCAGTTTTGCCCTAACAAAGTCCCTGCAATCATCAGAACCGCACCTGCAAATGCAATATCTATACTCCATGGAAGTAAAATTGGCAATTTTGCCAGACACACAGATACAGCCAGAAAACATATGATATAACCGGCGCATTTCTTTTTACTTCTTATGCACACATCAATCACGGCATAATAAACGGCGCCTGCCGTAAATAAAGATGTCAGATACCACATTGCTCCATTTGCAATATCCAGAAAAAAAATGTTATTTTTCTCAGCAGCAATATCCATGTTATAAAAGCAATACCTTGAATACAATACCCCGATACCCGAAAACAACATTTCCTTTGTTGTGCGGCCAAGTACTTTATATATTCCCAACAGCACAATACTTCCCAGAAAATATGGAACCAGAAGTCTTTCTGTCTTTCTTTTCATATTTTGTTTATAACTTTTTCCCTGCCGGTACACATATCCGGAAAGTACAAAAAATAACTGCATAAAAAAACAGGTCAGATACATTGATATTCCCATTGCATGTCCTGCTACAACAAGCACCATTCCGATTCCTCTTGCCACATCAATATAAGGATATCTTCTCATTGCATCCCTCTTTTTATTTTTAATAATAATACCTGTCTCTATTTTCTCACAAACAGATAATTTGTACAGAAAAATATCTCTAAAATATCTCTATACTCTGTAATTTCCTCTACTCCGTCTAAAAGGACACGGTATACTTTATATTTTGCACTGAGTAAATTCCAGAAATCTCTGAAATAAGTTCTCGAATCGATATTGCAGCCGCCAAATTCCATCTGGATTACATCAATTTTTCCTTCGTCCAGCATCCGCTGTGCACCATGCAAAGCGTTTAACTCATTTCCTTCTATATCTATTTTTAACAAATTGATTCGCGGAATATTTCTTTCTTCACAATAATGATCTACGGTATCCAGTTTTATACGGATCGGTTCCGCATGTTCCACACACTGACGTTTATACATGCTTGCCAGTCCATCGCATTCTGCATCGTAATAAAGAATGCTTTCCGTACATGTATCACTCATTCCAAAATTATTCATTATCACTTTATCAGACTTCACCTGGCTGCATAAAATCTTAAATGTTTCAGCCGCCGGTTCGAAACAATGGATCTCTGCATTTCTATAATTCTTTACCAGCTCCTTTGCATAATCCCCCCTGTTCGCTCCGACATCAAACAAAACCGGCTTATCTATATTTTTAAGCAGGTTTTTAACATACCCCATGGCATATTTTTCTCCACTGCTTTCAAAATCTCCACCATTTCCTACGTTCATTCCCATCATTGATGCCTTATACAATTTGTTCCATATTCTGTAATATTTTTTCTTTCCAAAAAAAGGACTCACTATTTTCTCTGCTAATCTGCTCATTTTTTCCTTCAATTTGTAAATTATCTGAATCGTACGTTTTCAGTTTCTTTATCATATCATATATTTCCGTATTTGTGAATATTTTTTCACCATTACGGAAATACCAATCTATACACTAGCCTTAATAGGAGGTATTAACATTTTGAATTTAGGAGAAAAATTGAAACAATTAAGGCTTGAGAAAAATCTGACGCAAAAACAGCTTGCAGACAGACTCGGTGTCGCAATCAGCGCCATCTCTTCCTACGAATCCGATACCCGTTGTCCTACTTTTGATACGCTCATAAAATATGCCCGCATTTTTCATGTATCAACAGACTATCTTCTTGGTTTAGAACCAATACACACTCTTGATGTATCCGGTCTCTCAGACACAGAAATCCTGGTCGTTGCCCAGCTTGTTGATATCATTCGAACAAAAAAATAATGATTCATTCCATACGGATTTATAACGCAAAAGAAGTGGCTGCCTTTTCTACAGCCACTTCTTTTCCTCTATACATATATAACTTCCGTTTTATTTATCCTTCTCTAAATACTTCTTCACATAATAACCCGTATAAGATTCCGGCACTTCTGCCACTTCCTCCGGTGTTCCCTGTGCGATCACGGTTCCACCGCCATCTCCGCCTTCCGGTCCCATGTCGATGATATAGTCAGCGGTCTTGATCACATCCAGATTATGTTCGATCACGATTACAGTGTTTCCCCCATCTGAGAGTCTTCGCAGGATCTCGATCAGTTTATGGACATCCGCAAAATGAAGTCCCGTCGTCGGCTCATCCAGAATGTAAATGGTCTTGCCTGTGCTGCGTTTTGACAGTTCTGTTGCCAGTTTGATACGCTGTGCCTCCCCACCGGACAGCTCCGTTGACGGCTGACCAAGCTTGACATAGGAAAGTCCCACGTCATAAAGTGTCTGTATCTTTCTTGCGATCGCAGGCACGTTTTCAAAGAATTTCAATGCTTCTTCCACCGTCATATCAAGCACATCATAAATGCTCTTGCCCTTGTATTTGACCTCTAACGTATCGCGGTTATAACGTTTTCCTCCACAGACTTCACACGGGACGTACACGTCCGGCAAAAAGTGCATCTCGATCTTTAAAATTCCGTCACCGGAACATGCCTCACAGCGTCCGCCTTTTACATTGAAACTGAATCTGCCCTTCTTGTATCCCTTCGCCTTCGCATCCGGCGTCGCCGCAAAAAGATCACGGATCATGTCGAATACACCGGTATATGTCGCCGGATTCGAACGCGGTGTCCTTCCGATCGGGGACTGGTCGATATCGATCACCTTGTCTAACTGGTCAATGCCGATGATATCGTCATGCTTCCCTGGAATGCATCTCGCACGGTTCAGATCTCTTGCAAGTCTCTTATATAAAATCTCATTGGTCAGTGAGCTCTTTCCCGATCCTGACACACCGGTGATACAGGTCATAATGCCAAGTGGAATCTTCACATCGATATTCTTAAGATTATTCTCCCTTGCACCTTTGACAGTCAGGAAACCTGTCGGCTTTCTGCGCTCTGTGGGAACCGGTATTTTGATTCTGCCGCTCAGATAAGCACCTGTCACAGAATTTTTATTTTTCATGATTTCTTCTGCTGTTCCGCATGCCACCACTTGTCCACCATGCGCACCTGCTCCGGGACCGATATCCACAATATAATCCGCAGCCAGCATTGTATCCTCATCATGCTCCACAACAATCAGCGTATTTCCAAGGTCTTTTAAGTTCTTTAATGCGCCGAGCAGTTTATCGTTGTCTCTCTGATGCAGACCGATCGATGGCTCATCTAAGATATATGCCACACCAACCAGTCCGGAACCGATCTGTGTTGCCAGACGGATACGCTGTGCCTCTCCACCGGAAAGTGTTCCGGTTGCGCGGGACAGTGACAGATAATCCAGTCCGACTTCATTTAAAAATCCGACACGCGCACGGATCTCCTTTAAGATCTGATCTCCGATCAGATGCTGCTGATGGCTCAGCTCCATATCATTTAGAAAACTTCCAAGATTCTTTACGGACATGGATGTGATCTCATAAATATTCTTGTCCGCAACTGTGACCGCTAAGGATTCCGCCTTCAGACGCTGTCCCTTACAGGTTTCACACGGCGTGATGCGCATAAACTGCTCATATTCCTGCTTCATCGTATCAGATCCTGTCTCACGGTATTTACGCTGTACATTCCGGATCAGTCCCTCAAACGCCACATCATAAACACCCTCGCCGCGCATGCCTTTGTAATGTACCTTTAACTCCCTGCCATCTGTTCCGTGCAGGATCACATATTTTATCTCGTCCGGATAATCCTGGAATGGTGTCTCCAGTGAAAAATGATATTCTTCTGTCAATGCTTTTAACACCGCGTAGGTAAAACTGGAAGGATCTGTGCAGGACTGCCAGCCCATAACCTGAATTGCCCCCTCCGCAATGGAAAGGTGCTTATCCGGGATCATCAGATCCACATCAAACTCCATCTTGTATCCCAGTCCAAAGCAGGTCGGACAGGCGCCAAACGGATTGTTGAAAGAAAAACTTCTCGGTTCGATCTCCCCGATACTGATTCCACAGTCCGGGCAGGAGAAACTCTCCGAAAACTGGATCGGTTCCCCGTCGATCACATCCACGGTCATCAGCCCTTTAGATAATTCCAGTACATTTTCGATAGAATCAGACAAACGCTTCTCGATCCCCGGCTTGACCATCAGACGGTCTACCACGATCTCGATATTGTGTTTTTTATTTTTGTCAAGTTTGATCTCCTCCGTCAGCTCATACATGCTGCCGTCTACGATCACACGCACATAACCACTGCGCTTTGCCTGCTCTAAGAGCTTCTGGTGCTCCCCTTTTCTTCCGCGCACGACCGGTGCTAAAAGCTGGATCTTTGTGCGCTCCGGGAGTGTCATGATCTGATCTACCATCTGATCTACCGTCTGTTTTTTGATCTCCCTGCCACATTTCGGACAATGCGGGATACCGACTCTCGCGTACAAAAGGCGGAAATAATCATAAATCTCCGTAACCGTACCAACGGTAGATCTTGGATTGCGGTTCGTGGACTTCTGGTCAATGGAGATCGCCGGGGACAGCCCCTCGATCTTCTCCACATTCGGCTTTTCCATCTGCCCTAAGAATTGTCTTGCATAGGAGGAAAGTGACTCCATATAGCGCCTCTGTCCCTCCGCATAGATCGTATCAAACGCAAGCGATGATTTTCCGGAACCGGAAAGTCCGGTCAGCACAACAAATTCATCTCTTGGAATATCTACATCAATATTTTTTAAGTTGTGCTCATTTGCCCCCCGGATCTTAATGTATTTTCTTTCACTTTTTTTCTTCATGATTTACTGTCCTTTTTCTTTTCCCAAAAACACTTCTTACTGACGACTATTTCGTCACTCTTCACAATACAATGCTTCCTCACATATCACGCAGCATGCCCTTTAACTCCACCATCTTGTCGCGGTACTCTGCAGCAGCCTCGAAGTTTAAGTCTGCTGCCGCTTTCTGCATCTTCTTCTGGATGTCTGCGATCAGCTTTGTGAGTTCGTCCCGGTTCATGGATTCCGGGTCTTTTTTGAAGTTCATTTCTTCCTTTGCGACCTTCTTTGACACGCTGATCAGTTCCCGCACAGATTTCTGGATCGTTGTCGGTGTAATGCCGTGTTCCTCATTGTATGCCTGCTGTATCTCACGGCGGCGCTTCGTCTCCTCCATCGCAACACGCATGGAGTCTGTGATCTTGTCCGCATACATGATAACGTGTCCCTCACTGTTACGCGCAGCACGCCCGATCGTCTGTATCAGTGATGTCTCCGACCGCAGGAATCCCTCTTTATCTGCATCTAAAATTGCCACCAGCGTGATCTCCGGAATATCCAGTCCCTCCCGGAGCAGGTTGATGCCGACAAGCACATCAAATACATCCAGCCGCAGATCTCTTATGATCTCCGCACGCTCTAACGTATCGATATCCGAATGAAGATATTTCACGCGGATACCGATCTCACGCATATAATCCGTCAGATCCTCCGCCATCTTCTTCGTCAGTGTCGTAATCAGCACCTTATGATGGTCTTTGATTTCCTTATTGACCTCACCGATCAGATCATCGATCTGTCCCTCCACCGGACGCACCACGACCTCCGGATCGAGCAGTCCGGTCGGACGGATAATCTGTTCTGTCCTAAGCAGCTCGTGTTCGTCCTCATATACATTCGGTGTTGCCGATACGAACAGCATCTGATCGATCTTGCTCTCAAATTCCTCAAAATTAAGCGGCCGGTTGTCTTTCGCCGACGGCAGACGGAATCCGTAGTCCACCAGCGTTGACTTTCTCGACTGGTCTCCCGCATACATGCCGCGGATCTGTGGAATCGTGATATGGGACTCATCCACGATGATCAGATAGTCATCCTTAAAATAATCCATCAGCGTATGCGGCGTTGCCCCCGCCGGAAGTCCTGCAAGATGTCTCGAATAATTTTCAATACCACTGCAGAAACCTGTTTCTTTTAACATCTCGATATCAAAATTCGTCCGCTCGGAAATGCGCTGCGCCTCAAGCAGCTTGTCCTCGCCCTTAAAATACCGGATGCGCTCATCCAGTTCCTGTTCGATGGCATCGCATGCCTTTAAGATTTTCTCCTGCGGCACAACATAATGGGATGCCGGGAACACCGCAAAGTGCTCCAGCTCGCATTTGATCTCCCCTGTCAGCACATCCACCTCCGTGATACGGTCGATTTCATCCCCGAAAAATTCCACACGGACCGCCGTATCTCCGTAGTTTGCCGGGAAAATCTCTAACGTATCTCCCCGCACACGGAACGTACCTCGGTGAAAATCCATATCATTTCTCGTATACTGAATATCGACCAGCGCACGGATCACGTCATCTCTGTCCTTCTCCATCCCGGGTCTTAGGGAAACCATCATGCCAAGATAATCTTCCGGACTGCCTAAACCATAAATACAGGAAACCGATGCCACCACGATCACATCCTTGCGCTCCACCAGCGCCGCCGTCGCTGAAAGACGCAGTTTATCGATCTCCTCATTGATTGCGGAGTCCTTTGCGATATAGGTATCCGTCTGCGGCACATATGCTTCGGGCTGGTAATAATCATAGTATGACACAAAATATTCGACCGCATTCTCCGGGAAAAATTCTTTCATCTCCCCGTATAACTGCGCTGCCAGCGTTTTATTATGCGATATGATCAGTGTCGGCTTATTCAATGCCTGGATCACATTTGCCATTGTAAAAGTCTTACCGGAACCAGTCACTCCAAGCAGCGTCTGAAACTGGTTGCCCTCCTCAAATCCTTTTACCAGCTCCTCGATCGCATGAGGCTGATCCCCGGTTGGTTGGTATTTTGAATGTAATTTGAAATGATCCATGATATTCCTCATTTCTCCCTATTTATAAAATATAGAAACACTTTCTATCCGGAAACAATTAACATCAATATTTTAGTATGATTCTGTTTCCAGTATATCATTCAATTTATAAATTGTACAGCAAAAATCGAACTTTTGTTCTGTTTTTCTGCAAAAACAAAGCACAGGACAATATTTTATCCCATGCTTTGCTATGCTATGCTTTGCCTTTTATTTTACACTGTTTATTTTATACCATACTGTTCACAATCGCATCCGCCAGTGCATCCAGCTCTGCCTTCTGGTCTGCATGCATTGCAGACTTGATGGTAAGTCCTGTATCAAGGATCGTCATATCCTTCATTTCACTGATTTTCTCTTTAACCTGCTTTGCCGCTGTCGGTGCCCAGGTTCCGTTTTCCATAACTGCAACGGTCTTTTTCTGAACAGCCAGTGCCTTCATATCGGAAAGCAGATTTTCCATAACCGGATAAATTCCGGCATTGTAAGTCGGTGCCGCAAATACCAGATGGCTTGCACGGAAAATTTCACTGATCAGCTCGGAAACGTGCGCATTTGAAACATCATACACAGCAATCTTTTTCACGCCGCGCACTGCAAGTGCCCCTGCAAGCGCATCTGCCGCAGATGCCGTATTGCCATACATGGATGCATACATGATCACAACCGCCTGATCTTCCGCTTCATAAGTACTCCATTTCTGGTATTTTTCCAGAATGTAAGAGAGATTTTCTCTCCAGATTGGTCCGTGCAGCGGGCAGATCACAGTGATCTCAAGTCCTGCAGCTTTCTTTAATAATGTCTGCACGGACGCACCGTATTTTCCAACAATATTTGTGTAATAACGTCTTGCATCGTCCAGCCAGTCACGGTCAAAATCTACTTCATCCGCAAAAACATTGCCGTTTAATGCACCAAAGGATCCGAATCCGTCTGCGGAAAACAGCACTTTGTCCACATCATCGTAGGTGACCATTGCCTCCGGCCAGTGCACCATCGGTGCCATCACAAAATGAAGCGTATGCTTTCCTGCAGATAAGGTATCTCCCTCTTTCACCACAACAGAACGTTCAGAAAAATCTGTTCCAAAGAACTGGTTCATCATACCAAATGTCTTTGTATTTCCAACGATCTTTACAGCCGGATATCTGCGTACAATATCACCGATCATCGCGCAGTGATCCGGTTCCATATGATTTACGATCAGGTAGTCTAATGTTCTTCCCTCTAAAGCAGCTTCCAGGTTTTCGAAAAACTGTCCCGCAACGGAAGCATCCACGGTATCAAAAAGGACGGTCTGCTCATCCAGCAGAACATAGGAGTTGTAAGACACACCGCGTTTGATTGGAAAAATATTTTCAAACAATGCCAGTCTGCGGTCGCTTGCTCCGATCCAGGTAATATCATCAGTAACTTTTCTTATGTTATACATATCCGTCTCCTTCTTTCTCTCCATTTCATAATTGGCTTTTCCGGTGAAATCATACCACATACTTATCCATGTTTCAATGAACTGCATACAGATTTATAAAATGTTTATTTTCATCGTCTTCCATATCGCATATCTTTTACTATTTTTAATAATAGTAATTATTACTGTTATTAAAATATCAAATAATCCATTTTTTGTCAATTATTTTTTTGTGAAGATTCGGACGACAAAAAAAGCGCCACATTTACGAATCACTCCATAAACATGACGCCCTCTTCTTATTTTAAAATTTTATGCCATTTTTCCACAGCACTGTTTGTATTTTTTACCGGATCCACATGGGCACGGATCATTCGGATAAACCTTTGCAGCCGTACGTTTTTTCGGTGTATTGGTTGCCGTCTCATCCTTATTTGTACCGGTTACTTTTGCAACCTGCTCACGCTCTACCTTCTGTTCGATCTTGACATGGTACAGCAGACGGACTGTATCTTCCTGAATGTTTGCGATCATATCGTCAAACATGTCAAATCCTGCCATCTTGTACTCAACCAGCGGATCTCTCTGTCCGTATGCCTGTAAGCCGATACCCTGACGGAGCTGATCCATATCGTCGATATGATCCATCCACTTACGGTCAATGACTTTTAACAGTACGACACGCTCTAATTCACGGAACTGCTCCGGCTCCGGGAACTCTGTCTCTTTTGCCTCGTACAGTTTCACTGCACGCTCTTTTAAGAGATGTTTTAATTCTTTATTATTCTTAACACTGTCCACATCAGCAGCATTTACAGGCTCTAACGGGATAATATCCGTCAGAAGCTGGTTTAACTCGTTTAAATCCCACTCTTCTTTCGGTAATTCGGAAGAAATACAGGTATCCACACAGTTCTCCACACGGTCTGTGATCATCTTGAAGATCACATCGCGCATGTTCTCGCCGTTTAATACACGCATACGCTCTGCGTAAATGATCTCTCTCTGATCATTCATAACCTGATCGTACTCAAGCAGGTTTTTACGGATACCGAAGTTGTTGCCCTCGATCTTCGTCTGTGCCTTCTCGATCGCAGATGTTAACATCTTATGCTGGATCTGCTCATTTTCCGGAACACCTAATGTATTAAAGATATCCATCAGTTTTTCAGAACCGAACAGACGCATCAGATCATCCTCAAGAGAGATAAAGAACTGGGATTCACCCGGATCTCCCTGACGTCCGGAACGTCCACGCAGCTGATTGTCAATACGTCTTGACTCATGACGCTCAGTACCGATAACTTTTAATCCACCGGCTTCCTTCGCATCATCATCCAGCTTGATATCGGTACCACGGCCAGCCATGTTGGTTGCGATCGTTACCGCACCGTGCTGTCCTGCTGCCGCTACGATCTCTGCCTCAAGTTCATGGAACTTCGCATTTAAAACAGTATGCTGGATTCCCTCTCTCTTTAACATTGCACTGATCGTCTCGGATACATCGATCGTGATCGTACCAACCAGTACCGGCTGTCCTTTTGCATGTGCAGCTTTTACTTCCTCGACAACTGCATGATATTTTTCTTTCTTGGTCTTATAAACAGCATCCTGTTTGTCCACACGGATGACTGGTCTGTTGGTCGGGATCTCGATAACATCCATACCATAGATATCACGGAACTCTTTTTCTTCGGTCAGGGCAGTACCTGTCATACCTGATTTTTTATCAAATTTATTAAAGAAGTTCTGGAACGTAATCGTTGCAAGCGTCTTGCTCTCACGTTTTACTTTTACATGCTCTTTTGCCTCGATTGCCTGATGCAGACCGTCTGAATAACGGCGTCCCGGCATGATACGTCCGGTAAACTCATCAACGATCAGTACCTCATCATCCTTTACAACGTAATCCTGATCGCGGAACATCAGGTTGTGTGCACGCAAGGCAAGAATCACATTGTGCTGGATCTCAAGGTTCTCTGCATCTGCAAGGTTGTCGATCTTGAAGAACTGCTCAACCTTTTTCACACCTTCCTGTGTCAGGCTGACAACCTTGTCCTTCTCATTGACAAGGAAATCTCCGGTCTCTTCCTGCTCAATACCCATGATGGCATCCATCTTGGAATACTCCGGTACATCCTCACCACGTTTCATCTGCTGTGCTAAAATATCGCATGCCTCATAAAGACGGGTGGATTTACCGCTCTGTCCGGAAATGATAAGTGGTGTACGCGCCTCGTCGATCAATACGGAATCGACCTCATCGATGATTGCATAATGGAGTCCTCTCTGAACAAGCTGCTCCTTGTAAATAACCATGTTGTCCCTCAGATAATCAAATCCAAGTTCGTTGTTTGTCACATAAGTGATATCGCAGTTATATGCCTCACGACGCTCGTCATTGGTCATGGAGTTTAAAACCACTCCGACTTTTAAGCCGAGGAACTCATGGATCTGTCCCATCCACTCAGAGTCACGCTTTGCAAGGTAATCATTGACTGTTACGATGCACACGCCCTTGCCCTCTAAGGCATTTAAGTATGCAGGCAGTGTGGAAACAAGTGTCTTACCTTCACCGGTCTTCATCTCTGCGATACGTCCCTGATGTAAGATAATACCACCGATGATCTGCACGCGGTAATGCTCCATTCCAAGCACACGTTTTGCTGCTTCACGGACGGTTGCATATGCCTCCGGTAAAAGATCATCCAGTGTCTCTCCCTTTTCCAGTCTCTCTTTATATTCTTTTGTCTTGTCTCTTAATTCTTCATCGGACAGTGCTCCCATGGCGTCACGGTATGACTCCACTTTGTCAACGAGCGGGTAAATTCTTTTTAACTCGCGTTCGCTGTGTGTTCCGAATAACTTTGTAAATGCGCTCATAAAAACTCCTATTCCTGGCTGTTTTTCTCAAATTTGCAAGTCTGTTTTCCGTCCTTTTGCAGGCTAAGCCTTGCACAATATCGTTATTGTAACACTTTTCGTGTATTACCACAACTAAAATAGGGGTAAACGTTTTGTGAATTTTTTATTAACGCAAAAAAAGTCCTTGCACTGCTGCACGCTTGTGTTTATACTCTTACTGAATCGCACTTTCTGCGATGGCACACAGGATATGACCTACAACAAAGGAGGAATCTGATATGACTTATTCTTATAAAACAAAAGGAACCTGTTCCACACAGATCGACTTAGAACTGGACGGAAACGTTGTTCATAACGTAAAATTCACCGGCGGCTGCAACGGCAACCTGCAGGCAATCCCAAAATTAGTGGAAGGCCTTACCGTGGAACAGGTGGAAGAAAAAATCGGCGGCATCCGCTGTGGCGGACGTCCTACTTCCTGCGGCGACCAGCTTGCAAAAGCGTGCCGTGAAGCATTAGAGGCGTCCCAAAACGCTTAAGCATTAAAAAAGACAGGCTGCAAAACACAGCCTGCCTTTTCTTTTTTACGATGACTAAATATTCACGAAACATACATTCCATGCTTCCCCTTTTTCATCATGGCTCCTGCAGTACCGGCTGTATCTGTTTTCCCTGCAGCGCCGCCTCGATCGTTTCCGGAAGCAGTTCCATCTTCGCGACCATGGAATTCGGCTTGCTCTTATAATTATCCTGTCCAAATGGCACAAAATAAATATTTTTCATATTCATCAGCATACCGATATTTTTAAAACCGGCTCCAAGGGCATCGTTTGTGGAAATCGCAATGACAAGCGGTTTACCGTTGCGCATATGCGCCTTTGCCGCCATCAGCACCGGCGTATCGACGATTCCCCCGGTCAGTTTTGCCGCAGTATTTCCGGTACACGGCGCGATCACCATAATATCAAGGAAATTGTTCGGTCCGATCGGCTCCGCCGCACAGATGGAACGTATCCCTTCATTTCCCGTGATCTCACAGATCCCCTCCACATATTCTTTGGCACTGCCAAACCTGGTATCGCAGGTCTGTGCATTGAATGAAAAAATCGGGATCACATTTGCCCCCATCTCACAGAGATGTTCCACCGCTTTTCTCGCCTTTGCAAATGTACAGAAAGATCCTGTGATTCCAAAACCGATATTATACTTATCAAAATCCATCTGACATTTCCCCCTGTTTTTCCTTCAAAATAAACCGCTCTACGGAGCGTTCCAAAATATACGCACTCTCTTTCGGCGCATATTTTCCCGGGATTCCAAGCACATGGTCCGCATGGATGCCGTATTCCCTCGCACATGCAAAATCTGTACCGCCCTCCCCGGAGGCAATATCCACAATATATGCATCTCTTGGAAGTTCCCGGATAATCTTTTCCGTGACCACAAGCGCCGGAACCGTATTGACAACCATCGCCGCCCCCATTGCCTCCTCCGGTCCAAACGCAAAATCCACCGCATAAAAACCATCACCTTTTGCCTCTTTGCGTGCTTCCTTCCTTCTCGCAAGCACAGTCACACGCGCGCCAAGCGCCCCAAGTCTCTTTGCAATCGCTTTTCCACAATATCCGTATCCCGTCACAAGCACTTTTGCCTCATCAATATTATACGGACTTTTTTCCACAAGCTCTGCGATCGTTCCCTCCGCCGTCGCCACGGCATTTTCCTCCGTCACAACCGTATCTTCCATAAAATCCAGAAAATGAATGTCTCTTCCGGTTAAAAGTTCCCTCTGCTCTGTAGAAAAGCATCCTCCCATCACCAGTGTTTTCTTTTCCAGATTTTTATTTAATATATCATAAAAGATCTCCTGCTCCGGCACTTTCTGCACCGGAATTGGAAGGATCAGTACATCTGCCTTATCCAGAAAACGCTTCAGCTTCTCTAACTGCTGCAATGCCGTCTCACGGTTTCTGATATCGAGGCAGCGCACATTATGACCTTTCTTTGTCAGTATCTCAGCAAGATACACCTGACGCATATCGCTGATCAGAAGAATTGTCTGTCTGTCCATGCAAACTCCTTTACGCTCCCTTCACATTATTATATGAAGGTTCTGTTTCTGCCGTTCCAGATTCGTCTTCCCGTTCCTGTCAAACTTTCATTGAACTTTGGGTTTTGAGTCTCATGTCAAACATTTTTTCCGTTTTTGTTTTGGAAAAGGTATTCAGCACATGGTCAATATAAATCAAATTGCGCAGTGTACCGTTTACCACCTCCGTCACAAAGGCTCTGTCCTGTCTGGACATCGCACCGTTTTGCCGCAGCAGGCGGCGCAGTGTCATTGTATTATAGGCATCCGCCGTCATGATTTCCATGAGTGCCTCTGCCGCAATCTCTCTTGGATTGATTTGGATCATTTTTTCCATTCCTTCCGTTCAAGCCATTCTGTCTCAACATAATATTATACGACAAAATAGAGGATTCTTCAATCATTTCACCCCTATTTCGACAAAAAAGAGGCATCCGCAAAAACACCAAAAGGCTAATCCGCAATCAGATTAGCCTTTCTTTTTTAATCGTTTCTTCTGCCAAAGATGGCAACCAGTCTCAGAAGCTGTGCGATTGCCGCAAATGCCGCCGCACCCGTCCATCCCAGAGAGCTGCGCCCCTTCTCAATCTCCACAAGGGTCTTTTTGGAAATCCCAAGCACCGCCGCCATTTTTTCCTGCGTAAATCCATATTCC
>ERZ780157.2853-NODE-2853-length-15465-cov-5.728164_pt1 | contig 15465 bp, 10 predicted proteins | sample MGYA00511169_ERZ780157 | MGnify/ENA primary metagenome ERZ780157 (study PRJEB29588, sample SAMEA1965149) | human gut metagenome | biome: human gut; feature: human-associated habitat; material: faeces | place: Denmark | collected 2008/2010 ... | reverse complement strand
TATGTCCCATACAGATGGTCCCCAATTCTTTGTCCAAGAATCGGGGACCACATCATGTTCGGCCGGGCGCTTGTGACGTGCAAAACCGCCCGAGCTCGTTGCTGTGAGCTCGGGCGGTTTCTGAAGCCGACTGTCCGTGATGAGCTAACGGGTCATCATTTGGAAGTCAGTTGATGCGGGCTGGAAGTCAGAAAGCGTGGCGCACGCCCACGGTGGCGCGCCAGTCTTCGTCAAGATAGCCGCCGCTCGTGCGTTCGACATCGGCCCACACGTAGGTCGAATCCGTGAGGTTGAAGTTGGCTCCGAGGCCGTATTCGACCCACGTATCCTTGCCGTCGATGTCATAGACCTTGCCGTTGCCGCCTATAACGGCGTTGTCGCCCAGAAACTCATGCACTGCGGAGACGCGCAGATAAGCCGTGCTCCCGTTTTCAGGACAGCGCATGCCGAAGGCAAAGCCCGCACGTCCCATCAGACTGTCGGCGTCATCGAAGCGATAGGTCGAGCCGTCGGAGAGCGAGAGAACGTCTGCATCCACATGCGTGTAGGCGAGTTCAACCTGAGGTTCAAGATAGAAGGACTTCGAAAGGTCGAAGCGCCAGCCGAACTCTCCGGAGAGCGCGGTGACGATGTTGTCCATCGAACCCTTCTTGTTGCCGTCGACGGTCATGTCGGTTTTGGCCGTGCCGAGACGAGCGACGACGTCGGCAAACTGACCGTTCTCACCCATCCAGAGACCGTAGGCCGCAAGGCTGTAGACGTCCATGTCAGCTTTACCGCGCCTGTAGTCGGCATCGCTCATCGTGTAGGAGAAGGCCACGCCGAAGCGGGGAGCGCCGGCGGTCGGCACGGTGTCGACGCCCACCTGGATCGTGTGGAAGTCGTTTTCGAGTCCGCTTTCGGCGGAGAGCCTGCCGCCGTCATAGCGTGCCCAGGCACCCGACGTCTGCTTCATCGAACGAATGTTGCCCATGCGCTTGTGAACATCATTCGTGAGGATGCGGTTAAGGGCCAGCGGAGCAATAGTGGCAAGTTCGAGGGTGGACTGCATCACGGAGTTCGGGCCTGTGGAGTGCACCTTGGCTTCGCTGTCGATGATGAAGCCTTCGTTGTACATGCCTTCGTCAACCTTCATGGTCGTCTCAACGCCCTCAGCGGCGACATTGCCGAGAAGTTGCTTCGCCTGGTCGCTTGTTACGTCGTCGGATGTAAGGTCCTTCGTCAGGTCCTCGTTGGTGAGCTTCACCGTGAGGGAGGAGTCGGCGTCGGCAGAATCAACCGTGAAGGTGCCGGCCTGCTGGTCTTCGTCAGCGGTGAGATCCGTGGCGAGGCGAACCGTGCCGGAACCCGACAGCTTCTCAACAGTAGCGTTGACCGACTTGTCGGTAATATTCACCACACCGTTATCGAGCACAAGGCTGTTGAGCGCAACAGCACGCTGACCGTTCTGAGCCGTCGGATCGGTCGAAACAATGGCCGTCGGCGTCCACTGTGCGCCGTTCTTGACGGTGAGCTTCATATCAGTCACGGTCAGTTTGTCGCTCTCAACATTGTCAGGAAGACCAGCCCAAGCGACAACCGTGTTGCCGATCCAATAGGAATTGGCTCCCGCAAGAGTCACGTCGACATTGGCATTAACGCCCGTACCTGACGTTTCAGCATCATAGTCGAACACCACGTCGCCGTTGATCTGCGTGGAATACTTGCCGTCCTTGTTGATTTCGATCGATGCATCACCGCGAGCAAGGAGCGCATGGTCGGCAGTAATGACCGTATTGCCTTCGATATTGACCATACCCGTACTCATAACGGACAGTCCCATCGATTTCACACCTTCAATCGTCGACCTAGCCTCAATGTTAACGGCGCGCCCCTTGATGTTCAGAGTAGCCTTCTTCTCTGGATCCATTTGATTGGACGCAACCTGTACCGCTCTGACGTCCGAGCCGCCCTCTGCGTAGATGCTGATCGTCTCCCCATTGAGATTCACCTCGCCAGCCTTCTTCGGAACAATCGTGGAGTTGCCGCCTTTGAATTCATTACTGAAAACCCAAACACCGATGGCTTTCTGGGCATCGGTGGACACCGCTCGAATCGAAACATTAGAACGACCATCTCCCACGTTGATCAGGGAATTTGATGCAGCATGAATGCCGACGGCATCGGACTTTGCCTGTGCATCAATGTTGATTGAAGCTGCCGTTAAATTAATTTCTGATATGTCATTCTCATCCTTGCCGTAAGCCTGCAGGCCCTTAAAGACATTTGTGACGGGTACGTTGGCTTTGGCTGAAGCATCGAGCGAGGCAATCGTAATCGAATTGGTGAATTCATTACCAATGTTCACCTTGCCGCCGTAAACGACCTCAACTCCCGCTGCCTCACTTCCCGCAGCAGTCAGCTGAATGTCTTTCGCCGCCAAGTTGATAATGGCGGTACCAGACTCACTACCTATCTTACCCCGAATAGCTGCAGTCTTGATCGCAGACGCCCCGCTCGAAACCGCGCTGATCTTTACAGTATTGGCATTACTAATGGAGATTGAAGAATCGCGCTCATACCCACTTGAACCTGCCTCTACAAGCAGGCCGTACGTTTCTGCCGTTGCCTTATCTGCTTGGTTTTTCACATCGATGACAACATCGTCTGCTGCGATATTGACCTCGGCATTGCGCTTCGTCTTAACGCCGTAGGCCTTAGAGCCAATGGAAGATATCGAGAGGTCTTTAGCTTGAACATCAACTGCGGTTTTTGCTCCTTCCGCAGCAATGCCGAAGGAGAAGTTGCTGCCGTCGGAAGAAATCTGCAGTGTCTCAGCAGCCGCCAATTCAACATTGACATCAGTTTGGAGCTTGACAGAGCTGTTCGATCTGCTTTCTGCGTAAATTCCTCGAGCCGTCCCGTTTGATTTCGTATCCAAAATGATGTTCTTGCCTGCTACACGAAGCAGATTGTTGTAATCGCTGCCCGTTTTACTTTCAACAGACATGCCGGCTACGCTCTGGTTGTCACTGCCATTTATGGTCAACGTGTTTCCAGCATTGATGATGACGCTTCCTGTTGTATTTTCTTTGATATAGGCGCCTGCTTTTTTGACTGTGAAGGTGAGGTCGCCTGCGGAATTGATGGTCGCGGTGTGCCCGTTTTCTGCTGCGACACCGTAATCTACGTTTTCAAACGTGTTTTGATCTTCAATAATCAGGTCTTGTGAATTCGCATGAATCCCATAGGTAGAGGCGCTGGCGACTCCCATTGGGAACAACGAAGCCAAAGCAACCGTTATTAGCAACGGCTTAAAGGGCAAATTATTGTGCATGATGAACTTCCTTTCAACCAACCCAGATATCATCCAGGCTCATAGTGGAAGAATGAACTGTTCACTGATGGGGGGGGGTAGGGTTATCCCTTAAATTTGATAGAAACGCAACACTACCCAACGTTTCCAAATTCTCGATACAAAGAGAGCGTCAGAAATTCTGGCTCTTCCGACATTTTTGGGAAATGAGAGTTTTTCGGGTCCCCTCATCATAGGGGTACGCCCCCTGACACCGTTTGTTACACGCGTAGGATCCGCCCCAATCAAGATCTCTTTTATCGAGATCAAGATGATCAATTGAACCGGGGCTCATACTGCCTACCTCAGCAGCGGCCTCAACAAAGCCGGCTTCCATCGCACCCGCCTGCATGAGTTCCTCGAAGCCGAAGATGCCCTGCCGGACCTCTGGGTGCTCTACCATCAGTTCCGTCGAATCGAGAAGCAAACGGTTACGTCCGTGCCACGCTCGAGCTCCAAGCTGATCAAGGTCGTTGGCGAACTTCGTTTCCCAGTCACTTCTCGTGTTCCTGCGAAAAGTCGGATTCCGCAGGTTCCGCTTCAATTGGAACTCCACGGTGGCGCACGTCTGAACTTTGCCACCGCAGCTCCTGAACAATTCGCCGCAGCCCTCATTCGAATGACGTCGGAGGTTGTCCGATGACGCCCTTCGACTTTTCCAAAATCCCCAATGTCACTCTGATCGTCTGTCCAGTCGACATGTGTTCCGGGTTCGATAAGATCGTCAAAATGCCCCGGTAATGCGTAATAAAGCCCCATAAGGGAATTCAATATTAATGAAGGCTCCGGCATGCGTCGGGGCCTGCATTGCTTTTGCAGCCAGGGAATCAAGTTTTGCCCGCACCGTCTGGCTGGAAAGCGGTACGCGGGTGAGGAAAGGGAGAGGCTGAACACTGTTCAGATGAAAGCGCTCTATGTTTCAGGCTGCTGAGGCAAGAGGCGCGTGAAAACCGGTTGGGGACAGCAAATAGAGGGAGAGGATGGTTGGTGCGCGAAAGCAGACTTTCAGTCAGCTGGGAAGAGATGCGCAGCCGCATCGAGGGTTGCAGTGGGAAAAAGTCAAGGGAGCGGAAGAAGGGAGGAGCTGCTCCCTCGCGACCTTGCTGTGCGAGGGAGCGTTCCTTCTGGTCTACTGAGGGGACCGATTACTTGGATGAACGCCTGGGGCGCTTGAGCGAGACGGTGGAAGTTCCGCACTCCTCCTCTGTGTCGGACTCGTCTTTTTTACGGCGGGCCTTCGTAGAAGCCACCTCTTCCATCGATTCTTTGCTGGGCGTCTCAAGCTTTGAGCCGTGCTTATGCCTGGGTTCCGCGATCAGGATCGAAGCTGCCAGTTCGTCCTCGGTGATGCCGAGGGCTTTGCACAACTTGACGGCGCACGTCGTGGTGCAAGTGCGGGTTTTGGCAATCTTCATGATGTGGTGTTCCGTGAGGCCTGCGGCTGCGGCGAACCCCTTATACGTAGTGTAGTTGCGCTTCTTGATGAGAAGCTTAAGAGATTTGGGGACGGGATCGAAATCCGAGGCTACAAGTACCGTCCTGATTTCTTCAAGGGATACTTTCAGGGCATTGGCAAGCTTCATTCCCGTCGTGTCCGTGCAGCAGCGATGGAGAGAGATCGTATTCATGGCGATCGGGTCGAAGCCGTGGACCTCGCTGAAATGGCTCAGCGTCTTGTAGCCATGCTTGACAACGCACTCCTTAAGAGTGTCGGCGGGCTTGGCGACGACGGTGTCGGGCTTCGAGCAGGAGGGCAACGTGAGCGCCGCGTGCGCTTCCATCATGAAGGCCGTGTCGAGACGGAGGTGGAAGGTGATGAGGGCAAGCTCATCCGGGCAAAAGACCTTGCTCTGGAGCATGTCCTCGACCGCGGACATGTCGAGGCGAAGCTCCTGACAGAGCATCTCAACGGTGAGGCCGGCTTCATGCAGGGCACGATGAATGACCAGGTTGAAGTAGTCGGCGGTATCAATCGGGAACCTGGGACCGTTCAACTGGATGGTAGCGTAATGAACCTGTTGACGGTCGATGGCGTCGAGAGAATTCAGAGTAGGCAGTTCAAACATGGAGCTACTGAGGATTAGGTTGATGGAAGGAGAAGCGAAGTCGAAATGACGGGACGGCACCGGGAGCGATTTGGGCATTGTGGGCTCAAAACGACTGTGTATCCGTCGGATGAATGCCGGGCTGTGCGCCGGCCGTTGTGCGCAGGTGCTGCCTGCGGAGACTCGTCCTGTCGGGAGAGATTTGAGAAGGACGGGGAGGTGCCAGCGGTTGTATCGGGAGAGGGCAAAAATTGTTCATGATGATAGTCGATGCAAACGTGGTTTTGTATATATGAAAAATGTGAATAAAAATACGTCTCAGTGCGGATGAGTAGATGTCATCCATTCAGTAATTGCACTCTACTACAGGGTGAAACAAAGATCAAATCCACTGGGCGTCGGTAACTTCCTTTTAGACAGCTCTGGGGTGGTGATTAATTGGGTGTTTCATGAGTTGGTCGCTGGTTAGCGATCGCTTAACTTCGGCAGTGGCTCAGGCTTTGACAACGAATACACTATTTGCCCAGAAGTTACTAGGAAAATAGGTTGAGGCCCTGAAAAAACGTTAAAGGCAGGATTTCTACCTAAGTAATCACCCTAGAAAAGGGCGGGTTATGAATGATGCGTTTTTACCACACTGTTTTTGACGAAAAGGTGAGAGGCGATACTTTGTCAAGAAGGCGAGCACAGGAAGGAGGTGAATTTGGGAGGGCCGGAAGGAAGGGAATGTGCGCTTTCAGTGAAATCAGAACCCATGAATTGGTCTCAGTGACCTCGGTCTGTAAGCTTTAGGCCTCTTGGCAGTGTCGCCTTCATTCGCGGTGAGGACGTCACCTTAAAGCGGTACAAGCCGCCCTGAAGTACGTTGCTGAGTGACCGTCCGCAGCAGATGGGGTGAAATCATGGTAAAACCGTCGCATCACACTTGGGAAGGCAAACACCGACTTGTCGGTTGGGTAATCCTGTGACTTGTCTAGGTCCCGTGCTTGATTCCATGGCATTTGAAGAAGACAAGCAGGCGGCGAAGGATACGCTGCTCGCACCGACAGACAAGCGCGTGGACATGTACCGCAACTGTCTGATTGAGTTGAAGGCGGCTCTGACAAACGAGCAATGGAATCCGAATCCGTACGAGATCAGGCTGACAGTGCCGGCGCCGGGCGAACTCGACTTCCTTGAGGAGCGCGAGGCGTTTCGTCGTGCACAGTTCGCGGCCTTCCTGCACATCCTTCACACGGACGACATGGGACTCTGGTTCAAGTTTCCCGAGGTTCTCCTGGCGAAGATCCGTTGCGGGGATGAGGCGCATACCCCTGATCCGACGTTCGTTTCCCGCGTCATGTATCTGGAGGCGGCGCTCCTGCTCAATGAGCGTTGCTACGACGAAGAGTGGAAGGCCCGCATTGCGGAGTACTTTGAATGCCGTTGGCCGGAGTACAGGGGCGAGCGAGTCAATCAGGCCCTGATCGACCGATGGATGGATGGATGGATGGATGGACTGGCTCGCCCGCCCGCTCTTGCTGAGGCCGCACGCGCCGTGACGGTTTGAAATGAACAAGGCGCTCACTTGCGTGAGGGTTGCTGTTTGATGCAGAGCTTCTCGTTCCGACCCCTGCGGCGTACGTTTGTCCGATTTCGGCAACTGCTCTTCAAACTCTAACTGAAGAGGAGCGTCTCTGGGTTGGAGTCTCGAATCCTGCATTTCTCTTCATCCTGGTTGCCTCTTCCTCAAGAGACAACTCGTCCCTGTGCGCCTTTCCGTCAGCATGCCCCGTAATCCAGAGACGTGCTGCAACACTTCTACATCAGAGAATCGTGACCCAATCCCAGCACTTCCAAAAACGGCGGATGAGGACGGAAGCGGATGTCAGATGAGAATAGGAAGCGAGGAGACCTTAGGGCCGGGGCATCTCCACATGGCGTGTTGCGGTTTGGTATCAGTGGAACCCCTTGGATCGGGACAATCATTCGCGCATGTCTTTGTCGGCTGTTCGGTACGTAGTCTGATTTGTCGTGGCAGAGTAAGTGGAAAAGAACTTGTCGTGATTAGTGTTCGGGATTGTCGAGATTGAGAGTCTGGGGCGGTAGGCTTGAAGGTCGGGGGCTTTGATGGTGTGGGGACTGGGTGAATTAACTCCCATGCCTGTGAATCGAAGAAGTCGAGAACGGCTCAGATCCAAAAGCTTCCTGATCACATGGCTTGACTGTCAGGGATCTTACCGATGTGGATGGATTTGGATCAAGTGCGAAAACATCTCATTCACGGTAAAATGCCAAATTTGAATCGATTTCTTTCAGGGGCTCGCCTGATAACCGCAAAAGAACAGGGTGGTCGATGACCGAACAATACAACTTCAACGTCGATGAAAACGGCGAGGATGCGCTTCTGTACTTTCTCAAGCATGGCATGAAGAAGGAGTTCGATGAGGCTCTTGCCGCCGGGCATGATCCTTTCGTCCCGTCGCCGTACGGACAGTGTTGCGCCGGCCTTGCCGGAGGGACTGGATTCCTCGAATTCGAGAGGTTTGAATCCTTGGACTGGGCGTTTGATGAAACAGAAACCATCAAGACTGCCGTATACCCGACACCTCAGTTTCTGAGGCACGCTTCCGAGAGTCGTCTTGCATACACGCTCCCCTATTTGTCGGGAGTCCACCGTGCTGCGGCAATGGGTAACTGCGATGAAATCGAACGCCTGAAGGATCACGTCAATGAACGTGATGCCTTCGGCTATCTGCCTCTGATCTACGCGGTCGGTTGTTGCAAGCGGGAAGCCGCGGCCCTGTTGGGCAAGATAGGCGGTCACCAGGACGCGCGCCAGGGAAGTCTGCTCCTGAAGCCTTACGACGTTGTGTCGGGAGGTCGATACAGCCTTCCTATTTCCCTTCAATATCTTTGGCCGTCCCTCAAGACCGTCCGGCCGGAGGATTCTCCCGCCAGAAACGCAGTTACCATCCACCAAGCGGCGGCCAAGGGGGATGTCGAGTTGGTCAGAACGTTGCTCGATCTTGGCGTCCCCGTGGACATCCGAAGCTACAACGGCAGCACGCCCTTGCTGTGTGCAGTCAAATACGGCAGAGATGAGGCCTGCCGGATTCTCACGGAGGCGGGGGCTGATCTTGATGCCGTCAACTATCTTGGTGAGTCTCCCAGATCATTGGTCGATCGGTTCAGGCGAGAACGGGCTTCCGTTCCCATTTTCCAGGGCCAGCATTCGCTTTCGACGAGGTTCCGACTTCTCAACGAAATCGGACTGATCTTTCTCGAGTACGCACTGCAGTTGCTGCCTGATTCGGGCGAAGACTCATCTCCTGAAGCGAGCGAGTCGAAGTCTGCTACTCCCGCTCCTGCCATCCCTGCAACCGTGCAGAAGGGGGGCGCTTCTTCAGAAGAGCACTCTAGCGATGAGAAGGCTGTCGCCCTGAAGGGCGTTGAGTCGAGTGATGAGGGTCGCACTACTGTTGTCGAGCTGACGGATGCGGTTCAGAATGACGAACCGACAAGTCCAGGCCAGTTTGCGGAGGAGAGTCAGCCCGCGGACTCAGGCTCGAGCGTACTCGTGGACCAGATCGTCTCCCTTGTTGTGGAAGGTGCCGCCATCGGCAATCTGCAGCAGGTAATTCATGCCTATTACCTCTTATCTGAGGAAGATCGCTCGAGGATCCCGAAACATCTGGCTGAAGAGGCACTGTCTCTCTCGACACTCAGGGAAATGCTCAGGACGGGGGCCTGGCTTTATCTCAAGGTTGGTCTGCCGGTCGCTCGCATCGACAACTGGGTTGCCGAAAATTCGCCGCTGAATCCCGAGAAGATTATTTCTGAAGGGGATCCGATTCTCATACTTGCATGGATCAAGGAGCATGGCATTTCCGGTGATAATGGCGTCATGTTTGATCTGGCTTGCCAGAGAGAGGATGCACCGGCTGTAGAACTTCTCCTTGCTTTGGGAACTGTCGGAATATGCGGGGGGCTCGGAATAATCGGTGATCAGGTCGGTCAGGAGCTCAAAAGAAGAGCTGACTCCATTGCGCGCCGGCCTGATCTTGTCGACGATGACCTGCTGTTCGCTGTTACGACCGGCAACAACGAGTTCTTAATTGATGCCTTCGAGGCAGGTCTTGATCTTGGAGCGAAGACCAAGCACGGTCTTGATCTTCACGAGGTTGCGAAGAGCTTCGATCTTCCGGAGCTCGCGTCAATGCTTGTCATGCTCGAAAGCGGTGCGAATTCGGACGATGTGCGTGATGCGTTCATTCGTGAACAGTCGTTTGGTTATGTCGAAGGTTCGTGCCATGATTGGTTGAAGGTTTCCTCTGTTGCAACAGGCGGATCCGAGTCTGCTGAAATCTCTGATGAGGAGTATGTAGAAGATGAGGAAACCAACTTCATTCCTCTTGGAGCAGGTAACGGCGATGATGAGCCGGATGTTGGCTCGGGGAAGCAGGTTGCCCGCTCCACATTCTCTGATGACGAAGATGGTGCCAACGTCGTTGCTCACGTCTCCGAGAACAATGGCTCCGCGAGCACTGGACTGCTGCCTACCATCATGACGGATGATGACGATGAAGAGGAGATGTCCGACTGCTCCATTCCTCTTGGGGCGGGAAGCGTCCATGGCAGTCATGCCGATGCTTCGCAAAGGCAGGCCGTTGATCCGGCACCCGACACAGGGAGTCTCTGCGGCCTGTTCCTGCCGTCCGCCTCCGCCGGTGACGACGAACTGCCGGCCGTGGTTCCGGTTATGTCGACGGGGCGAGCCGAGGTTGCGGAAGGGACCTCTGAGGCTGCTGTGGATGGCCGCGACATGCTTGATCGGATTCTTGTCGCACCCATGCGACCGCGGGTCGAGAAGGAGGTCTGTGACGCACTGGCTTCAGTATTTGCACCGCCCTTCATTGTCGACGTCTTCCTGAAGGCCCAGTCCTGCAGGGATGACGATGAGCTCCGTGCACTCGTCAATGGTGATGACGTCACGCTAGAACTTTTCTGGGCCATGAAGCTCTACGCAGAAGCCAAGGCTGCGACACTGGCGGCTAGGAACTAATGCTTAAACAAACGATTGCAAGATTACTGAAATGGAAATGTCAACTCTCAGGCTCCCGCCTGATCCCGGCTCTCTGTCCGAGTCTCTTCGCGGCATGGGCTATACCCTTCCCACTGCCGTGTCCGACATCATCGACAACAGTATTTCGGCAGAAGCGAAGACGATCAGCATCAGCATGATCAAGGCAGACGAGGAGGTCGAGGCAAGTCTGAAGATTCTCGACGACGGCATTGGAATGACTCGCGACGAACTGGTTCATGCAATGGTGCTTGGTGCCGTCTCACCGCTCGTCAAGCGAAGCAGGAACGACCTCGGTCGCTTTGGTCTCGGCTTGAAGACCGCATCCTTCTCACAGTGCCGGCGACTTACGGTTGTCTCGAAAAGAAACGGCGAGGTTTCGTCATTCAGCTGGGATCTTGACTTTCTGGCGAAGGCACGGGAGTGGTCCCTGATTGAAAACGATCCGGGGGAACTTGCGTCCGAAATCAAGGGTGAAAGCGGCACGCTCGTCGTATGGGACAAGATCGACCGCGTTTCCGCAATGCAGAAGAACGCTCCGGTCGGAGACTGGACTGCTGCCCGCGACAGGCTCAAGCAGCACCTGAGGCTTACCTTCCATCGTTTTCTTGACGACGGTGACATCGTCATCAAGCTCGACGGAACCGTGATCAAGGGATGGGATCCGTTCTTCTCGATGCATCCCGGCAAACCCGTCGACTGTCCCGAGGTGACTTGGCCGATCGGTGATCCGCATCCCAAAGCCAGACTCCAGGCGTTCGTCATTCCGCCGGAGCCCGGCCGCGGCAAGTCGGCAAGTCTCTTCGGACATGATGACGCCCTCAACCTGCAGGGGTTCTTCATCTATCGAGGCAAGCGCCTGATTACCTACGGGGGTTGGCTCGGCCTCAAGGATCTCAGGAGGGACGCCGCCTTCAGATTGGCAAGAATTCGTCTTGATTTTGAAAACGACGGAGATGCTGAATGGCGAGTAGACATCAGGAAGTGCACGGCCAGACCGCCTTCGGAAATGAAGAGCTGGCTGAAGCAGTATGCCGTCAATGCCCGCACCATATCCGAGCGCGCGCTCGAGAAGTCGGGGCAGACAACAGGGACTGAGACGGTTCGGAGCAGTCTCTGGAAGAAGCAGGGGAGGGGGCTACCCGTCCTTCCCGACGGCGGCAACCCGATCATGCAGGCCATGACCGACATTCTCAGGCTTGGCAGGATGACGCCCGAGGTATTCACGGGGTGCATGGAAATGCTCGCCCTTGCGCATCCCGCATCGCTTAATTCGGGGCAGAGCTGTCTGCCTACGGAGGATTCCAGGCTCGGTGTCAAAGAGGTTTGGAAAGTCCTGGAAGCGGACTACGGACACGATCAGGCAGTTGACATTCTAAAGAGCACGCCGCCGTTTTCCTATTGGAGCAACCTCATTGACGAGGTCGCCGGAGATTTCTAATGATTACCAAATTCAACGCTGGAAACATCAGCCCCTTTTGTGAGGGCTTTCTGAACAACATCTACGACGGTGCGCAGCGGATGATCGAGGATCGTCTGAATCATCCTGAACATGGCGAGATGGATGCCAGGTTCGTCAAGGAGGCCGTTGAGAGCTCGTGGGCGGCTGAAATGTCGAGTCAGTACGCTCCCCTTCTTCTGAGCATGTTGCAGTCGGGACAGATTCCTGCTGAGCAGGTCGAAAACTTTCACCTCGCCAAGAAGCGCATCATGTCTTCGCTCTTCGGCTTCATCAGGACGAACGAGCTTGCCCCCGTTGTACAAGTGGTGAACGGCGAGGAGTTCGACAACACGCTTCCCGTTTGTGACGGTTACTACTGGACTCTTCAGAAACGCAATCTCGAACGCAAGTACCAGGCACCTGTGGTGGCGTCCATCGACAGACAGAGCTCGCGCGTACTCAAGCACATCCTGATGCCGGAGGGCAAGAACGAATTCAGAAAGATGGGACTCGTGCTTGGGCAGGTGCAGAGCGGAAAGACCGCGAATTATTCGGCACTCATCGCGAAGGCCTTCGACTTCGGCTACAAGCTGATCATAGTTCTTTCGGGCATCCACAACGATCTGCGCAGGCAGACGCAGGAGCGCCTGGACGAGGAAATTCTGGGCTATCACGAATACAAGTACCTCAATGCTCAGGATCTCGGCACCAGAACCGTTTCCTCCTCCCAAAGGTGCCGGGGAGCTTCCAGACCTTCGGCCTGATGATGGGCGACGTTCAGTCTGGAAAGACGGCAACGTTCACCGGCATCTGCCACCGCGCCGCTGATGCGGGCTACAGGCTCATCCTCGTTCTGACCGGCACCAAGAGCACGTTGCGAAGCCAGACCCAGGCCAGACTGAACAGCGACCTCATCGGCATCTCAACCGACACCAACGGCGTCAACAAGCCGAGCTTCCAGTCTCCCTACCACTGGAACCAGCTGACGACGGCGGATTCGGATTTTGTGAGCGCCAACGTCAGCAAGCATGCCAGCACTTACAACGAGAACGTCGTTCATCTTGCGGTCATCCAGAAGAATGACAAGGTGCTGTCGAACATCCTCGCCTGGATCCGGAACTCTGCCGAACTCGGAGTCCGCAGACTGCCGTTCCTCCTCGTCGACGACGAGGCTGATTCGGCGTCCGTGAACGTAAGCAAGTCATCGAAGAATCCGACGACGATCAACGGCCAGATCAGGGAGGTTCTCCGCCAGTTCGACAGGGCCGCCTATCTTGCCGTTACGGCGACCCCGTTCGCCAATGTCTTCATTGATCCCCAGATTGATCCTGAAACGGGCGAGGTCCAGGAGGACATCGAGAAGATCGACCTTTTCCCGAGGGACTACATTTATGCCATTCCCACGCCCGGCGGCTATGTCGGCGTTGAAAGACTTTTCGGTGAGACCGGGGAAGAGGAGCATCCGTCCCTCAAGTACAGGACCCTGATCCCCATGCTTACGGAGGGTGAAAGGAGCGGCGAGGAAGAGGGAGACGACTACGAGTCCGAGGTCTTCAGGGAGAAGTTCAAGGCGGATGACGAAGTGATGCACATACCGTTGACGCTCAGGAAGGCCGTGCTTTACTTCCTTTGCGTCTGCGCGATGAAGCAGATGCGCTTCCCGGTCTCCACGAATACGAGCATGCTGGTGCACATCGCCAAATACCGCAAGGTGCAGAGTGATCTGCGCAACCTGATCGCCGATCTCGTTCAGGAAGTGACGGACCTGAACGAAAACGAGCGGAGCAGGGTTACCGGCTCGCTTCTCGCCAACGATCTTTATGTCGAAATGCAGGAGATCTGGAACAACGGTCTCAATGATGAAAAGTGGCATGAAGATCCGCATGACGAGAGGCCGCCCACGCTCAAGGAGCTTACGGGCATTGAATGGAGCGAGGTCTGGAAGAGCCATTTTGGTGATGCACTGGTCGGAGTTGAGGTCGTCGAGGCCAACATGAACTCGAAGATCAGGGACTTTGCCTCGTTTTACGAAAACAACGACGCCAGACTCATCGTCGTGGGCGGCGACGCATTGTCCAGAGGGCTTACCCTTGAGGGACTGTGCGTGTCCTATTTTTCCAGAAGGAGCTTCGCATACGACACTCTGCTCCAGATGGGCAGGTGGTTCGGGTTCCGCGAGGGAATGCGTGACTACATGAAGATCTGGATTTCCGACGGCATGGTCGAGGCGTTTGAATATGTTGCCAGGGCACTGAATGAGTTCAGGGACACGGTCAGGCTCATGATGGACAGAAAGCGGCAGCCCAAGGACTTCGGCCTGAAGATCCGTCGTGCACCGAGTCATCTCAGGCTCATGGTGACGGCGCCGAACAAGAGGCGCACGGCCAAGACCGTCGTTGGCTTTATGGACATCACCGGCATGCCCTATCAGAGCGCGACCTTTCCTGTTGATCCCCGCAAGCTGGAGGACAACTATCGGAAGGTCGTCGATTTCCTGAATGAGCTTGGCCCTGCAACCGTCCGCCCGGACAGCCGGTTTCCGAATGACCTGGTATGGGAGGGAGTTCCCGCAGAACAGGTGACGGCCCTTCTTGTAGCCTTTGAGGTTCCCAGCTGGACATGGGACATAGACATTGCAGCCGTCGCGGCCAAGATCGCGGAGCGCAAGGAGGCATGGAATGTGCGCGTGATCAGCACCGTTGAAGCCAACGGTGAGCCGCTGCTACTGGACGGCGTTCATCCCGTTTATTGCGTCAGGCGAACCATGATCAAGAAGACCGCATGGATCCAGCAACAGCAACAAGGCGATTCTCTCCCGTCGTGACTTTGCCAGACACTGGACGAAGGATCATGTTGCCGAGGTCCTGGACGGCAGGCCTGAGGATGCCGTCATGACGCCCCGCATCGTCCTCAGCCAGGAGGGAGAGCGTCCGCAGCTCCTGATCTATCCGGTCAGGACGATGGAAATCACCGAGGAAAAGCGCGCCAAGCTCAAGCCGCTGGAACCCTATGAACAGGAAAAGCCCTTCATGGCCCTTGCCTTCGGTTTGCCTTCGGCCGAAGACATGACGTTGGGAGAGGTCAGGGTCACCTATGACGCAAACAAGATCTATCAGATGCGAAAGGAGGACGGTTATGTTGATGGAGAGGACGAATGAGTGAAGCCGACGTCAAGGCAGTCATTGCCAAACTGAAGAAGACTGAGCCTGGACTTGTCTTTGGTGTTCCGGGTTATTCCTGCGAGGTTCAGCCCTATGTGGGACTTGAAGCCGGCCGCCTTTCCCTCATCGTTTCAGGTGAAGTCGAGAAGCTCTCCGAGCTGCAGTCGTCTGAAGCCGTCGAGGTTCGTACAAGGTGCACCGACTACGGTGAGGGAAGCATTGTCTTCACGGTGACGGACGCCAAGTACGAGAAGCTTTTCGTGAAGTTCTGTGATGACGTTCTTGCTGCCATGAATTCCGCTGGGTCGCCGGAAGAGGCCTTCTCGTTCCTGGCTGCGCGGTATGAAAAATGGAAGGCCTTCTGGCGCAACAAGCGTGGAGCTCTCGGCAAGGAGGGACTCAGGGGACTGGCGGGAGAACTG
>ERZ780157.2847-NODE-2847-length-15487-cov-21.565254_pt1 | contig 15487 bp, 9 predicted proteins | sample MGYA00511169_ERZ780157 | MGnify/ENA primary metagenome ERZ780157 (study PRJEB29588, sample SAMEA1965149) | human gut metagenome | biome: human gut; feature: human-associated habitat; material: faeces | place: Denmark | collected 2008/2010 ... | reverse complement strand
AGATGGATGGTTTTGCGCTCGGTTCGGATCGGGGATTCTTTCAAGTCAAGCCTCCCTTCCATAAGGTGTGACAAAAATCACACCAAAATCAAAAAATCATACCTTGTAAAATTCTCAAAAAACCGTTGAAAGCACGGCTTTCAAGCAGTCGGCCAGCCGTCAGGTATGACGGCTATTCCTGCCTTAACCGGGAAATCGCAGGCGGGGCCTGCGGTTTCCCGGCTGCGGGGCGCCCCGGCGGGGCGGTCAGTACGGATGAAAAGAAAAGAGAGAGGGTCAGCGTTCCAGTTCGTCCTCTGGTTCCTCGGCGGGTTCCCAATCCGTGAAGATTTCCGCCATGATCTGCTCCTTGTCCCCACGGGTGGAGCTGCCCTGCGTCTCATAATCCCGCAGAGCGTTCATCCGCTCCGGGATGGTGAAGAACGCAAAGCGCCCATCCTTCATTCGTGTCAAAAGCCGCATTTCACAGCCAGATGTAGGGTCCATACCGCTCATCAGTTCTTCCAGCGTCCCTATCTTTTCCGCCGCTTCACGGACAATGGAGCGGAACATATCGGACGGTATCTCCACATTCCAGACAGAGTAATCATCGCGTCCGTGGCAGGTGATGGTCTGGATGGCTGTGCAGGGGGCGCCAGCGAACTTCTCCAGAGCGGAGGACAACAGCGCCTCGGTTTCCGGCTCAAAATAGCCGCACAGATCCAATTCCACCGAATTTGCAACGGCTGCGGCCTCTTTCTCGGTCAGCACGATGTCCACATTATTTCTTTCATAGGAAAAGCCTCGTCCATTCAGCATTAGGGAACACTCGGCAGCGATGCGGAACATTCGGAAATAATCGTCCGCCGTTTCGCCCAGTGTCTTGCCTGTGGCGAAAGATTGAAAATACCGCTTGCCATCGCCGTCTCGACAGGCCAGGGAAATATCCAGGTAGATTCCCTCGCTGGAGCCGAAGTTCGGGATGCAAAGGGCTTCTTCAAATTCAGGCAGTTCGCCAGTCAATCCCTCATACTTGCCGGAGAATGAAAAGTATTCATCCGGGAGAAGTCCGTGAGCCTCCAAATGCGTTTTCAGCTTATCAAAGGTTTCCTCGGCGCCAGCCATACCGATGTGTTTAACCCGGTGGTTCTCATCCGGTTCACTCCATCGGTCCAGTTCAAAGGTCTGTATCTTTGCCATAATCAAGCCTCCATTTCCTGTTCATCTTCGCTTTCAGGTTCTTCAGCGGCGTCCCTGTTAAACTCCGCCTCCAACTCCGCCATACGCAGGCGGTCTAAATCCTCCACGGAGCGGCCTTTCCGCCGCTCCACCAGGTCGGTATTAAAATCATTCAGATGAGGAAGATGGACGGCGCACTGAAATCCCCGCCCGGTATATTCCCGCACCCACTTGGCCGCCGTAAGCTGCCCCCAATTCCGAAACTGCCCGTCCTTGTCACGGGCCAGATAGTCGTTGTCCACCGCAAACACCAGCCGCCTGATCTGGGGATGGTCCTCCAGATAGCGGTCAATAGCCCCGTTCCACAGGCAGCCGGTGGAGATACGGTGATCCTCCGTCCAGTCCCGCCCATAAAAGTCAGCGGCGATGGACGCATGGCTCATCAGGTCGATAGGGGCTTCGGTGACGATCAGCAGGTCGCTTGTTCCCTCATGGAAAAAGGGGTAACTTTTATCAGAGCCGGTCGCGTCCATCTTGAATGAGTTGTTTTCTCTGGCCGCCCGCATGGAGCAGTACCGGGGCGTTCCCTCAGCGTCATAACCCACAAACACGCAGTTGCCGTACTTTTTCTCCTGATAGATCATCTTCCGATTCATAAAATGGCTGACGATTTGTGGACTGATACCTCGGATGGACACCAGATACCAATAGGCCCGCTTCATATTGTCCGCCTTTTCAGGCAGCACCAGCGGCCCGCGCTCCTTCTTCTCATAGGGCGTCACCTGTCGGGCTTCCGCCGCATATTCCTTGCCGATCAGCTTGCCCACCGCCTCCGGGAAGGACAGGTTTTCCTCCCGCATGACAAAATCAATGGCTCCGCCCTTGATACCGTCATCCGGCCCCGTCCACTGGAAAAAGCGGTTGTTCTCCGGGAAGATATACAGGCCGCCGCTGTGCTTCATGTGGACGGCCTTGCGGCCTGCCTTTTCCGGCTCATAGCCATATCCACGGGCAAGAGAGAGAATGTCCACACTGTTTGCCTGCCGTATCTCGTCCTCGGTGAATTTATGATACGCGGCGGCGCTTCTTCGCATAAAATCACCGCCTTCCTGACTGTGTATTATAGTTCTTCATCACAATCTTCCTCATAATCGTCCTCCGCCTCATAATCCGCTTCGTCCTCCGGCGCCTCATCCTCGTAGAACTCATCCAGTTCAAACCCGGCGCGGGAGATCTCCTGATCCTCCATACCCAGATGATCTTTTAGGTGGCGGTACAACTCCCAGCCATCGTAGTGCGCGGCCGCCCACTCCAGCGCCTTACTTAAAATCTGGTGCTTGCGCTCTCCCGGAAGGGTTTCCAAAGTTCCGTTACGGATTTCGTCAAACTCCCGGTCAAGCATATTCAGATATTTGTAGGCTCTTGCGTACAGCGGTTCTTTGGCGCAGTCGGGCAGCAGAAGATTTTCCGTTTGCTCTACAAATCCATAGGACAGGTCATCATATCGCTCGTCCCCGTTGCGGCAGGCAGCCCGGAACTGCTGAAAGCCTTTCATGTTGCTGAAGCCACGGTAGTCCATGACACCAAGGAGAATTTGGGAGCCAATAATGACCTTCAGCATTTCCTCATCCGTAGTGGCGGCAACCAGCCGCATAGTACTTCGCTCCTTGACGATGTTGCTCCCATAAAGGATATACAACGGCTGTGTTTTATCCAGCTTCACAATCCAATCCCTCCGTTTCTTCCCTCAATTCTTCCAGATACTCGTCAATGTCCAGCTCCTCATAGCGGAACTGGAGCTGTTCCACGATAGCCGGATCACAGTCCTCCGGCAGACAGCCTTTTACATCGTCCTGCACATCCCGTATCTCGCCCAGGAAGCCCCAGCAGCTATCCACCTCCACATCTTCCCGGAATAGCTGGAACCCGTAGCACTGGCCAGTCAGAAAGTAGTCGTAGGACTTCACCTCGCCCTCCAGCACTTGGCGGGCCTTCTCCACAGTTTCAGCCGTTACCTTGCCGTACTCCGCTTCGATTCTCTTTTTATCCGCATAAATCCATCCTACCTGACCGGAATCCCACGGGCAGGAAAAGCCGGTGGTGTTCATGGTGATGCCCGAATGGTCGTAGAGATAGAGGGGCAGGATCACCATACCCTCCATTTGCTCCACCAGTGAAAACAGTTCGCCGGTGGAGAGGGCGGAGAGGCAGTCATCCAGAAACCAATCCGGCACATCATCTTTCAGCGAGGCGGCATAGCTGGACGATACATACCAGTCGCTCTCGGAAGTCCAGTGCTGGTTCTCCAGCAGCTCCCACTCCCTTGTGGAGCGGTTGTACTCCAGCTTGGCGTCCTTGGCCTTACCAGATTTGAGAAACGCAAAGATCGGATTGCTCCGGTTATGGCTGCTGGAATATTCAGAAAACAGCAAATCCTTCAAGAAATCACGGGGTTCCTCAAAATCGTGCTTTTCACCCAGAGAGTAGCGCCCATGCCAGCAGACCATTTTCCCCAGGCAGTCGTAGTCCTCACGGGGATTCGGGGGCATATCGTCATCCACGATAAATAGGGTGTAGGGTGCCCTTGTTGCCGCAAGCGGCATGATGCCTCACCTCCTTGGTCGCAGGAACCGCCTCACCGGATCGCGTCTCGGTAATGCCGGTACCAGGCAAAATAGAAAAAGCCGCCAACCACGGCGGCAGCGGCGGAAATACCTACAATTACTTTTTTCATGCGAACTCCTTTCCCAAAAAAGGTTTACAGTTCCATATCCTGCTCGTCCTCGTCCGCAGCGGCGGGGGCCTCTGGGCTGGCCTCACCCTGTTCTTCAAACTGCTGCTTGGTCTGAATTGCCGCTGACAGCTTCGGGAGCAGTTCAAACATTTTCGTACTGTCACGGCTTTTTCTATAATAACGGTAGTCCCACTGTCCGCTTTCCGGGGAATAGCGGATGCTGTGCAGCGCATTGATGATCCAGCCCTGTGTTTTCAGGGGGACTGGAATCTCATGCTCCCGGAAAAGCTGCATAATCAGGGCCTTGCCGTTGACCTCCCGGTTTACCACCTCCTTTCCCGCCAGAATATCCTTCTCCGCCTCCCGGATAGCGGCATCATAGCGGGCCTGCTGTTCCTGTTCACGCTGGCGCCTCTCTGCTTCACGCTCTGTCGCCCATCGTTCTTCCCGCTGCCTGCGCTCTGCTTCTAATGGAATATTGTGCCGTTTTGCCTCATAGTACCGTCCCAGCAGATTGGCAAAGCCCAGGTTTGCCCACCGTTTCGGATCGCCCATACTCTCATTGAAAACCCGTTCAATCTCACCCCGGATGCCATGTTCCAGCGTGGACAGCCATTTCAGAATTTCTTCCAATCGGTGCCGCTGGTCGATACCCACCATGAAGCCATCGCAGGGAACATAAACAGTCTGGAAGAACTCCCGTTTCTTTTCCATCGTGTAGAGTTCAATACCATTCTCATTGTAGAAGCGGTAATAGTAATGCTTGCTGCCCATCAGGTCTTTGGCAAACACCCGGTTTTCATCCTTTTCCTTTGGCGGGAAGATGTCCTTTTTCTTTTCATCTGGCCGGGTGTAGCGGGGAGACAGGCCGGTACGCTCCAAACTGTCTGCAATCAGCTTTTGCACCTTTTCCAGTCCGCCATGTTTTCCAATAAAAGAAGCTATATCCGTTGCCTGCTTCAAGGGACAGAATTGAAGGCCCGTCCTGCCTTCATAGACGGCGCCCTTGTACTGAAACAGATCCAGGCCGAAATCGTTGTGGAACGGCTTGGCCTCTCGCACAGGGGAGAAGGCGCCCTCCCGGAAGATGTAGCAGACAGTGGAATGTTTTTCACTCATTCAAACGCCCTCCCGCCATTTTACTGTTCGATGCCGGTAGCCGCATGAACGGAGATACCGGCCGCCGCTTTCCTGCCGTCTGCCTGCGGATTGTCCTCATCTAAAACCACCTCGCTTTCCTGTCCCTGCAAAGACTCGAACTCCAGCTTTGTGTTGATCTCCGTCAGGGTAGCAACTTTTTCGGACAGTTCTTCCTCATAAATAAAAGGCTGGCCCATCTGCTGACGGGCAGCCTCCAACTGCTTTTGCACTTCTTCCAAATCCCGCTGTGCATATGTCAGATAAGAGGGAATGCGCTCGGCAAGGTTCTCAATGCGGGTAATCGTTCCCTGACCAGAAGAACCAATGTCCGTACTGTACCGGGAAGTTCCCCGCAGGACGATCCCCTGAGAAAGCGGATGAAGATTGAGACAGAGCCTGAATTCACGATAAGAACCAATTTCAAACTCAAGGTCATCCTTTGCGCGGTTTTCACTGATCGTGCGGTAAAGCAGGGCAAACGCATCGCCCGCCGCTGGGCGCTCTGTGTACTGCTTCCCATCCAGCATGATAGAGAAGTCCCCGCCTTTAGATTGCTCCAGCAGGGCCGCATCCTGACTAATCTGCTCGATTTGGCGCTGGTACTGCTGGATGCGGTTGGGATAGGTCGTGTTCACCTTCCGTTCCAAAGAAAGCTGCTCGTTGCTCCACGCACCCCGCAGGATTTTCAGCTCTGTCACCCGGTTTTCCAGTTCCATCTTTTGTGCCAACATGGGGTTATCCGTGGCGGCCGCCTTAAACTGCGCGGCGGAAAGTACCGTTTCATCCACATCCTCACAGGACCGGGCGATGCTCCTGCCGGTGAGAATCTGCTTGATGTACCGCAGCTTTTGTTCCTGGATTTGCCAGAGGTAGGCATCAAAGGTGCCCTTTGTCACAAACTGCTTTATCATGACCTCCGGGTTCTCGTTGCCCTGCCGAACCCCGCGCCCATCCCGCTGGGTAATATCGGAGGGCCGCCAGGGGCAATCCAGATGATTGATGGCAATTACCTTGTCCTGCACATTCACTCCGGTTCCCAGCTTATTGGTGCTGCCCAGCAAGATGCGGACTTCACCCTTACAGGTGCGTTCAAACAACGCCTGCCGCTGGGCCTCGGTCGCGGCGTCGTGGATAAAGGCGATCTGGGACTCCGGCACGCCCTTTTCAATCAGTACCCGCTTAAATTCATCGTACACATTGAAACGCCCCGCCTTGGGCGTACCCACATCACAGAAAATGAGCTGGGTAGAGGAAGCGGCGGCGGTGTCCGCCCAAACCTGATACACCTCGTCAATGCAGATGTTCAGCTTGCTTCCCGTACCGTCCGCCGTTGGGACGATCATGCGGGGGTCAATCGCCATCATGCGGGCCTCGCTGGTCAGCTTCAGCATATTATCTTCTTCCGGCTTTACACGGCCAGCGCGGATCGCGTCCGCCCGCAGGATAAACTCTGCCATGATCGCCCTCTGCGCGGGGGTGGCCTCTGTGGGAATAATCTGCGCCTTTCCACCCTGAATGGCTGGCAGGCCGGGAATGTCAAGCATATCCGCCGTCTTGATGTCCGCAACCTCTCTGAGAACGGCCATCAGCTCCGGCAAATTGTAGAACCGCACAAAACGATCCCGCATCCGGTAGCCGCCGCCCTCCGGCCGCAGCTCAAGCACGGAAGTCCGCTTGGCGAAGTGGGCGATCCAGGTGTCAAAGTAGGCCCAGCCGAACCGTTCCAACTCCTGCGGCTGTAAATACCGCTGCATGACGAACAGCTCGGAAATGGAATTGCTTATCATCGTCCCCGTCGCAAACACCACGCCGCGCCCGTTGTTGACCTCCTGTAAATACTGGCATTTCAGCAGCATATCAAAGGCCCGCTGGCTGGAGGAGGTGGTGATGCCCGCCACATTTCGCAGCTTTGTGAACACAAAGCAGTTTTTATAAAAATGCGCCTCGTCCACGAACATCATGTCCACGCCGAGCTGTTCAAAGGTCAGAAGGTCGTCTTTCTTTTCCTCGGCGGACAGCTTTTCCAATTTGGTTTCCAGATTCTCACGGAAAATCGCCATCTGCTTTACGCTCCAGTTTTCACCTTTTTCATATTTCATTTCGCTGATTGCGGCCTCGATCTCGTTGATCTGCTGCTCCAACTGCATGATCTGCCGCTCTTTTGAAATAGGGATTTTTTCAAACTGGCTGTGCGCCAAAATCACCGCGTCGTATTCTCCGGTGGCGATTTTAGAAATATAGCGGTTCCGGTTCTTGGGGGTAAAGTCATCCACTGTGGACACCAGCAGATTGGCGTTGGGGAAAAAGCGGTAAAACTCGGTTGCCCACTGCCCCACAAGGGGATTGGGGACCACAAACACCGCCTTGTGGATCGCGCCCAGGTTCTTCAGGTACATCCCGGCGGCAATCAGGGCAGCGGTTTTTCCAGCGCCCACCTCATGGGCCGCAAGCCCTGTGCCGGTGTAAATGACACGGGCAACAAAGTCAAGCTGGTGCTTCCGCAGCTTCATCTCGGAGTTCATGCCGGGGATCACCAGATGGCTCCCATCGTATTCACGGGGCCGCACGGTGTTGAAGGTATCGTTATACAGCTTGAGCAGGGCGTCCCGGCGCTCCGGGTCCCTCCATATCCAGGATGCAAAGGCTTCCTGAATTTGCTGCTGTTTGGCGCGGGCGATCATGGTTTCCTTTGGGTTAATAACATAACGGACTGCCTTATCGCCCCTGTCATTGGTATATTCCTGCCGGTCACGGACGGTCGTGGACTGCATATTCAGGCAATCCTCCAGTATCTCATAAGCATTTTTACGGCTTGTGCCGAGCGTCTGATTGACCGTCACGGAATCGGATTCAGAGTTTTTATTGCTGATTCGCCAGGTGGTGGTATAGGGGAAATACTCAATATCAATGCGGTATCGGTTGTCCCCACCGTCGATTACTTTGGAATAGCCGCTGGTCTGGAAGGTTTCATACATGAATTGGCGGTAATACTCAACCGGAACCCAGATGGCGCCCAGATTCACTTCAATATCGGCAGGGGTCAGAGGCTCCGGCTGAACCGCCTCCAGCGCCTCCACATTCCGGGCGAACAGTTCGGGTTCCTCCGCCGCCTTCTGCCTTGCGTAAAGCAGCTTGTCCCGCACATGGCCGCTCAGATATTCCTCTGCCAGCTCCCAGCCCTCATCCGGGTTTCCATAGTATTTCTGCGGATTGAGATAGATGCGGTCGCCCAGCTCTGCCACCAGATCGCCCGGTTCTTTCCCGGTCAGGAAGGACATATAGGAGAGGTCTACCCGCAGCTTGCGGTTCAGGCAGATATGCAGGGCGTCCTCGGCGGTGTCGGCGTGATTGACCTCACGGAATGGCCGGATGGTCGCCTTATGGAAGATGGCCGACTTGTCCCAGCCGCTTTTGTCCTTGCGCTCGTCCTCAATGGAGCGCAGCAGGGGGAATTGATCGTCATCGGAAAAGGCGAGGATATTGCCCTTGCTGTTGATGGCTCCATACTTGGCAGTGAAGCGGTCATAGACCTGATTGAGTTTATCCTGCGCTTTGCGGAGGTCCAGAGGGTCATACTCGTGGGACTGGATGCTGATGACCTCCAGCAACGCGGTACGAATTTCACATAGGCCCTTGATTCGGGCCGCCTTCATGCCGGTGTAGGACTGGGGGATCAGCTTGTTCTTCTCGCAGTAGTAGATTTCGCCGTCCTTCACCAAAAAGGTAAAATTCCGGGTCCCGTCGGGGGCATCCTCATAATCATCTGGCTGTTCTTCCTCCGCTTTCTCCAGCGGCTCCACATCCGGCTCCGCGCTGAAACGGGCGTACAGGCTCTCCACTGCGCCGGAAAGGTGTTCATACAGGTCGAAACCCTCCGGCGCGATACAGGCCGTGCCATCCTCGCTGCCGTACATATTCCGGCTGCTCTCCATCTTGCCCATGAGCATTTCCGGGTGGTCCATGAAGTAGCGGTTGTAGGAAATCCATTTGCCCCGTTCCAAGTCCGTCTGTATCCATGATGGGTTGTTTGTCCGGTCAAGCTGCATGGGGATCGCTCGCTTTTTCAAAAAGACAATATCCGCAGTCACTTCGGTTCCCGCCAGCGCCTTGAACGCCGTATTGGGCAGACGGATGGCGCCGATGAACTCTGCCCGCCGTGCGATATACTCCCGCAGGCTCTCGTCCTTCCGGTCCAGGATGCCCTTGCTGGTGATAAAGGCGATGATGCCGCCCGGCTTGGCAAGGTCCAGGGACTTGATGAAAAAGTAGTCGTGGATATAGGGATTCAGCTCATTGTAGCGGCGGTCATAGATTTTGACGCTGTTGAAGGGGATGTTGCCCAGGATCACATCAAAGCTGTTATCCTCAAACTTGACCGCCTCATAGCCCATAACGGAAATATCCGCCTCTGGATAGAGCTGCTTTGCGATACGCCCGGTAATGGAGTCCAGTTCCACGCCGTACAGCTTGGTTCCCTGATACTGCTCCGGCAGAACGGAATAGAAATTGCCGGTCCCCATGCCGGGGTCAAGAATCCTGCGGTCGGGGCCGCCCTCAAACCCGAACCGTTCCAAAGCGCGGTACATATAGCGGATCAGTTCCGGCTCGGTGTAGTAGGCGGTGATGGTGGAGCGCATGGCCGCCTTATATTCTTCATCGGTCAACAGGGCCTTTAGCTCCTGATATTCGCTTTCCCACCCGGCCGCTTTATCGGAAAAAGCGTTGGCAAGGCCGCCCCAGCCCACATAACGGGCAAGGACGATCTGCTCCTCCGGGGTGGCTGTCCTCTGTTCCGCCTCGATCTGCTTCAAGGTCTTGATCGCCAGAGTGTTGTTTTTATATTTGGTCTTGGCGCCGCCGGGGTAGAGGTCATACTCTGCGGAAAAGCGAAAATTGCGGGGGGCGGATGGTTCCGGCCGGGGATTGGCAGGCGGTTCAGAGGTCGCCTTTTCCTCCGGCTGTGCGGTCGGCCCATCCTCCATGCGGATAAAGGCCCGTGCAGGTCGAAGCTCATCCAGTTCCTTTTCCAGCCGGTATTGAATGTCCTCTAAATCATCCATATCAGCGGCTTCCGCTGGGGACAGGATGCCGCCGTTATCCATCCGCTGCACATAGCCATCGTACAGACGGGTAATGTCCTCCAGATCGGTCTTGACCTTTTGATATTCCGGGTTGGGCTGTTCGTCCACCACCGCCCGGTAGAGGGCGGAACCGTCCTCTGTCAAATAGCCCCATTCAATTTCTTCATTGGGATACTGCCCTTGCAGATAGCGGAGCATCTGGGTGGCGATCCCCTGACGGCGGTAATCCTCCAGCACCTCAATCATATTGATATGGGGCCGTTCCTCAAAAATGCTGTATCGGATGGTGCCCACCGTCAGTTCCCCACGGACGGCCTGCATGAGCATATCAATCTGACCGCTGTGGGCGCCCAGCGCCTCATCCAGTATCCGGGTTTCCTCTGGCTGCTCCGGGGCTGCCATGCGGCGGGCATAGGCGTCGATGGTTTCCGGGGAGAGCCAATCCGGTTTTTCCGGCAGTTGAGCGTACAGCTCCCGCATTTTGGCGATCTGTGCCTCCACACTGCCCGCCCACAGGTGCTTTTCCGCTCGCTGCCCTTCACCCAGAAAATACTCGCAGTCAGCACACAGACGGTCTAACAGACGGTATTCAGCGCTGAACGGCTGCGTCTCATCCTTCTGCTCCGGCTCACTGACGGCAGGGGCATCCAGATAGCGCCCCTCATCCACCAGGCGTTGGACGATACCGGCGGCCTGCGGCCAGGACAGCTTGGTTTCCCTCTTTTCCCCATGTTCATCGGTCCAGTGCAGTTCAATGCTGTCCGTACCGGAGTACACATAGTCAAGCCCCGCCGCTTCATCGGGAAAACCCTCATAGCCGTACATCTCTTTCAGGAAAGAGGCAAAAGCCGAGCCTGTGGGATGAGTCAGGGCAAATTCGTAGATACGCTCTTTTTTCTGTGTAGCCAGAGGCCCACGCAGCATAGCGCGCTCAATCAGCAGATCTTCCGGGCTTCTTTCAGGAGACGAGTCCAGCAGGGAAAGCTGCTCCGGTTCTTCGGCTTCTGCGGCCGGAGCTGCTTCGGGGGCTGGCCGCAGCTCCACATCCACTTCTTCATCGTTGACCAACATGGTGGCGCGTACCGGCTCATAGCCCTGACTGGCGATGTTGTTCAACCAGGTGGCGAAGAACTGACCCAATCCGGAAATCTTCTTTTCTTGCGCCGGGTCTGTGGGGTCCACCTCTTGATATACGCCGATACCGCTGTTTTCATAGCTGAAGGCCCGCAGGGTCCCGGCCTCCCGGTCAATCAGGAAGTCCATATAGGGGTCATACATCCGGTCGCCATTCTGCATATAGTAATGTTCCATGCAGTAGTGAGCGCCGTATTTGTGGTGGATCACCAGGGGGTCATAGGCGTCCCCAGCCTCCAAACGCAGAGATTCATACTGGCCGGACACGATCTCCGGGAACAGCTTTTGAAAACGCTGGAAGTTTTTATGGGCGGTGGTATTCCCTCTGGATTTATGTGGGGATGGAGATTCTTCCGCTGGTGGATTCAGATTGGCTTGACCTCCCGCCACGATGACCTGTTGCCCGCCAGCAACCGGCTCCGGCACAAAGGAGTCTATTTCATCTGCCTTTGGGATTCCCTTGATTTCTGTAAATACCGCTTGCGGGCGGACAGGTTTTTCCGCCGTTTCACCTGCTTCATAAGCAACAGCCCCCAGAACATAATCATAGTCGGCCTGCCCGATCTCCCTCTGGGGGACTCCGCCCATTTCTTCTATTTCATCCGGGATATTGTAATCCCCGATGGGGTTCGGTTCTTCCTCTGCGGTTACATCCGGGTAAACACCCGTTTCGATCAAGGCGTCCAGCAGATTGGCAAGGCTGGGCCAGGGGAAGTAGGTGTAGCCATCATCAAAATAGAAGGAAATGCCGTCCTCTCCACGGAGCTTTGTGCGGTACAGCACCTCGCCCTGAAACTCCCGGTCGCCATAGGCGGTGAACAAACCGCAGATCTCCCGGCCTTTTTCCGTCCAGTTGTAGTCCGTAACACCATCCGCCAATACCGCCCGCACCGCCTGATGGAGTTCAGCGGGATAGAGGTCGGTGCTGGTCAGGATATGCTCATAGTGGCGGCGGATTTCTTCATCGGAAAAGCGATGTTCAGCCTTTGCGGACGCAGAAAGAGAGCCGTCCTGTGCGGGCGGCTCTCCTTCATGCTCCGCGCCTTGCGGCGCCTCGGTATGCGGTTGTTCTTCGGTCAGCGGGGGATCAGCACGATGGTCTGGAGTACCGTTTCCTCCGCCATCAGCTTCAGGTCGTTCAGGTGGCGAGTCCGCTCCAGAATATCCTCGGTCTGCGGCATCGGCTCCTGCTGAAGCATCTGCTGGGTCAGAGCCTCGATCTTCTCCGTGGCCTCGTCCTGTACCCGGTGCATGACCTCCATCAGACTGCCATCCATTTTCAAAATCGTATATCGCTCCGGCTGGTTGTCCTTGAGATATTCCAGCGCCATCCGCCCGTACCGGCCCAGGGGCCTGTCCGCCTCGCTGCTGTTGGAGATTTGCAGGTCGGGGAGAAGCATCCCGCCCTGTTCTTTGTAGTTCAGATTGATGTTCGGCTTGCTCATATTGCACCTTCCTTTCCCGATTGATGATCCTGATGTTCCGTTCCATCTCCAAAAGCACCGCTTTTGAAATGGAGGTAACTGCCATGCCCAGATGGGCAACCAGCGAAACCGTGTTGAAATGATTAACCGTCGCCATTCCATCGCTCGTGCGGATCGCCTCGTCCGGCAAGTGGCACTTTTTACCGATGAAATAGGAAACACTGTCAGTCAAGAGCTGGATATACTGCGCTTCAAAGCCGCCTGCCGGTATTTCCTCAAACAGATGATTTTTTGTTTCCTGCCGAAGTCCCTGCAAATAATGCTCGTAGTTGTCATTGACAGCCTCACGCGCCAGGGCGTACAAGAGGTCCGGGAATGGCTGTGCCTGAAACCCATGTGAGAAGGTAAGCCGTTCCCCCAACGCCTTTTGCATCTCATCGGAAAGCTGCCAGTCGGTGGGGTGAATCTCCCTGCCCACAGTTTGACTTACATCAAAGAGATAGTCAAGCGTAAGACGGGCGTTGCTATAAACACAGACAGCAATCCCTTTGGGACGGGAAATTAGGTTCCTGCCCACGCTGGCCCACTGCTTCTTGCTGGCAAGGATGGTCACATCCTCATCCTGTGCGTAGACCAGCAGGATATTATCAAAGCTCTGCTTGTGGAACCGGGACGCAAAGGCCAGGTAATCCCGCCAGTTCCGCTCGCTGCGGACGATGTAGGGGGCCATGACCTCATAGATCGTCCGCAGGCGTTCATCGTTTCTCAATAGGCTCCTCCTTCCTGTGATGGATTTCCAGTTTAGACGGCTGCGGCTTCTTTCTGGGCAAAGTAGAGGGCAAGGGCCTCGTCTACAATGCTGTCAAATTCCTTTTGGGTAATGCTAGCGGTAAAGTATTTCTTGTAAATTGCCGGTCTGACTTTGAACGCCGCAGCAGTGGATTTCTTGGGCTTCCGGCTGAACTCACCGGAGAGGATTTGCCCTGTCCGCTCCGGGGTCAGCTTGCCGGTGTATTCCCGCAGCAGGACGGCCTTGCTCTCGTTGACCTTGTACTCGCTTTCCGACAAAACGGCCTCCACCATCTGCTGTTCCTCTTGGGCCAGATAGGAGAGCTGAACCGCCGCCGCAATCGTAAATTCTCCATCGTCGATCCTGATTTTCAAGGCAACAGACAATTCATTGATGCGGAGATAATTCGCCACGGCACGGCCTTTCAGGTTGTACTCAGCCCCCACAACATCCCGGCTTTTGGACTTGTGGCAGTCAATGCCACAAGTCTTGTTTTCCCTGATTTCATCAGGGTTTTCCAGCCTTTTCAGTTCCTCGATAATATCGTTCCTGCGCCCCTGACAAATCATCTTGGAGTAGCGCAGGGCCAGCACCGCCGCCTTTTCAGAGGGTAGCATTTCGGAGAAGGAGCGTTGCAGGACATTGGTTTCAATGACATAGATCCAGGCGTCGTGATCGGAAAGGTTCTCCTTGACGATACAGGGGAGTTCCCGGTGTGCGAGAGAGGCGGCGTTCTGCCGGTTGTGACCGGCCAGCATTTCATATTCAAACCCATTCTCGTCCGGTTCGATCTTTCGGACAATGGCAGGAACCAAAACACCATTCTCTGAAATGCTCTCCACCAGGTCATTGAGCCGGTCGCCCTCATACAGCCGAAAGGGATGCCCCCGAAACCCCCGGATGATTTGTGGAGAAAGCATCTGGATTCCATTATTCGCAGTCTGGGCGGGCTTGTCCTCCGGTGCCGCCGTGTTCGCCACCTCCCGCGCAACGCCCAGAAGGTCATCCAGAGAACGGATGCGGGGATTGATGTTAGGCATACGCAAGCACCTCCTTTGCCAGATTCATATAGGCTGCGGCTGCGGGGCTTTTGGCGTCCAGCTCCATCACGCTGAGGCCCTTGCTGTTGGCGGTTCCCACCTGAACAGTAGCGGGAATCTGACTTTCAAAAATGGGGAGATGGCTAAACACGGAACGCACCTGTTCACTGGTCTGGCGGTACAGGGTTGTCCGCTTACTGCATTTCGTGAACAGGATGCCGATGATCTCCACCTTGGGATTCAGTTTTTGCTTGATTTTGGAGATCGTTTCCGTCAGTTCCTTCAAGCCCACCAGAGCGAACAGCTCCGGGTCGATGGGGATGATGATCTCATCCGCCGCAGTAAAGGCGTTGATGGTGAGAGAGCCGAGGGACGGGCCGGTGTCCACCAGAATGTAGTCATAATCCGCCCGGAGAGGCGCCAGCAACTTGGCAAGGCAATCGTCCTTTCGCTCAATCAGCAGATTCACCTCTGCCACGGTCAGTGTCTTTTTGGATGGGAGCAGATCCACCTTGCCTATGTTCAGGATGTAGCTGCCCTTTTCCGGCAGAGCTTCATCCATGACTAATTTCATCATCAGGCTGGCCGCCGTTTCCTGTAAAGCGGCTGGCGCCACGCCAAAGCTGATCGTCAGGTTGGTTTGGGGGTCGAAGTCCACCGCCAATACCTTTTTACCCAGCTCCGCCAGGGAGTAGGCCAGATTCCGGGTGCTGCTGGTCTTTGCCACGCCCCCTTTCTGATTTGCCATCACGATAATCTTACACACGGGTTCTCAACCTCCTGCTTTCAGTGGATTTACGCTATTTCCGCGCATAAAAAAACTTGGACTAAACTCGCACTCCGTTATTGGAGTTCTGACTTTAGTCCAAGTATAGCTGTATCATCTGTGTATTCCTTGCAGTTACCGCCTTTCAATTCATATTTGCAAAATTCAATCTGGCTTTCAATGGAAATGCTGTCCTTTTTGTCTACCGATTGTCTTGCAT
>ERZ780157.2832-NODE-2832-length-15533-cov-3.474286_pt1 | contig 15533 bp, 32 predicted proteins | sample MGYA00511169_ERZ780157 | MGnify/ENA primary metagenome ERZ780157 (study PRJEB29588, sample SAMEA1965149) | human gut metagenome | biome: human gut; feature: human-associated habitat; material: faeces | place: Denmark | collected 2008/2010 ... | reverse complement strand
CCTTCCAAGAGAAGACATTAAGCGTTTCATTGTTTAGTTTCGCTCTGTTTGTTGTTAGAGAGTCGTCGAAGAGGGGTTCCGCTCACGGGAAAGACATTTCACGTTTCGTTATTCTCTTTCATCCCGTTTGCCACCAGAGACCGCTGTCCACGTGAGCCACGATGGAAGTGAAGGAACCGGAGCGAGTGGAATTGACGAAGGCGCAAAAGCAGCGCGCCGAGATCGCTAGAGAGTATTTCGCAAATCGGAAAGCGCAGACAAGGATTGTGAAGCAGCGAATCACGGATCGGTGAGAGAATGGCTCCTTTCGATGAATCGTAGCCATCAGGAGCTGAACGCGATCATGGAGAGAGAGCATCTGACGGAAGAGGCGAAAACGGAAATGATAAACGTAGTTGCTTGCCTCGGAGCCGATCACGTTCGTAGGAGTACAAGAGAGAGGAGAATATGCGTCTCCGCTCCATGCGACGAAAAATGAGACTGTCCGACTTTGAAATGCTGAAGACGATCGGGCGAGGCGCCTTCGGCGAAGTGCGATTAGTGAAATTCAAAGAGACGGGAGAAGTGTTCGCGATGAAGATCATGCTGAAGGAGATTTTGATGAACAAGGACCAAGTACTGTCGCGTGGACCGGTGAAGTGTAGGTGGAGCACATTCGCGCGGAGAGGGACGTCATGACGATGGCAGACAGACAGTGGATCGTGACGCTGCACTATTCGTTCCAAGATGACGAGAATCTGTACATGATTATGGAGTTCTGCAGCGGCGGAGATATGATGGGACTCCTCATCCGAAAGGACATCTTTTCGGAGCGAGCGACCAAGTTCTTCATCGCCGAGATGATCCTCGGCATCAACTCTCTTCACAAAATCGGCTACATTCACCGCGATCTGAAGCCGGACAACTTTTTGCTCACCTCGCGCGGCCACGTGAAATTGACCGACATGGGCTTGTGCAAGAAGGTGGACGGCACCATTCAATTGGGCCGCGCCGCCGATAGCCAAAAGGACATTCCCGAAGGTGCGAGTCGTGCATTCCCATCACGATTAGAATCGACCGAGGAGATCGTGAAGGGGACGCACCGTCCGCGCGAGCTCGCCTATTCTACGGTAGGGACGGCGGACTATGTGGCGCCGGAGGTGTTCGAGGAGAAGGGGTATGGAAAGGAAGTAGATTGGTGGTCGCTTGGTGTGATCATGTTTGAAATGCTGGCCGGGTATCCGCCGTTTTGTGCAAACGATGCGTCGATGACGTGCCGGAAGGTGAGAGCGTGAGTGTGGCGATGAAGTGTAGATTCGACATTGGCAGAAGTACTTCAAGATTCCCGACTACATGAAAGCGAATTGCACTCCAGAGTGCATCGACTTCATCACGAGGTGGGGATGCAGAGGAGTGATGATGATTAGACTCGTGGCGGCCCCTGAGGTGCGCATGGGAAGGAACGGCGTCGAGGAGATTATGAATCATCCGTGGCTGAAGTGGAATCGGACGTTCGGTCTCATGAGTAGAGATGTCGATTGGAAGAATCTCGGGAGCATGGAGGCTCCGTACCTTCCGCAGGGCGCGCAGTAGTGGCGTGGACAGTGTGTTTACGAGTAGGGAGCTGGATCTGATTCTAAAGCGAATCGAACGAACTCCGTCGACGGCGCCCGAATTCGGTCACTTGGTGAAGATTCTGGCGAAGAACTTTGACGACTTCCCCGAGAAGCCTGTGGATGGTGCGCGAGGCTGCGGAGGGTTAGCTGTAGGTCACTCGTACTCGGGACAGAAGCTCTTCTCAAATTGCCGGAAGGGGGTGAGCGAGTTCATTGGATATACATACAAACGAGACAGCATAGACGTGTCCGTTCCGCTGAGTGCGAGCGCTTTTGTGGATCCTGTGGATGACAGAGATTTGCTCGACAAGTGATTCGATCGGCTGTTTGTTTCCCATCTGACTGCGCCCACTGTGTATAGTTACGAGACCAGCTAGACTCTGAGACCATGAGTTATCCGTGGATTGGCGAGGTTCCGTCCACCTGCTTGCCGATGATCAACTTCAGCACCATCGAATCGGGACTCTATCGGTCGGGCTTTCCTTTGGAGCGCAATCGGCTGTTTCTGAAGGGACTGGGGATCCAAACGGTTCTGTAACCACCAGCAAGCAGAGGCGTTACGGTGTAGGTTTATCGAGCCGAAGCAGGCAGATGAAGAGCACACAAAGGAGTTGGCTGCGTTTTGCGCTTCGAACGACATTCACTTCATCTATTCTCCGCTGGATGTGAACTCCGTATCCCTTTTCCCGTTCGATGAGGTGTAGTATCCCTCTAGACCGAAGGAGGTGTGTGAGTGTCTCAGCAGTCTCTTCTCCGTCATTCTCGATAAGCGGAATTACCCCTTGCTGATCCACTGTCTAAAGGGGCAGCATTACACGGGGATCTTCACCGCGTGCATCCGCAGATTGCAGCAATGGGCCCTGACCTCCATCTTTGAAGAGTAGGGCTGCTGTTCCCCGTTGACCGTAGGTTCTCCCATTTTGAGAAGAAGATGCACGTGTATGACCTCATCATCGTGGAGATGTTCAAAGTGGAACTTCGGATTGACCCGGACCATCTCCCCGACTGGATCACGCTCGATGCGCTGGAGGACAATCCGTCTGTAAAAGTAGTACTGTGGTCTGTTTCCGCAACAAACAACCCGCATAATTTACGTTCCACTAAAATCTCGAGGCGTCCCACTTCTCCTCAGCATAATCGTTGTGATATCGGTTAATCCAGTGCGAGTTCCACGGCTGCTCGTACGCCCAGATCGAGCGCGCCTTCTTCGGACCAAGCTACATCTCAATCAGCTCTTCCTCCCCTACAGCTCTCATCTTCGACAGGACGGCAGGGGGCTGGATCTTGTCGGCGTACTGCTTGAACACGGGCGGGAACTGAGGAGGAAGCTCTTCCACCTCGTAATTGAAGCCCTGGGTCTTGCAGAAGCGGATGGCGTCCTCCTTTCTATCGAACTTCAGCTGCATCATCTCGTAAGGATCGCTGAATCCCCAGTTGCCCGTCAAATCGTTTCTCCACTCTCTGTGGGCCGCTATTCCATCACACACAAGCGTTACTTCTACGGTCCGTCTTCCAGCGCACATACCAGGGGAAGGTCTTCTTCTTTCCCTCCTGGATGGGATCATCCACCTGGAAGATCGACACCTAGGCAATGAGTATGCAAATCATTAAGAAATACCACACGGTGCTTTTCGTAGGAAGGCGTGGGCTGCAGGCGCTTGATATCGGGGTTAATCCTCTGCTCCTTCTCGGGCACGGGAGGAACGGCAAATCTGGAAAGAATGGGGTGCACTACGCGTAATGACACTACCCAAATACACGCCTGTCTGTCCATTGTGTTCTCTCTCCTTAGGATAGTCCATAGGGGATTCTGTAAGCTTTGGGGGACCCGGTCTTGGCGGAGGAGCAGCAGGCTTCGCAGCGGCGGCGGGCTTTGCAGCGGGAGCGGCAGGCTTGGGAGCAGCAGCAGTTCCGGCCATTCTCACTGCCGTGAAGCTTCTCGCCGCGACCAGAGGATTTCCAACCCTTGACAACATTGAAAGGATCTCTATTTGGGCAAAACGGGAGAACAGAGATGGAATGAAACGCCCACCGAAATGGGGACTGCTTTCGGAATTGTATTGTTCGTGTGTCTCGTAAAGAATGAAGGTGTTGCCAATTCCTTTCGCCGCAATCGTTTCGGGTGGGGAACGCAGACCGTTGGTTCACGGAATAGTGGGATCGTTCCAACCCTTCTTTCTCAGCTTCCTATCGGAGAAACAAAAGCAAAATCTGTGCTCGCTGGATTGTCAGCATCAATTGTAGCTTAACGTTCTACTGGGATGTGGAACATTTGAAGAAAACGGCCAACGCTGAGGATATTCGAAGGCATAGCATTGGGATTCACGAGCGGTATTTTGGAGTACTCAAAATTGCATTTGGTTTACGTAAAGGACCCCATGCGAAGAATCGACTTTTCAGAAGTCTGTCCCGAGTTACTGGAGCAGCACCTGTCATGGATAGAAGAGAATTTGAAAGAGGGTTCCGTGAACATCAGCTTGTTTTCCTTTCTTCAAGTTCGCTTCGCAGAACGGCTTCTCACTCCTAGGAATGCGTTTACGCCTACTTGGAAATGCGGCACTATCCGTCGTTTCTGACGAGCAATTACTATCGTGAGCTGGAGTTCTTTCTGCAATACAAGGAAGTCACGTGCGATATTATGCTAGAGCATCCATGCGTCGTGTGGTATGCGATTGCATTTGCCTGTGATCGTAGTGTGCTGCAAGATTGGGATTGCGGAAACATGGAATGCGAGGAACCAAACGATGTGATGGCCGTATTAGAGCTTTATGTTTGCGCACACCTATGCTGTGATTCGTAGAGGATTTGCAAGGAAACGGCTGATGCGTTCGGCTGCTTCTATTTCCTGTCGTCCTACGTCGATTACTACACGAGCAAAGGTATACAGCATGTTCAGACTCCTACATTAGTCCAACTCAGTGCATTCACTCAGGATGTGCTGCTTCGTCCCCTGCAAACCCTTCTTTCTCGCTTCCCCTATCCCTGCCCGTTCAAAGCCAAAGCCGATCGCGATACCATCCAGTTCATCCTTCCCTCCGTCCCGTCTCACCCCCCACTGAACGCTCCTGAAGACGTTCTCAACGCCTGGTTCGCCACCGTTCAGTCCCTCGTCACCAGCATGGTGGACAGTCACAGACCGCTGCTCCAGGTCGTGGCGTGTGGGTTCGATCACTTCTAGCGCTTCGTCGACGAGGCGAATAAGAGCGAGCTGCGCACGGCGATGAACTGCGCGATGGAGCTGGCGAACGACGAGAGCTGTGGGGCAGTGGAGAGTGTGTGATGAATAGTCGTCACGTGGTGGCTGCTCCAGCAGCAGCTGGGCGCCTTCGCCTACACCTTCGAGTTCACGAAGGACTGGTTCGTGTGCCCGCTTCGTGGCTCGTGTGGTGAAGGGAAGTTGCTTTGCGCTGATGGGGAATCACCTCATGTTAGTGAGACATCACCTCACGTTAGTAAGACATCACTTCACACTAACGAGACATCACCTCACGCTAATGAAACATCACTTCACACCACCCCACACCCCCTTCCAGAAGAGAGCCGCACGCTGAGGAAGCTCACACAGCCCAACACCACCGTGCTGGTGAGAGAGGGCTTGCTGCTGAATCAGATCCGCGGGACCACCGTGACCTGCTTTGCCAACTGTTGTGAATGGGAGGAAGAATGATGCCCGTAGTGTCCGCGCCCGTCTCGGGGTTCGCCTTCTTCGTGAATGCCCAGCTCCACCAACCCAACCTGCTCGATGCGATTCCCTTCCACTTCGAGGTACTCCAAGCAGAGGCGTTTTACCCACAGGGAACGACCCACGCGTTCTGCGACGTCTTCCCGATGACGACTCGCTTCTGCGTCCCGTCCACACTCGCCTCCATCGACACGTCCTTCCTGGAGGCGTTGTGTTTCCCCTTCCCTCCGGCGATGATCGCTCACACGGACACGGACGAACCATCGCTGGACGACATGTGCGGCGAGTGGATCGACTGCTCCGCGTTTCCCATTCCCGGAGCCTTCGACGTGAGCCTGGTGGCGCTGAACGCCGACTGCGTGTTCGTGAAGATCGTGGTGTACGACGACGTGGAGTGGGTGATAGTGCGACCTGGAGTGAAGACTGAAGAATAGGGCGAGAATGAGCCCGATTTCGGTCATTCTGTCACCACCACGCAACCTACTATCTTCTTTTCGCTCCTGCCTCTCTCCATTCCCCGCGCCTCGCTCACCGAAGTCAGTGCGTGTCTGAGATCGCTTCTTCTATCCGACCGTCAGCTGTGGCAGCTGTTGCATCACTCCTTCCCGCTGAAACCTCCCTGTAAAGAGAGCACGGACCCCGTTCAGATAGCAGCTCGCGCCGTTTGGAGGGAAATGAATGGTCGGTTGCAGGAGTGGGTCGCTCTCACATCCCCTGACAGTAGTTCGCAATCAAGCACTCCAACCAACAGCACTTCACAACAGAACACTCCCGCCAAAGCCAGTGCTCTGCTTCCTGCCGAAACGTCCTTCTCGATTCGTCTGGAGAGCGGCGACACGGAGTGTCGTTGTGTGGACGTGTGCTGCTGCGACCGCTCCGTGTCGTGCAACCCCGTGTCGCTGTTACCGCTCGTGCAAACGCTTCACCAGCTGCTGGCGTGTCTGCCGCGCAGCGTGCTGTCTCATCTCTGCTACAGCTTCTTCCTGCGCAAGAACGTGGTCGTGTACAGCAACAGCGTTCACCGCCTCCCTGCGCTCTATTCCCTTCTGGAGCGGATCGCTGGCACCACGGAAGGAGCGGTGAGTGTTGTGACTGTGCGTGAGACGTAGTACGTGGGCATTCCGTTCTACCCACAGTGTCTGCTGCGTGCCAACACGCTCTTTGCGCTGGCGGAGGAGTCGAACGACACGGACACGCCGTTCTTCGCGTGCGTGTACTGCGACATGGACGATGTGAAGAAGTGATTGTGTGTGTAGGTAGTGAAGCCTAGAAGCACGCTGTTCCCGCACACGCTGATCTGGGACGCGGACGCCAACACGCTGTTTCTTCACGGCAGGCAATTGACTGATCTGTCGCTCGCCTTCTCGCCTCTGGTGGGTGGAGCGCCTGATTCGGACAACAACGCTCACTCAATGCAAGGAGGCCTTTCTCCTTCTGCGGAGGAGTTGCACGCCCAAGAGAGGATCCGGCATGCTTTCCAACGAGGAAGAGAAGAGCTCCTGCTGTCATTACAGCAATTCGCCATCGTTGTGTTTAGGAAGAACAGAGTTGATGGACTTTGCAAATCTCATGCGTAGTTTTATTGCATCTTTAGTCTGAATGCCATGAAACAGAAGTACGATCTGTATGCGGAGACGATCATGAAGAAGAAGGTGGAGGAACGGCGTCAGAATTACGCATAGTCGCTCTCGCATTTGTTATCCGATGCCTACTCTTCCCAAATGTCGTTCCTGTGGAAGAATCTTCAACTACTGAAGAGTTGCTAGTTTCGTCGTGTTTCAGTTCCAAACACCAGAAAGGAGACGAATACGGAAAACACAACTACCCTTCAGACTCAATTCTTCAAAGGTCTGCTCCCTCTTCGTCTACTCCGTCATTCCAACCCCTTTCCATCACATCATCCAAGCACAGCGCGGGAACAGTCACGTACAGCTGGAAGGCGTCGACATCCATCTGATGATCGAACATGTCCAGCTCCACCATGTCCAGCAACAACCCCACCTTGTCGCTCATCATGAAGTTACGTTGCAGCTTGGTCCCGTCAGGATAGACCACGCGAATTCGCAGAATCGCGCCGCTCGTCGGCTCTTGGGGAATCTCTTGACGAATTCGCTCCATTCGCTCCTCCTTCTCTTCGGTACTCTTTTGGGGGAGCGCTTCCTCGACGACCTCTTCTGGAGGAGTCATGGGCGTTTCAGAGGCACGTGCCAACTACGAATCAAGCGAGAGACGCGAAGAGACAATCTTCCGATCGGCTTCCACTGCCGCCTCGTACTCTCGCTGCTGCTCCTCCACGATGCGACGACTCTCCTCTTCGTACTGTCTCTAGTGTGTGAACGGAGCGGATGATGACGCACTTGCATTTCCATCTGTGTTACTTGCTCCACTCCCTGCGAGACGATGCCTGTTATTTGACTCATCATATCCGTTGCGTCTAGCGAGGCTACTCGTCACATACAGCAAATCACACGAACGATTGCAATATACCGTTCCGAATAGCGCGAGACGCGTGTCCTCATCCTTCTTATATAGCACGAGGAGCACTGGGAGCTCGGCGATGGGGAAGTTCAATTCCGTCAACTAGACATCAATTCGGATGGAAGGAACGACGAGTGAATAGCCGTAATGGGATGTGACATCGCAGCCCCAGCAAATGTAATTCTCCTTGCACATCTCGACAACTCTGCTGTCAGCGAGAGTCCTATGGGTGATCCTTACATATTCTCCCTGTACCTGTTGAAGTGTTCTGCATTTTCGTGCAAAGGAGACGTCAAATACAACAGCAGCGGCTTCTTTTCGAGGGAAGACACTGTAATCTAGACGTCATTGCTTCAACGCACTTCCTACGGCATCCGTCAGCGAAGAATCCATGAATTGGGAGCACTCTTCCCCATACGTACTTCGGAAGTGATTGCTAAACGCTTTTCCTTGCTTTTCGGATTCATCGATCAGCGACTCCGCTTCTTCTGCATTCGTATTCGGTGTGAAGACATCTACATATGACGGCGGGTTTTCAAGAGCGAACAGTCAGGAAATGTTTGGGAGAGATCGGAGAACAGTTTGTTAATGTAGTAGGACAGCGAATTCATCTTTGCAAGTGAAGGATGAACGAAATCGGCGCCTTTTGCTCCAACGAAAAGGAGTCCGTTTCGGGTATTGCGCATAGCAGTCCGATTTCGTCCGCCCAAAACACCGTTTTCCCCGATTCTTCAGATTCGCTTTTCGATTCCAAGCCTTGGGTGTTCTGCAATGCTTTCGCGACTGTCGCGTTCTTTTAGGAGTATTCTATCCGTTGGTGCGCTCATCTGCAGCATGCGGTACATGTCTGTCTTTTAACACTATTCGTTCCTTTAGCGAGAAAGCGGCAAAACCGAGACGTGTACCCCGTTCTGACTGGAATTTCACGCATTTAGAAGGTGACCGTGTCAACCATCGCGTCGAAGTACCGGAAGGGAGAGAAGATCACGATGAGCACGGCGTACACATACCCAGAGGTACGTTTTCGTGGTTGGAGATGTGATCACAGGCACTGTGTGTGGATCAGGCTGGAATCGACATGATTCTGGTGGGCGATTCTGTCGGCATGACGGATATGGTAACCATGGAGAAGGACGAATCATCGATAGGGCTACTCTAGCACGCTTCCTGTCGAGCTTGAAGACACGATTCTCTTCTGCAAGTGTGTGAGTTTGTCTCCGCTTCTATGTTTCACTTCCTAGCGAGAGGAGCTAAATTCCCTATGATTATCGGTGATATGCCTTTCGGCTCCTACGTTCCCTTCCACTTCCTTTCTGACGCGTAGGAAGAGTCGATTCAGCAGTGCATTCACAACTGCACACGCGTTATCAAGGAGGGTGGCGTGGATGGAATCAAGCTGGAGGGCGGTGTGCGTCGCAAGAACGAGGTCAAGGCGCTGACCCAGTGCGGTATCGCTGTTCTGGGTCACATCGGCCTGACGCCCCAGTCTGTGGGCACACTGGGCGGTTTCAAGATTCAGGGCAAGTCTTGTAAGAATGGAAGTGGGACGTGATGTGTGTAGTTGACGCTGTGATGCGTCTCGTCGAGGACGCGAGGACGCTGGAAGCGGCGGGTTGCTTCGCATTCGTGATTGAGTGCGTCCCCGAGATCGTGGGCGAAATCCTCACGCGCAGTGTTCACATTCCGTCGATTGGCATTGGCGCGGGTTCGCACTGCAGCGGACAGGTGTTGGTGTATCACGACATGCTGGGACTGCTGGACCACCCCTTGAAACCGAAGGTGAGGGAAGCGGGGGAGAGTGAGAAGTAGGCACCGGCGTCTTTCTGCAAGCAGTATGCGAATGTCGCATCTGTGGTGCACCAGGGTTTAGTTCAGTTTAACAAGGACGTGAAGGAGGGCGTGTTCCCGGCGAAGGAGAACTGCGCGTACAAGGTTCCGGAGGAGGAGCTGGAGAATATGAAGAGACTGCTGGAGAAGGTATCCAAGTCAGCCGATGTGGATCTGAAGGATATCGAGGAAGAGACGACCAAGTTGTACTAGTCCATTTCATTCCTTGTTTGTGGCAATGAATACGTCCAATATTCCGTTGCAGACGATGTTTCTGAGCAAGGACGCGAAGGATATCGCGAAGAAGAAACTCATGTTCGACCCGGAAGCCGATGTTGTACGATAGCAGCGATTCTGACTCACCCGATATAGGAGGAGGAACGACAAACCGTGATCGATGCTGCGCAACTGGAAATGATCAATGCAAAGAAGGAGGAACTGATTCTCCGCTGTCTCAATCAATATCAAACATCTATCGTTCATCATATGTCTCCTGCATGATTTGTAGGACATTACGGGTGAAAACATGGAAGAAGCGATCGGTCAGATTGTCCAAGAGGAATTGGGCAACTCCGATACGTCGAGTCACCGATTTCTGGCAGATTTTAATGTTATGAAGCAGGCTGTGCATTCTGTTTCGTGCTTGGTGAGGGGTAGATGGTCAACCGCGCTCGCCACCATGACGACGATATCGAAGTCGGCAGCGTGGAAGTAGATGCAAAGACAAGGCTGCTCTGTCCAATTACGAGGGATCGCTTTGTCCATCCCGTCAAGAAGCCGGTTCCTTGCATTGGCGTAACGCGTAGCATCACCTGCAATCACACATACAGCCGCGAAGCGATCGTGAACCTGATTGGAGGCAAGCGGTCAGTGAAGTGTCCCGTGAAGGGATGCAACAAGAATGTATCATTAGACAATTTAGTGGACGACGAAGAAATGATATGGTTGCTAGTAGGCTGTTTTGCGAGCGTGTGAGCGTAGGAACAATAGTCTTTTCCTTGTGCGTTTTTGTTATGAATCACAATGGTCGGGATTGGTGTGGGTCGTTAGCAGTAGAAGGGAGACTCGTCTCTCAGTTCATTCGACTCATCCGCCAGGCAAAGGAATCGGACCTCGCAGCACTGCAAAGGGAGGAGCTGAATGCGAATTTGCTGTTTATGAAGAACTTCAGAACGGTTTTGGCGATCCCACTGTTCTGATGGACTAGAGGTTTGGGACGCAACAGAAGGAAGCAATCCGTCAGTTGCTGGATGCCTATGCGCTGCACGCGTATCACGTGGATGGGAACGCGATTGTCCAGGGTTTGTACTCGTTTCATGGCATTACGGATAGCGGATCTGTACTACGTCATCCTGCTGATGTGGAACGAGTCCTTCAGGAATCTGGCGGGAGAGGTGAAGGCGTTCCTTCTCTCGTACTGTGCGAAGAATCACATGGATGAGCAAATCCGTGAAGTGGGGCTGGGTGTGAGGTGTTCCGAGTAGATCATCTCCTATTCCATCAAATACAACAACACGGACATTCGGTTTGCGAGTGCAATCCAGGAACGGTTAGAGAAGCTGGGCTCGTGTGATACGGAATCCCTGTCGCTTCTCTCCATTTCATCCATTCGGAACCTTTTTGTTCGCTATTCATTGTCCGAAGAGTGCATTTCGAGTCAAACGGACGCCATTGTCCTCCTCAATCGGATATCGAGGTCGATGCGGGACTCGAAGGAAGACCTCGCTGCTGTAATCCATGAGTCATGCTCAAACCTTGATTCGGCGGACCATCTCCGGATACTCTTGGTTGCCTTCGTGCTTACCTTCATCCCCGTGATTTCGCTAAAGACGTTTCCGTTCCCCGACCATTCCTGCACCGAAGAGTCCCCATACGAAGAAGCGCGGTATGTTCTGTGGAAAACAGTTCAGTGCTATTTCCAATCCTATCGCTGGAGCGTGTGTAATCCTGTCATGTGTTGAAGTCGTAGAGAGAGGACGAGTGCTTTGAGATGACTCAGGTGCTTCGTACCGCGCTCGGATCCGTCCATCCCTTCCTTCTCTTCTTGTGCTGCTACCACTCGAGACCGTTCTTCGACACCTATCGACCCTTCCTCCGAAACATGTCCGTTTATGACTTCAGCGCGCAGAGGGTGCAGACCAGCGACTGTCTGTTGATGTGGAGTTGTGTCCTGCAGTTCATAAGTGATGAACGAAGGCAGAGTCTCGTGGATGATTTGCATGCAGTGAGGAGTCAGCTTCAAGGAAGAAGCGTATCTTCGTTTGATCGCGTGTTTCATAGCTATCTGTAGAAAACAATGGCATATCGCAATCCTGTTTGTTTCCATCACTGCGTACACATCCCAAGGAAAGATCTACTCTTCACTCTCACACTGAAGGCACAGACCTTCCGCGTGGAGCCATCCATCATTTGCAGCACCAGGAGAAGCTACGCGTGACAAGCGCTACCAGCGATCACAGAATCGACCACTTGAAGGACACGTCCCGAGTAAAAACTGTCTGACTGCGGTGCTGTGGGGTCGTTGACCGTCCTCATCAACACCCTATCCCCAGCAAGGGGAGTCCACGAATCGATTGTGGAAGAGCTCGATTCACTGTACACAGATGCCGTTGGCATTCCCTTGTAGTGCTGAAGAAGCGAGAGAGGGAGAAATGGCGTGACAGGAGACAGCCGCCACGGGATTTGGAGAGTGACATACTGTGTGTTGTCAGAGGTGTGGAGAACCAAGAGAGAAATGAGACAGTTTTGGAGATAGGCGAGAAACGATGTCTATGTGACACCCAATACGCGTCTTTACCTTCTCGACGGTGACTTCTTCCCAGTCCGATGGGTTGCTGAGTCTGTCGGCTGTGAGAAGGAGGCTGTGGTCACTCTGGATGCTGTGAATCGTGTCCAAGCAACGAATCAGCGTGTCCTGTTGGGACAGAGACTAGTTGAGGAAGCAGAGAGAGTGCGTACTGGAATATGAACAGCGATGGATTCGCTCGACGCAAAGGAGAACAGGGACGTGTTGAACTTGCTCCAGTAGTTGATGCGATATGACTCAGAGAGCAGGGGTTGAGGAGGGTTGACTGAAGAGGGTGGATGCGAAGCGACTTGAGACGTGCTCTGAAGTGAGACTTCCCTCTTCAAGAAGGGGAACTCCTGAAACCAAGAATCCTCGCACTCTACGCCTGAGGAGCCACATCACCAACGACTCTGCCATTCAAAGAGCGTGCGCTCCCTCGTGGAGTCTATGCCTCAGAGACGACTCTTCACACTACACGACTTGAAGAGAGAAGGGAACTCCGAGCAAAGGAGCGTTTCGATTGAGGGTGCGACGGCAATCGTGGATGCTCTTCGCCACTACACATCAAGAAGCAGACAGAGAGGAACTGGAAACTGAATGGAAGGCTGAGTAGGCTGAGGTTGAAAAGAAGGCCGAGCAGGAGGAGGGTGAGTCTTCTTCAAGCAGTCAAAGACCAGCTGCGCGTAGTAGCGTTTGTTGTGACTGCCCGACACTGTGACCAGGTTCTGTAACAGAATGAAACGCATCTCGCGAATCGCTAGAAGTGACTATGGAGTAGAAAGCGAACAGTAGGTGTTGAGAAGACCGTCCATCGTCAGCGTCTTGTTTTCCAGCCGCTTCAGCAGGTGGTTGTAGTCCATCTCCTCCAGTATCTCCTCCTTCTCCTGCACCCTCCTTCGCTTCTTCGGCGTCGGTGCTTTCTGAAGTGTTTCTTGTCTTGTTGTCTGAAGAACTTCTCGTGGTACTCCTTGAAGAGCTCCTTGTGGAGGAGACTGCTCTTGAGGAATGATAGCCACTCCCTGAGAGGGAGAAACAGCCACTTCCTGAGAGGGAGGAAAGAGAGAAGAGCCCTTGCTTTGAACCTCCTTCTCAGCACGGATATCCGTTCGGTGGGTTGTTGATCCCTGTACCTGCATCGAGGGCTTTGAAGAAGGGGTCGAAGCGGAGGAGGAGTGATTGAAGGTGTCATCGATTTGAGAGAGAAAGAGGAGTTGCGACGACTTGGACACCACCTTCTTGCTTCGGAGACTGTATAGGACGGGCTAGAGTGGAAGAAGAAGCGAATGAGTACGGATGGTTCCGACTCGGAAGCCGTTTCGATGTCCTCGACGTCTGCACGCGTAGTCGTTGGAGTATTCGTGTCATTCTGTGCGAAAGCGACAGCGGATTGCGCATAATCGTCAAACGTCATTCTTTTCCTTTCTAGAGCGGTGAGACAGATTACAGAATAGCAACGGTGCTGGTTTTCGATAATGCGAGGCATCTTTCTTTGACAGAAGCCATGCGAAGTGTCCGAACTTCACTTCGAGAACTGAGGGAAATGACGAAACGAAGGAGCAGATGGCATCCGAAACTGCATTTAGGAAGGATTCAGTGAATGCTGATCAACCGACCTTTCCGTTTGTGCATCATCGAGAGGAATGGTTATAGATACGGAATACACGATCACTGGGAGGACATGATGAAAACGGGCGTTTCATTGAAGTGACGAACAAAGGCAGTGTGGACAGAAAACCAATTATCGATTGTTCGGTTCGTTGTACGTCATATACACGGCGCGAATGATGCGTAGATGAACAGACTTACAGAGTTGGTTTCACTGCGAAGGTCGATCGGCTTCGCTTCCAAAGCAAATGTGAGGAGTGGTGCCCATATATCAACGATAGATGCGAAGAGTGTTCTTTCCGATGGTCGCGGCCCACGATGCCCAATTCGCTGCCTGCTGCTTGCGTTTGAAATATTCCAACACCCTTCTATCTCGTAACTTTAGCACAAACAAATGGAATGATCAAAACTGGAGTAGGTGGTGTCTGGTGCAAGTGAGACACAGACTCGTCGTCGAGTAACGCCAACTCGTCTTCCGGCTCTGCGGATAACGATGTGGCGAGTCAGGTTCGGAATAGCATCAATGAGCAGAAGGAGATGGAGAAGAACAGCTGGTTCAAGGACGAGAGCAAAAAGGAGTGTACGGTTGTGTGTTGTTCTGTGTGACGAGTAGCTTCATCAGAGGCCGCGAAGTCTGCGAAGGACTCATCGAGCGAGAGTGCGTCCGCCAGCGAGGATCCCTTCAAGAACTTCGACCTTCCTCCCTTTTTGAAGAAATCCTTCGGAAAGGAGAAGGGGTCTGATGCTGTGAAGGGTCCCGAGGAGATGAAGAGTTTTGCTGAGGGTGGCGAGGCGACGAAGGAGGAAGTGAGTGAGTTCATCAAGGAGGAGAAGACGCTGATCTCGCAGTGCGACTCTGCCTTGTCCCAGTTGACCAACGGACTGAAAGACGGATCGCTGCCCTTCTTTGTGCGCCCCGTGGCGAAGATGCTGATCGAGAATCTGAAGAGAATCAAAGGCAAGGCGGAGGGGCGTCTGAAGGAGTTGGATGCCTCGCTGAAGGAGGCGGGAGATGTTGCCAAGGAGGGAGTTTCAGCGGAAGCGGCTCCGAAGGAGTCGTTTGCTGTGAAGGAGGCGGAGAACGCGACGAAGGAGGGAGTTGCTAAGGAAGGAGCGGCAAAGGAGGCGGGAGAAGGCGCGAAAGAATCACCGAATGGCGGGAAATCTGCCAAGGAAGAGCCAGCCCCGCCCAAGGAGGAGAAGAAAACCCCGAACAAGCCCGAGTCGGTGGCGGACATGAAGGAGTGGCTCAAATCCGCCTTCAACGGCGACAACCCGGTTTGTTCTTCCCTGAACGCACTCACTGCTAGAAGAACTTGATCTCCGTGCTCGTGTGGACCGGATTAACCGCGGGAATGCTCGCTGTGCTGATGCGCGGGAGAAAGGCGAACGACACGATCACCTACGACGAGTTCGTGAAGGAGTTCTTGCTGAAGGGTCGCGTGAAGGAGATCACCATGACCGAAAAGGGCACTATTTTCGTCGAGATTCTCAACGGTGAGAATCGGTGCGATTTCCGTCACTCCTAGACTTCGAGAGCGCGGACGGGCGCAAGTTC
>ERZ780157.2830-NODE-2830-length-15547-cov-6.710302_pt1 | contig 15547 bp, 12 predicted proteins | sample MGYA00511169_ERZ780157 | MGnify/ENA primary metagenome ERZ780157 (study PRJEB29588, sample SAMEA1965149) | human gut metagenome | biome: human gut; feature: human-associated habitat; material: faeces | place: Denmark | collected 2008/2010 ... | reverse complement strand
ATTGTGGTTCTGGTGGTGGAGTAACTTTATCCACTTCTTTTTTTGTATCACTATCTGACATAATAATTCACCTCCTAGTATAAAATATTAATATCTATAGGCTTCTTTACTGTTATACAATATATTCCTATAATACCTATTATAATTAAAGAAGTTATAAAAAAATTTATAAATCTCATAGTTTCTTCATTCCTAATATCATTTACTCTAGCATTTTCTTCACTACATTGAATATACATTTCTAATAACTTTTCTTCCTTTTTTCTTTCTATTAAAGAATCTATTGTTTCTTCTCCATTTTTAAAATATTCATAATATTGCTTATAATATCTTTCTAATTCAACAAATGCTTTTTTTACTTCTATTGAATTATCTAAATATTTATATTCTTTACCATGATTAGCCTTATATAAGTTATATATATTAATTCCTAAAATTATCATTATCAATACTATAAATTCAAATTGTATTATAGGATTAACATTTGAATTTTGATACAAATTCTCTATTTCAAAAACAACTATACCTCCAAGTACTGTTAAAAGTCCTATATGAGTTGATATTTTGGAATTTAAATTTTCTTTTCTAGCAATTTCAAACAAATATAAATCTTTATAAAATTCTACATTATCTATTTTGTTCATTCTCTTCTCCTTTCACGAATTTTAACATTATTCAAATTCAATTTCTTCTTCTGCCTTATTATATATATCAATTTGGTTTTCAACATCAACTTTATTTACTAGCCATCCTCTAAGCAAACATAAATTAATAAATTCATCAATTCTATTCACTCCGTTTATTTCTCTAAGTGTTACTACTATCTCAAACTTAATTCCTTCTCCATCTCTTTTTTCTAATCTTTCTTTTGTTTTTATACTTATGCCCCACATACCATTTCCATAAGCTTTCTTTGGTCTTATACCTTCTTTATATATCTGCCTAATATGTTTTACATTATCCCACTTTCGATAATATTTTCTTGCATTTTCTTCTCTTAAATAATGTTCTCCGTCTATTGATTGAGTATTTTCATTTATTGATAATATTCCTTTTTCTCCTATTCTTCCAAAATATATATCTAATTCTGTATTTGTATAATCAACTCCTTGATTTCTAGAACAATTAGGAAAATAACACATTGTAGCTTTAGCTATAAATGGATGTTTATCTGCATATATTGGTACAGGAATATTGTAATTATATGTATCATATTTTTCTGACTTACCAGATAAAATAAATTTTATTTCATTGTTAGATGTTTTTAAAATATTTTCGATTTTTTTTGGTATAACACCATAACCAATCATACATGATAATTCATTTGAATTTTGTTCATCCCATGTAGTAGCAGAATCTATAAGTAATGCTTTTGCAACCTCTCTAGAGAATCCTAAAACTTCAATTAAATATGCCATTTTTCTAGCAACCCACGGTGCAGCAAATGATGTTCCTATAACTCTACCTTCACCAGTTGGTCCACATACTCTCATATATCTGTCTATATCTCCACCATAGTAGCTAATATCCGGTTTATTAAAAAATGATAAAACAATACCTTTTCTTGCATATGTGGCTGGCTCTCCTCTCATATTAACGGAATTAACAACTAAAGAGTTTATTGAGTCAGCTGGTGAGCCTATTCTTTCTATATCATCTCTTGTTTTATTTGTTCCAGCAATAACAAATATTACATTATTTTCAAATTGGATTTTATCTAAATAAGCTGCTTCAGGTGATATAAAATTAGGATTTACTTCTAATGAAGACCCTAAAGAAAGATTCCACACATGTATATCTTTGTTATTTGAAACAATTTCTTCTATTGCTTTTAGAATTGAAAAAGAACTCATTTGGGTAGCTCTAGCCACCCCAAAATGTCTAACTCTAAACCTTCCACATCCATCATCCATTTCCGGATTAATTTGCGGACCATCTACTATAATTGATGTCACTTCGGTTCCGTGTTCATAGTCCCTGTTTTCTATGGGTATATTCGGATCTGTTTTATCAATAAAATCTACCCAATTAGAAAAATAAACTCTTTTATCAAATAATGTGTCAATTACTCCTATTGTAGGTTCGTTAGTAGGATCTGGTATTGAAACTTGTACTACATCATCAGTCTCAAAAAAGTCCTCATAATTATAATTAGTTAAGTCACTTACTGCCATCGCTATTAAATATGGTGCATTATTTTTTAATATTTTCAGTTCATCTGGAGTTAAAAATACTGTTGTTTCATCTAATATTCTGGAAGAAAATATTTTTATTCCTATTTTTTCAAGTAGTTCTTTTGTATCTATATCTGTTTTATATATTGTAATAAGAGCATTTTGAATTATATCTTCTTTTTCTTCCAAAATTGAAAACTTTTCAACATAAAACGAATCTACTATAATGTTAACAAAATTATTCCTAGCAATATTATATTTGTCTATACTAATATTCTTTTTATTAATTTGTTCTATATTATAATAATTAATTTCATTGCCAAATTTTTCTGATACAATTTTTATTGACTCATTTATTCTATTAATGGTTTCAGCTAATATTTCCTTAGTTATATAATGTGTTATAATATGCTTTCTTTTGTCTCCATCTGTAAATTTTGCTCCAACTATAGAGCTATTAGCTGTTTGACTTCCTTTTGAAAGAAATCCTTTAACTCTTCTACTTTTTGCTACAACATCTTTATAAAACACACTTATTAATGCCCCATTTAAATATTTTTCTTTGTTCCAAAATTCTTGTAAATCTAATAATTGTTTTTCTAAATTTTTTAAATGATCAATTTCTACATAATTTCCTTTAGGTAGATTTGATGGGCCTGGCTTAGAATTATTTGATTTTTGAAAAAATTTGCCTTTTAATTGTAATAATTCATTCATTTTGATCACCTTTTATTTCCCTTGAAACTTGACTCTTTGAAATTCCAGTTAATATTTCAATTTCTCTAACTGTAAAACCTAAATCTTGTAATTTCTTTAAATTATCATTATTGTTTTTATTTACTAGGGCAAATAATCTCTTTAAATAATCATATTCATCGTTCGGATTGCTAAACGCTATTGAAGTTTTTATAAGATTTTTTAATTCGCCTGGATATGGTATATCTGTCATCAAATTCATTATTTTTCTAAATAGTTTGATATTTCTTCCTGCAAATTTAAATTTATCTAACGCTTCATTTAATATGTATTCAGATATTTCTATTAAATCCTCTTTTTCATATCTATTAAAATTAATTACTGAATCAAATCTTCTAATTAAAGCTTTATCAAATGACTCATATAAATTTGTTGTAGCTATAAAAACAATATTTTCATTTAGTGTATCTAATCCTTTCAGAATTGCAGAAGTTGCTCTCCCCATTTCTCTCAAATCATTTTTATTAATCCTATCTAACGCAATGGAATCTATTTCATCAAATAAAATAATTATTTTTTCTGGATGTGATAGATTTTGTATTTCTTTAAATAATTCCGAAATATTTTTAGACGTTTGTCCTAGTTTGCTGTCTATTACAGTGTCAAATTCTACAGAAAACAAATCTCTATCTAATATACGTGCCAACTGCTTTACTGTTTCAGTTTTGCCTGTACCAGGAGCTCCTTCAAATAAAAATTTATTTACTCCTGCATTATGCCCTACAGCATTTATTATACCTATAATATCTTCCTTTATTTTTTCTGGTAATGGTAGAGATGCTTGATTTGGTTCTATTTTTGTAAAAAAAGATAAATCATAATTTTGGCCTTGTGGTATAAAAGTATTAACATTAGACAATAGTGCCATTATATATTCAGATAATTGAAAATCTCCAGTTTCATCAAACTCTCTCGCTATTTCATAAGCTTCATTTCTGAAAGCTTCATCATTTTTTTCAGAATAGTATTTAATTAAATTTAATACATTTTTCTTTTTCATTTTATCACCCGTTTATATTATATTTTTTTTTGGGACAATTGTCAATGATTTTGGGACATTTCTTTAAAAATATATTGACTTTACATTTTTTAAGTAGTATAATCTCTTTAACAATAAAAAACATCCCAAGTGTTATAAACAACTCGGAACGCTTATTAACAAATAACTTCTCGCAAAAGTATTGTTAAAATTATTATAACACTATTTATTGCCGGAAGTCAAATACTTTCTTGGGATAGAAAGAGAGGTATTGCCATGGGAAAAAATCAACACATAACCCCAAAAGATGGTAAGTGGCAAGTTATTGGAGCTGGAAATTCTAAAGCAACAAAAATTTTCAACACTCAAAAAGAAGCTATAGATTATGGAAAAAACATAGCTATAAACCAGCAATCCGAATTAGTCATACATAACAAGCAAGGTAGAATCCGCGATAAAGACAGTTATGGAAATGACGATTTTCCGCCTAAAGATACCAAATATTAAAGCAGAATGTAGAATACATTCTGCTTTAATTATGGATTTTATAATAAATATTGCGGTGGTTAGAAAATTGCTCTAACATTTTTATCAACATCTAATTTTTATTTATATTGCACTAGTATTAATATCGCCTTCTTCTATTCTTTCTTCCTTTTCAACAGAATAACTTACTTTTCCAATATAGTTACCTTTTTCAAATATACTCGATGCATTATAAGTAATATTCAATATTTGTTTATACCAGTTATCTAAAACATCCTCATAATAAACTATTAATTTCATCTTAGTTATACTATTTAATTCTAAAGACAAAAAATGATTACTTTCAATTTCTTCACCTTTTTCTATTGAAATAACATTATTCTTTCCTGATAATCTATATATTGAATTTGTTACATCGGATTCATAATCAATAATAATATTCTTTATACTATTTAATCCTATATTTTTAAATGAAAAATTTAATTCATATGGTTGTCCATTTTCTATTGATGTTATTATTAAATCAGATACATATCCTTTACATTTTCTTTCAGTATCAATATTATACTTTAATAATGGCATATTTTGAACTCTAAGATTTTCTTTATCTCTTTTTTCATTATCTTCATTATTTTTTCTTATCTGAATCAATGCAATATATACAGAAGCTGTAACTCCTATTGCTGATGAAACAATTGTAGATGAATATGTAAATAGAAAATTTAACCAACTTTCACTATCTATATTTTTTGTTAAATTTAATTGTGATGGAATATTCCATAGATCTAAATAATATAGAATTATCGGTATAGAAACTATAATTACATAAAATATAAATATTACTTTTTCCCAAACTTCATTACATTTTTTGAAATTTAATCTTGCAAATATCAAAATAATTGTAAAAACAATTATAAATAATATTATTTCTATTATCATATTAGACCTCCTATAAAAAAGCAAAATAGTCCAGTAATTCTTTACTTTCATATTTTGCTTTTCATTAGTTGTTTTATATAAAACTATCTGGAACTAATCCTAAATTATTTATAATTTCATTTGATCGCTCTAAACAATCATGCATTTCCATTACTTCTGTATAGTCCCATGTTTTTAATTTAGATTCAATTGATTGTATTCCTTTAGATTCTCTCTTTATTTTCTCTATTTGCTTTTCATCAGATACAGCAACTATAGCTTGCACTGCAAAATTATTAGTTGCTTTTTGTAAATTTAATATTAAACTATCTATGCTACCATGAGTCTGAACTTCAAAAGCATAAATAACTTTCCCCATATTTCCTATTTGAGCTTGCCATATTGCATCTACAACTGCTCCGTCTGATATTTTAACTTCCGATTTACTTTCAAAACCGAGCCATTGTCCTATTTCAACAATTTGATTAATAATATCATTATGTACAAATAATTTCGTATCCTTTTCTATAGGTACTTCATCCTCTACTTGTTCTATTGTTGTTTCTTTTTTTGAAATCGGATATACAATATCCCAAAACATATAATCAACAATAAGTAAATTGACATTATCTATATTTTCATTAATCATCTCATCTTTTATTTGTTTTCCAATATCACATAATCTCTTATAATTGCTACCTGTATATTGATAATTATGTGTAGGAACTTTTTCAACTCCTAAATATTTAAAACAAGCACAAGTAACCTTATTACAAATAACATATTCATTAGGATTTATATAGCTTAATAACTCACTCATACTAGATGGACCTATTTGTTTTATATTTTTATAAAAATCATCCCATCTTTTTTCAATTGGATTATTTCCATATAATAAATCTATTAGATATTTCTTTATCTTATTAAATCCATTTAATTCTATAATTTTATCAGCAATATATTTCTTATTGCCCCAAACAATCATTGACCAAAGTTTTCCTATAAATTCTACAAATTCATCTTCTGTCATACTTTGAATTTTTTCTGTAGTCCAACTTTGATAATATATCATTCTTTCTTTTCTTTCATTAATTGCCTCAATATCAACATTATTTGAAATATGTTGTTTATATTTTTTTATAATATTTTTTAATTTTTCTTTATTCATATTAACTCCTATTTAAAAAACTTTATAAGAAACATCATTTTCTTTTATCCAATTTAAATTTTCTTTATTCAGCCAATTATATGGAATATCTTCTAGTTCTTTTACATTTATAGGTTTGTTTTTTCTTGCCTCAATAACTATATTTAAAAACTTTGTATCATTCCATAATTTTCTCATGTCTTTATCTCTTGCTTCTCCAATACAATCTTTAGTTATTTTTCTATATACTTCCCCAGTATAAATATTTAGTACCAAATTATCTTCTAATGAATGCATATGTGGAAATGAAGGCCAAGGATCTGCATCAGTTTTGTGTATTTCAAAATTATAATTAAAAATTTTTATTGACGGTCTATACAAAAATGGTTGAAAGTCAATTATTTTATAAAATATATATTTAATTATATCTTTAATTTTCATTATTTCCCTCTAAATTATATTTTTCTCCATCTTCGGCAACCATTCCTAAATTGTCATTATCTTCTTCTGTAATATCATATCTAATCTCATTGTTCTCTTCTTCATTTGAACTATTTATTCCAAAATATTTTTCAAAGAATTTCTTTATCTTATCTATTATTGTTTGTTTCTTTTCTGCTCTGTTGCCTCCTCCAAATCTTCTCATAGCTGGTAATATCTTTTCTATATCTGTACCTGTTATTTTAACTTCTCCATCCCTAAATGAATTATCCAAAAACTTTCTTGTTGCTTCTTCATTTAGATTTTCTTCTTTGATTAAATTTTCTAAATCTTCTTCTTTTTGTTTCTTTACAAATTTAGCCCAATCACTATATACATTTGTATCTGCATTGATTTTTGAAATAAATTTATCTATCAATTCTTGCTTTGAACGAAGTGCTAAACTTGATTTTATAGCTTTATCAATAGAACCTAGTATTTCTTTATCTTCACAATTTGAATCATGATATTTAGCAACTAGCATTAATATATAATCTATATTTACCTCTACTTGTTTTACAAGTTCCATTTCAAATACTATATCTTTTTTAATACTTTCCTCTTCTTCTGGTTTTGATTTATATTCTTCGTATAAATCTGTATATGTTCCTATATAGTCTTGAAAATCTCTTTCTGATAATATTTCATTTCCTGCAAATTTATCAAATGAAGATAATATATTTCTAAGTCTTAAGATATTTCCCATTAGTACAATAAAGTCTTTCTTATTTTGTTCTCCTATTATTTGCTCACCTAATGGATATTTTTGAAGAAGCATTGCTATTCTTTCTTCATATCCTAATTGTTTTCTACCTTTATCATCTTCATAACCATAATAGTAATCTTCATAAGATTTTAGTAGTACTATTCCACTTGCATTTTTATCTCCGAATAGTGCAATAGCATCATTAGTAGCTTCCTCTAAATCTCTAAAGCATACAATATTTCCATAAGTTTTTACAGAGTTTAAAATACGGTTTGTTCTTGAATATGCTTGTATCAATCCATGTTGTTTTAAGTTTTTATCTACCCATAATGTGTTTAATGTTGTTGCATCAAATCCAGTTAAAAACATATTTACTACTATTAGTAAATCAACCTCTCTATTTTTTACTCTGTCTGATAAATCTTTATAATAGTCTTGGAATCCATTTCCCTCTGATGAGAAATTTGTTTTAAATTTCTTATTATATTCTCCTATAACAAAGTCTAAAAACTCTTTTGAACTTTGGTCTAGTAAATCTGTTTCAAACTCTTCATCTTCTAATATTCCATTACTATTATCTTCTTCATTAGGTGCATATGAATATATTGTTGCAATCGTTAAATCTTTAGGCTTCTCTTCTAATTGTTTTTTGAATTCTAAGTAATACTTTTTAGCCATTGGAATTGAACTTACAGCAAATATTGAGTTAAATCCATTTACTCTTTGTCCCTTTAAATCATAAAATGAATTTCTTTTTGTTTTTTGGTCAAAATGATCTATTATATATTTTACTATTTTACTTACTCTTTCATGTGCTGAAAGTGCTTCTTCTGTATTTATAGCTGCTACTTCTTTATCTGTCATACCTTCTTTTTCTTTTACTGTATTTACATAGTCTATTCTAAACGGCAATACATTTCCATCATTGATTGCGTCTACTATTGTATAAGTATGTAGTTTTTCTCCAAATGCTTGCTCTGTTGTGCAGAAATTTGGATTTGATTTATTTACAGCATTTTTAGCAAATATTGGTGTTCCAGTAAATCCAAATAAGTGATAATTTTTAAAATTCTTAACTATCATCTGGTGCATATCTCCAAATTGAGAACGATGGCATTCATCAAATATCAACACTAAATGTTTTTGATATGCTGGATGATTTTTGTTTCTTTTTACAAATTCACTAAGTTTTTGTATTGTTGTAACTATAATTCTTGATGTATCATCTTCTAATTGTTTTTGCAATATTTTTGTACTTCTATTTCCATTTGCTGCACCTTTTTGAAATCTATCATACTCTTTCATTGTTTGATAGTCTAAATCTTTTCTATCAACTACAAATAAAACTTTATCTATATAATCTAAATTTGTTGCAAGTTGTGCAGTTTTAAAAGAAGTAAGTGTCTTTCCAGAACCTGTTGTATGCCATATATATCCCCCTGCTTCAATTGTCCCCATTTTTTTATAATTTGTGGAAACTTCTATTCTATTTAATATTTTTTCTGTTGCTACTATTTGATAAGGACGCATTACAAGTAGCATATTTTCTGAAGTAAATACACAATATTTTGTTAATATATTTAATATTGTATGTTTTGCGAAAAATGTTCTTGTAAAATCCACTAAATCTGTAATAACTTTATTATTACTATCTGCCCAATAAGAAGTAAATTCAAAACTATTACTTGTTTTTTTACTTTTATTTCTCGTACTATTTTTTTCTTTTACATGATTTTCTCTTGTTGTGTTAGAATAATATTTTGTGCTTGTACCATTAGAAATTACAAATATTTGAATATATTCATAAAGTCCGCTTCCAGCCCAAAAACTTTCTCTTTGATATCTATTTATTTGATTAAATGCTTCTTTTAAAGCAACTCCTCTTCTTTTTAATTCTATATGTACCAATGGAAATCCGTTTACAAGTATTGTTACATCATATCTATTTTTGTAACTTCCATCATATTCTTCATATTGATTTATTACTTGTAATCTATTATTATGAATACATTTTTTATCTATTAATGTAATATTTTTACTTGTTCCATCATCTCTTTTTAGTACCTGAATATTATCTTCTTGTATTTTTCTTGTTTTTTCAACTATTCCATCATTATTGTTACAAATATTATCATTGAAAAATCTTTCCCATTCACTATCTGTAAAGTTATATTTATTTAATAATTCTAATTGTTTACGCAAATTATTTATAAGTGTATTAGAATCATGTATTTGTAAATAATCATAACCTTGTTCTTCTAGCATTTTAATAAATTCTTTTTCTAATGTTGCTTCACTTTGATATGAATCAGAACGCTTTTGTACTGGCTTATATTCAGTTACTACTGTTGAATTGCTCATTTCCATTACTACATTGTATTTACTCATAACTTACTCCTTATTTTTCTACTTTTAATTCTTTGAAATTTAATAATTTATCTCTATAATACTCATATTGTTTTCTTCTAGCTTCTAGTTCTGCTGGTAATCCATCTGAAATATCATTGCATAGTTTGTCAAATCTATCTAAAATTGATACTATTTTCTCCTGTTCTTCGTTTGAAACAATTGGTATTTCAATATTCTCTAAATTTTTAGGTGTAAATTCTATTACTTTAGTTCCATGAACATATTTTAGTTTTTGTGTATAGAACATATTTGTATGAAAATAATATGATAAATATTTAGCATTTAATTCTGAATGTATTATGGCTGTATGACCACTAACTGCTATATTTTCCTTTCCAACCCATGCTACACATTTACAAACATCTTCAACATTTTCACTTGTTACAGCCATTATTATATCATTTGGTTTAGCAATTTTCGATTTTTTTGCAGTACTTTCTGATATAAATGTAGTTACTTTATTAGCATATAATCCATACTTCGTATAAATTTGACCGTAATGAATACAAGGAAAACCATTTGACACAAAATCCTTTTTTTGAAAATTTCCACCTCTCGAAATTGTAGCTATTTTTCCTAGTTTTTTGTATTCTACATTTTTATTATTTTTAAATCTAAAAACCTCATCTCTATAATGTTCATATTGTTTCTTTCTTACTTCTAATTCTGCTTCTAATTCTGCTTCTAATTCTGTAAAATTATCTAATATTCGTACTATTTCATTTTGTACTTCAATTGGTGGTATTGGTATATGTATTTTTGCCATTATATTACTCATAAGTTTAGGATTACCCATTCCAGAATTAACATATTTTTTAGCTTCTTTTGATAATATGTAATATAAAAATTTAGTAGTAATCTCATTAGAAATTACTTTAAGCAATCCACATACATTTGTCACACTAAATTTACCATTTCGATAAAAAACAGAACCTGCATTTGCTCCATCAGTTGTCCAAGTTAAATATTCACCATCAAAATCATATGTAGAAATTTTACCCAATTCTCCATCATTTTCTGTTTGAGAAGAATAAACTGAGTACTCTCCTTCATTATTTTTTATGTATTCTTTAGACATTACTCTTCCTCGAGTAATACTACATATTTCTTGGATAGTTCTATATTTTACTTTACTTTGAAATGTTTTTTTTACTAGTTCTTCAACTTTCTTCATTAATAATCCCTTCATCTTTTATAATTTTCATAAATTCATTTGCTTTTTGCTCATCCCATTTAGTATATGATATTGGCATATCATATTCATTAATTAACCCTTTTTCTCTTAATTTTTCTATAACTTTAAGCACATCAGTAAATACACACCACACATTTAATCCAAACAAAACATTTGCTTTAATGCAACTATCCTGTCTTTCTTGAATTCCTTCATAGAAATTTATACCATTTTTAAATAATACAGCATAATCTTTTCTTTCATCATCAGTTATTGTTTTTATTTCTTCAGTATCGTTAAAGACTTTTTTATTTATTTTTGTTTTATTTTCTATATTGCTATATATAGTATACTTTTGATTATTTATTTGATCTTCTTTTTCTTTATTTATTCCATGTATAAATCTAAATAGTTCTTTATCATGTGGCACATAATCTAAAGTAAGTACATTTGGTAGTTTTTCAAAACAAACTTTTCTCACTTCTTCTATTTGTTCTTTCATAATCGTAATAATTTCATTCCACGATTGATAATTCTTAGGAATGTAGTTTTTATCTTTATGAGCATTGTTTTTATCTCTTTCGTCATATATTGCTTTAATAACTTTGTTACTAGAACATATTTGTTTTTTATTCTTTTTAAATACATCATCGAGTATATAACATAGTTTTAAATAAAATTCCATTTGAATTTTATCAAATCTTTCTTTTATATTTAAATATGTTAATTTTTCTATATTTAATTGTACAAAAAGTAATGAATCTATATTTTTCTTGGCATCTATTAAATATCTTGCTAATTCCCATTTTGTCATTTTCTATTCCTCTATTTCTTTAACTATCTTACCTATTTCATCTCTAAGCACTTGTTCTCTTGCTACTATTTCTTCAATTTGTTTGTTTAATTCTACTATATCTATCTTTTCTCTTGTATCTTCTTTTTCTACATAAGTTGAAACAGATAAATTGTAATCGTTTTCTTCTATTTCAGAATTTGAAACTAATTTAGCTACATAATCTATATCTTTTCTATCTGTAAATATTTTCTCAATATTATCTATGTTTTCATCAGTTAATTTATTATTGTTTGTAACTTTTACACATTCTTTTGAAGCATCTATAAATAAAATGTTATTATCTTTCTTACTTTTCTTCAATACCATTATACATGTTGCTATTGATGTACCAAAGAATAAATTATCTGGTAATTGTATAATACATTCTATAAAGTTATTATCTACTAAATATCTTCTAATTTTCTGTTCTGCTCCACCTCTATAGAATATTCCTGGGAAACATACTATTGAAGCTGTTCCATTTGTTGCAAGCCAAGATAAAGAGTGCATAATAAATGCAAAGTCTGCTTTTGATTTAGGTGCTAATACACCTGCTGGAGAATATCTTGGATCATTTATTAAAAGTGGATTTTCATCTCCTGCCCATTTTATAGAATATGGTGGATTTGATACTATTACTTCAAATGGTTCATCATCCCAATGTTGTGGATTTGTTAACGTATCTTCACAAGCTATATCAAATTTTTCATATCCTATATCATGTAAAAACATATTTATTCTACATAAGTTATATGTAGTTAAGTTTATTTCTTGTCCGAAAAAACCATTTCTAACATTTTCTTTTCCTAATATTTTAGCTGATTTTAATAATAATGAACCAGAACCACAAGCTGGATCATACACTTTATTTACTGATGTTTTTCCTACTACTGCAAGTCTAGTTAATAATTCACTTACTTCTTGAGGAGTAAAGAATTCTCCTCCAGATTTTCCAGCATTAGATGCATACATTGACATTAAAAATTCATAAGCATCTCCAAATGCATCTATAGAGTTACTTTTATAATCATCTAATTTAATATCTGCAATGCCATTTAATATTTTTACTAATTTATCATTTCTTTTAGCAACTGTTGCACCTAATTTATTACTATTTACATCTATATCATCAAATAATCCCGCAAAATCATCTTCACTTTCTGCTCCTTTTGCAGAATTTTCTATGTTATTAAATACTCTTTCTAGTGTTTCATTTAAATTTTCATCATTTTTGGCTTTTTTACAAACATTACAAAATAATTCTGAAGGCAATATAAAGAATCCCTTTTCTTTTACCAATTCTTCTCTTTGTGTTTCTGCAACTTCATCTGGTAATTTTGCATAATCAAAATCTTTATCTCCTGCTTTTCTTTCTCCTTCATTTATATAATTGGTTATATTTTCCGAAATATATCTATAAAACATCATTCCTAATATATATTGTTTAAAGTCCCATCCATCAATAGAACCTCTTAAGTCATCTGCTATTGACCATATTTTTTTATGTAGTTCTTCTCTTTCTCTCATATTTTGATTATTCATTTCTTATACCTCTTATTTTTATAATTTTCTATCCTATTTTATATCATAAAATATCTTTTTTCTCAATAAAATTACAAATTTATTCTTGTAAAATTTTACATTTTATAGAACTGATACATTTCTGTATCAGTTTTACCTATTTTTATCTCTCTTTTTATCCATATTCTTCTTTTTCTCTTTTACCTTTATTTTTTCCTGTTCCTTTTCCTTCATCTCTTTTATCTGTTCTTTCATCTTCCTAGAATTATCACCAACCTCATCACATAACTTAATTTCTTTTCTAATTTTATCTACAACAGAAGTAACAATAATTATATCCTTAGTCACAACATCTTTTTCACTTTCATCATCTAATTTCTGCCTTTTATAATATAACCTATTCCTTGTATTCAAAGTCTTTTGTAATTCTTCTTTTTTCTGTTCTTTTAAATTACCTATATCATTTATAGTTTCTAATTTATACTTACATATGAACCTTATTTGTTCTGAATACTTGTCCATCTTTTTTACTTCTGCCCTCATCTCTGGAGTAAGTTTATAATTTAAATTTTTCTTTGGATAAACTTTTAACAAATAACAATAGTAATAATATAAAGCAATTATTCCTTTAGGCTTCCTTAATTTCTTTGTGCTACCTTTATAAAATAATCTTTTATCATAGATTTTAGGTTTAATTACTTCTTCTCTACTTGGATATCTACTGTAAATTTTATTTTTAATATTTTCAATAGAATATTCCTCTCCAAATGCTCTTTCAATTCTAATATTTCTTTTGTAAGGATACCTTCTTATACTAATTTTATTTGCTCTAAGATACACTTCATATCCCATATCTTTTAATTTTTTTATAAATTCTTGATATGTCCATGAATGTTCTATTGCATAATCTATGTCTTCTTTTGCAAATTTATAATATTCTGATTCTTTCATAGATTTCTTATAGTAATTTTCAAAATTAATTCCAGATTTACAGGTCTTTTCTTCTAAAACACTTAATCCATATTCCTCACATATTTCGTCTGATGTTTTTCGAAGTAATGCTGTATTACTAAGGTTACTATAATACTTATATCCATCTTTAAATGAAACTGAATTAATTACAAAATGATTATGGATATTATCTGTATTTAAATGTGTAGATACTACTACTTGAAATCTATCTCCCCACATTTCTTCTGCAAGTCTTACTCCAATTTCATGAGCTATCTCTGGAGCAACTTCTCCCTCTTTAAAAGATTGATAACCATGAAAAGCAAGTATTCCTTTTTCTTTTCCATATAACTTTTTTATAAATTGCATTTCTTTAACTGCATTATCTACTCTACAATTTATTCCCGTTGTATAGAAAAGCTTTTCTGTCTTAGCTGGATTAGTTGTATAAGTTAATAATTTTTCTATACTATCAAAATTACCTCCTTCATTTTCAACATTCTCATTTTTGGTCTTTTCTTCATCTGTTGCATAATCAATCACATGATCTAATCTTTTGTCCACTTTCCACAAACTTGTAGTCGCCATTCTAATTTCTCCTTCCATTAAAAAGGGGATTGGGGAATTTCCCCATTTTGAATTTCGAGCTGACGAAATTCATTGCTTGCTAGGACAATAGCATACACATTTTTAGTACTAAAAAATTACCTTTTCTCTATCAAATGCATCATATATTTTGAAAAATACTTGGACTTTTTAAATAAAAATCCAAGCATTTTTCTTCTGATTTTTTTATTATAAAATTTTTAATTTAAAACTATTTTTATGACTTTTTGTCAAACTGATTTTTATATAAGTATTTACAAATCTACACTTTGAAAACACCTCATTGAGAGTTTACAGCTTACAGCAGATAAAACGGCATAGATGACAATTCCTATCGCAAGAGCCACTGATTTGGCACCAGTATTTTCGGAATTGAGACCGTTCAGGGTTGTAGAATAGAGCGGC
>ERZ780157.2828-NODE-2828-length-15552-cov-3.410789_pt1 | contig 15552 bp, 10 predicted proteins | sample MGYA00511169_ERZ780157 | MGnify/ENA primary metagenome ERZ780157 (study PRJEB29588, sample SAMEA1965149) | human gut metagenome | biome: human gut; feature: human-associated habitat; material: faeces | place: Denmark | collected 2008/2010 ... | reverse complement strand
GTAAGTAATCTAAGGCAATAAGCTAATAGTGGTCAAGCCTCGGCTTGCTTACCGCAAGTAAATCGTTTTGAAAACCGTTACCGAGCCGCAGTACGAAAGCTTGCAGAAAGCCAAAAGTCTTGCCGTCGTCTACCGATCAAACTCGATATTACTTAAACACTCTGTCCGTAGCTTGTTGTACTTTGTTTTGGTACTTTGTCACGATTGTAGAGTAGTTGCCGTCGGAACGGACGATTTCAAACAACATATTTTGCAATGCGCTTTCCATATCAGGCCAAACGGGCGTCGAGGGGCGAGCAGCAACCTTTTGCAATTGCGCCGCATACACCTTGAGCGCGTCGTTTTGCGTGTAATACTCGTCGGAAAGAGCTTCGTTGGTGACGGGGAACAGGTTTTTGTCCTTGTTGTACGCCAACTGCACGGTTTTGTTGGTAGACAGATACTTGGCAAATTCCAAAGCAAGCTGTTTGTTTGCGGATTTTTCCGCTATGCACAGCGAGTACAAACCAAGTCCCGAGTAGTTTGGAGTATCTTCGTCGATTGTTACCATTTCGGCAAAACCGCAATCGAAACGTTTGCTACTGCCGGTAACGCTTGTCAATGCCCAACTGCCCATCTCCACAAAGGCAACCTTGCCGTTGTAGAACTTGTCCTCTTCGTAGGTGGATTGGGAAGCATACTTGCTTAGCGCAATCCATTTGTCGATGGCTTTGCTTACGCCGCTGTTGTCAAACGTAACGGTTTTGTAGTCGTCGGACACCACTTTGCCGCCGCAACGAGCCGCATATGAAACAAATTCCATCACGGCAAAGTCATTTTGCGGTTGAGCAAAGGCAATGTACCCCTTTTCGCTGACCGTCTTGCATGCCGCAATCAACTCGTCCATAGTTTTGGGCACGGTTACGCCGCAAGCCGACAAAATGTCCTTGTTGTACATAAGCACGACGGTATTTGCCGAAAACGGCAGTCCGTAGGCTTGTCCGTCGTAAGTGCATGCTTCAAACACGTTTTGCGGATACAGCGACTTGACATCGTCACAACCGAGTGCAGTCAGATCGGCAAGCTGTTTGTCGTTTGCCAATGCGGCAATATACACGTGGTCAACAATAGCAACGTCGGGGCGAGTTTTGTTGTCGTTTAGCGCATACTTGTACGCCTCGAATGCGTCAACGGGTTTGTTGACTATGTTGATTTTTGCCTCGGGGTGAGTAGCGGTAAAATCTTTGACCGCATTTTCGATGATGTCTTGCATGGCTTTGCCGCTCGGCCACCACACGGTGATTTGATTTGGATCGTTGCTGTTGCCGTTGCAACCGACAAAAACTGCCGTCAGCGTTGCCACAATCAATACCATGCAAACAATTAGGCTAATTTTTTTCATACAGTAAACTCCGATATAATATTTGTTGTTATATTTTGTTCAGAAAACCGTTTTTCTATTTGTTCTTAATAAACGGCTTTTTCACAGAAAGACAGAACCCCTCTGAAAAAACCGTTTTTCTGTATTGTATCACACCGATTAGCGGTTGTCAATACCCAAATTTGAAATTTTTGAACATTTTTTTGCCGACGTACCGACTGTTGCATTGTCGGTGTCAGTTAATCTCCGCACACTGTTTATTTGTCGACGTTTCACTTTGTATTTTACAATCAATACGGCAGTCAATGCGGCGTATTTTCGCCACATCCACAACCAACCCGTCAATACAAGCCGTGCGCGGCACTGTCAAACAACTACAAGCGCGTTACTTTTGCGTTGAATCCCTAAACACCACTTCGCTATCCACAAGACGAGTGGTTTTCTCGCCGGTGCGGATTTCGTTTATCAGGGCGCCGACGGCAATCTTGCCAAGGGTTTCGTAACTCTGTCTGGCATAGCTCAATTTCGGGGCGAAGTGTCCGTGCTCGATACTGCGACCGAGCGCAAACACGCCCACATCGGTGCCCACGGTCAGTCCTGCCTGTTCCACAGCGTCGTACACGCCCTTTGCCAAGCCTTCGTTTGCCGTAATAAACACGCTACCGCGCTTAACCAGTCCCCTAGCAATCGCAAGTCCGTCATCCTCGGTGCAAGCGTCGCTAAAAAACACTCTACCGCTACCGTCCACGCCGTGTTTGGCGCACTGCTCGCAAAAGCCCTCGGCGCGGTCCTGCGAAATGGTCAAGTTTGCGCTACTATTTAGCAAATACACATCGGTGCCGTACTTTGCCACCAACTCGTCCACGACGTTGACGACCAGTCCCTTATTATCTATATCCACGTACCCGATATTTTCGTGCGACGGGCGACCGATAACCACGCAAATAGTGCGGTTATTCTCCATTTCGGCAAGGCGTTCGTCGTCCACACCGGGCGCAAGCAGTACCGCGCCGTCAATGGGCGCCCTACCCTGCCTCAGCGTTTGCAGCAATTTCGTCTTGTCGCTATCGTAATACACCAACAGCGAATACCCCTGTGCCGAAGCCTCCGTCAGGCAGCTCATGATCAAGTCCTTATAAAAGGGATACGTACCTATATCCGTCGTATTTTCCAGCAGCAATGCTATAATGTGCGTGCTACCGCCCGACAGACCCGACGCACAAAAGTTTGGCTGAAAGTCCAGTTCTTTACACGCATTTAGTACTTTTTGTCGCAGCTCCTCGCTGACAAATTTTCTACCGGTCAGTACGTTGGATACCGTGGACTTAGCCACCCCGGCTTTGGCAGCCACGTCTGTGATTTTTACCATTAGTTTCCTCTTTATTTTTGGGTTGTTTTTTTTATGGGGAGGGACTTTTTGAAAAAAGTTCCCTCCCCATACCCCTCCCCAAAAACTTTGGGTAGAGGTATGAGAGAAAAGTTTTTTTGAGATACGATTTGTGTCGCTAATCTATATAAGACAGCGATATATTGTGTTAGCAGTATAGCACAGTTTTTGCAAAATAGTCAATGCTAAAACAGTCAATGGGTGCGCAAACTATCTTTTTACGTTGTTCTTGACCAATTTTATCAGTTCGTCGGCGTAGACAAGTTCCACCTTGTCCCCGTCCAACTTACTTACAAAGTAGTCCACGTCGGCTTGGCTCATCGTCCAAGGATGCACGTTTACCACCGTGTACCCGTCCTCGCTTTCCGGCGCAACGGGCATAGCGTTTACCTGTTCCGCCATGTTCTCCAACCACTCTTTATTTACGTCGACAGGGTTGCCCGTCGGGTACCACATGGTAAACCGCACCGAAACAAACGGTTTGCCGTCGCTCCAAAATATACGTCCCTTGCCGCTACCGTACCGGTCGGGGTCAAGCTCCCACACGCCGCCGTCAATGTTGTCAAACCTCGTGTACGCATGCAGTCTATCCGCAACGTAGTCGACGTCTTCCGTATCGGCAACGTTGTCCAACAGCGTCACCACCGACAGATCCGACCGCGCCATTGCTTCCGCCGTTTGCCGTGTAAACTCGTCCAAATGCTCGCGCGGATAGCGCAATGCGTTGGCATATCCCACGCCCGACACCCCCGACACGAAGTAGTCCTTCTTTGCCGAGGCAAATATATGCCGTGCGCCATCGGGGCAAATCTTGACAAGGCTTGGCGAAAACGTCCAACTCATCTTGTAATTGCAATTTGTGGCAAGGCGTTGCCCGAAGCTCCCCTCGGGCAGAGAAAAATTCCGCTCCAACCACTGTATGTTATCTCCGTCGGACACCACCAACGCCACATAGTGCTTGTTCGGCGCAACGGTGTCCACTTCGCCGTGTATGCGTTGCTTCAACGTTGCGTTGCTCGCCTCGAAATAACTGTGGTTCATCGACCAATCGGACGGCAAAGCGTAGTCGCCGTACTCCGAAATATCTCGTATAAATGCAATCTCGTCGTCGTTCCATCCGTACACCGGTATGTTGCAGTCCAACTTGCCCAACACGTACTTGCGAAACCGCCTATCTTCGTCGCTCTCGCCCGTGTACACGCACGCCCACCCGTTACATATGCTTAGGTCGCGCAGTCTGATGTGGAAGTTGTCCCCGTTGACAACTTGGTGTACCAAGCCGTTTTTGTTCAACTTGTCGTAGCACCTGTCAAACACGACCTTTTGCCGCTCGGCGTTAGTGCCGACTATCTTTCTAAAATCCGCCTTGACGGCAAGTCCCATATCGGCAAACCTGTCCGCAAGCACATCCGGCACGCCCAACACGTCGTTGACCGCCGCATACGTTGCCGCCATATTTATGCCTACGTCGTGGCTGTCCAACTTGTACAACGCCATACCTCTAAGCTTGGGCAAAAACTTTTTCGTCGCTTCGTACACGTCCGTGTACACCCTGACGCTGTCGGTAACGTAGCTCATGTAGTTGTCGACGTCTATCACAATGCTCTTCTCGGTGCGATTGACAATGCCTTGCAAACACACCGCGACGGCTTTTTCCTCGTCGGTCATGGCAGAGAAATTCAAAACGTACACCATAAACCCTCCCAAAATCGGTTTTTTTGTCATTTTAACATACGAAAACCGCCTTGTAAATACCTTTGAGCAAAAAAAATTCACAAAGAAAATCGTTTTTTTCTCTTTACAATCGACAATTTGTGTGGTATCATACATTCAGAAAACCGATTTTTTCACATTTTTTCGAGGTATCTATGAAAAAAATTCACCTAATCAACGGAACTCACTGGGACAGAGAGTGGCGACACACCGCCGAGCAAAGCAAACTGCGACTTGTAGACTTGATGGACAACATCATCAACCTGTTGGAAACCAAACCTCAATACAAGTACTTTTGCGTGGACGGCGGCACAATCGTCATCGAGGACTACTTGACCATCCGTCCCGAAAACAAACAACGCATCATCGACCTCATCAAGGCAAAGCGCATGTTTGTGGTAAATTGGTACACCCTGCCCGAAACCAACACCGTTGCGCCGGAAAGCCTTGTGCGTAACCTGTTGTGGGGTCACCGCATGGCAACGGAACTCGGTGGCGGAATGAAATCCGGCTACACCGCCACAAGCTACGGACAACCCAGCCAACTGCCGCAACTTTACCGCGGTTTTGACATCACCGACGCTATCTTCTACCGCGGCACAAACAAGCACGTACTTACGCCGCTGTTTACTTGGGTAGGCGCGGACGGCACCACCATTGACACGTTGCGCACCTTTGACGAAGTGACCCGTACCAACTGGTTCTTCTACGTGCACGGTCCCGCAGTGCTTGGCAAGGGGCAAAAGGACCTTACCTACACATACAACCGCAGTCAAATCCCCGTACACATGGCGGACAAGCAAAGCTACGAAAAGGCATTTACTCTTCTTCACGAGGACTTCGACTACATACACGACGCAAAGGTGCAAAAGAGCGCGCTAGACAACCTTCTTGCGCAAGCCGAACCCTACGCAATCGGCAACCACATACTTGCCTTAAACATGGAAGACAACGACGAGCCGTACAAGTACTTGCCCGAGCTTATCGCCGACATGAACAAAATCTACCCCGACGTGCAAATCGAGCAATGCTCGCTAGACGACTACATGGCGCAGATAAAGTCGGTAGAGGGCTACCAAAAGGCGGTACACCACGGCGAACTGCGCTACACCACCATGGAGTACAACAACTTCAACGCATTGCTCGGCGCAACGCACAGCAGTCGTATCAAGATTAAACTACTCAACGACGAGTGCGAAAACAATCTACTCAACATTGCCGAGCCTCTTGCAAGCTACGCCGAAGCTTTCGGCAAGGAATACCCTCGCACCAACCTCGACCGCGCATGGGAGTACTTGCTGAAATGTCACGCTCACGACAGCATTTGCGGTGCGGCTGTAGACCGTGCGCACGAAGACATGATGTACAACTTCAGCTTGGCAAAGACCGTTGCCGAGGAAGTTGCCAACCGTAGTTGCGTGGCGTTGTACGGCAAGATCGACACGGCAAAGAACTTCCTTTCCACCGACCACACGTTGACGGTATTCAACACCTTGCCGTTTAGCCGCAAGGAAGTAATCGAAGTTGTCATCGACACACCCAAGGGCGGCGGTCAAGCCGTGGACATCGGCGTCGGAGGCGCAAGCAGCGTTGGCGACTTCTACGACATCGTGGACGAAAAGGGCGACAAAGTACCCTACGTAGAGCTTTCTCGCGACGACATCGCCATCGGTGTGGAACGCGAAATGGACACCAAGGCAATCAAATTCAACGCCGACCGCAAACGCATTTTGGTGGAAGTCGAAGTGCCGCAAAACGGTTACAAAACATATGCGCTTCGTTTCCGCGAGCCCGACCTGGAGTACGATCCGCAAATCATGCCTAGCCGCAAGCTGATTGCCCGCGACAACGGCGTACTGGAAAACGAATTTGTCAAGGTTACAATCAACAGCAACGGCACGTTTGACTTGACGGACAAAATCACGGGACGGGTAATGCCCAAGCAACTTTACTTTACCGATGACGGCGAAGTAGGTTCGGCACACATCTCCGTCAAGCCCAAGCGCAACGCAACCTACACCACCCTCGGTAGCGCCGCCACCGTCACCATGACGGAAAGCAACGAACTCAGGGGCACGTACAAAATCGACGTAACGGTGGACTTGCCTGCCGAAGCGACCATCGACGGCAACGACCGTAGCCGCGGATTTAAGCCTCTGCACATCACCACTTGGTTGACGCTGGAGAAGGGCGCAAAGTTCCTACGCATCAAGACCACACTCAACAACGAAATACGCGACCACAAGTTGGTTGTCAACTTCCCCAGCGGCGTTACCGCGGCGGACTGGGTGGACTGCGAAAGCGCATGGGACGTTGCACACCGCACCATCAACCACCGCGATACAAAGGACAACTTCGACAAGTTTTTGCCCTTCCAACCCATGCAAAACTTTGTGGACGTCAGCGACGGCAAAGTAGGCTTTGCAGTGATGACCAAGGGCTTGCGTGAGTACGAAGTGGACGACGACGAACAACGCACAGTCAAGATTACCCTCATCCGCACGCAGCGCGCCTACATGACGGCAAACGGCAAGATGACCTACGAGGAACTCGACCAATACACGGGACAACACAGTTTCGGCAAGATGACCTACGAAATGTGCCTGTACCCCCACCAAGGAAACTTCGAGGCGGCGCACGTTTGGAACACGGCTTATGCGGCAAAAGTACCCCTAAAAGCCATCCAAGGCGTCAGCGTAGAGGGCGAACTGCCCGACACCGCAAGCTTCTTCACCTTCAGCCAAGAAGGCAAGGTGATGACAAGCGCACTGAAGCAAGCGGAAAACGGCGACGGACTGACATTGCGTGTGTACAACACCACCAACGAAACTTTGCCACTTACCATACAAACCATTTTGCCCGTGGCAAGCGTCACACGCACGCAACTAAACGAGCATCCCATCGAGGAAACAAACTTCGACGGCAAACAGTGGTCGCTTGACATCGGCGCAAAGAAGATAGAAACCTTTGTACTGAAACTGAAATAACATATTTGTCTAGTCACCTCTAATCGTTTTTGCGCGTGCGACAACCGACCGAAACCCTACAAGCAATTGGCTTTGCTTACACAAACTGCCACAAAGCGACCGCAAAAGGACGTTTTGTGGTAGTTTTGTTTACAAAACAAGCCGTATCGTGTATAATATCAGCAATAATTTAACCTGCCGATTTGCCAACCAATAAGCCGGGCAATATACGGCGAACAAACCTACATATATAAAAAGAGGACTGACAATGAAATACGTAATACCCGACCTAGGTACTTTTGACGAAAACTTGGGATTTAAGAAACTTGACAAATGCACCGACGGGATGTTCGAGTGCGGCAAAGACGGAGTGCAAGGAGTATACGCCACGGGCGACGGTAAGGTGGAGTTTATTTGCTTTGCCGACCACACCTTGGCATATGTCGCTTCGGCGATAGGCTACCCTGCCTACTACAAACTGAAACCCGTTGCGGTACAAGCGCCGATAACCGCCGTGCTGATGGACCTTGACGGAACAAGCGTGCGTAGCGAGGAATTTTGGATTTGGATCATCGAGCAAACCACCGCTTCGCTGCTCAGCAAACCCGACTTCAAGTTGGAGCAAGCCGACATGCCGTTTGTTTCCGGGCATAGCGTGTCGGAACACCTGCAGTATTGTATAGAAAAGTACTGCCCGACCAAATCCCTCGAAGAAGCGCGCAAGTACTACTTTATGCACACTCGCCGCGAAATGGAAGCAATAATGAACGGCACCGGCAAGGTGGGAGCATTTACACCGTCGCCGAAACTGAAAGAGTTTTTGTACGCGTTGAAGGACATGGGCATAAAGATCGGTCTTGTAACCAGCGGACTGTACGAAAAAGCCTACCCCGAAATCAAGTCGGCGTTCGATACGCTTGGCATGGGCGACCCGAAAGAGTTTTACGACAGCATAATCTCCGCAGGCTTTCCGCTTATGAAGGGCGGCGTTGGGACGCTCGGCGAGCTTTCCCCCAAACCGCACCCGTGGCTGTACGCCGAAACGGGCGCAGTAGGACTTGGCATTGCCGAAGCCGACCGTTGCCACGTGCTAGGCATAGAGGACAGCGGCGCAGGCGTATGCAGTGTGCGCTTGGCAGGCTACGTAACCATAGGCTTTGACGGCGGCAACATCAACGATAGTGGCACACGCGCCCTGTGCAACGAGTACTTCGACAACTTCGACCAAATCCTCGCCTACATCAAGAACGTAAACGCCAAAGCGTAGTCCGACAGGCGACACTTCACCATCGTCACCGCAACACACAAACAGAAGCAATATACAAAACGGAGTCTTTGATTGACAAAGGCTCCGTTTTTATTTCAAATTTATATTTCGTTTTGTGCTATCCGCACCGCTTTTACATCTGTATTTTGCTTATTCGCACATCATTTTGTCGCAAATTTTAATATACGTATGCGATTTTTTATCACTTATTCAACATTATCGACATTGTCGCTCACCTTGGCAAGTCCCTTGCCTACGTACTCTGCGCCGAGATTGGGATTGATTGTTTTGTCGTACACGCCTTGGCAGTAGGTCGTCCACAATAGTGACAAAAAGCCGAAGTACACCAACCCTGCAACGGACAAAACAAATGTTTGAAACGGCGACGGAACAAACAGGGCGACTACAAACGGCAACAGTCCCAGCGCGACAAACAGCAAGTTTTTCCACAAACCGTTAAATGTCAACAGAAACGAATTTTTGACGCTTTGCCACAGTGTGTAGCGATAGGTAACGTCGCCGGTAACAAAATACATTGTTGCAACGCATACCAACACGAATTGCACCACGGCAAGCCCGACAAACAACCCTTTTACCACCGGCGAAAGCTTGCTGACATTGTAATAAGTGACATTGAAGCACAAGAAAAATAGCGAAACGCCAAACAAAACGCCCCATGCGGCAAAATGCAACCAATTGGCGGCAATACCCTTGAAATACTCTCCGTAGTTGCTCGACTGATAGAAACAAATGCGCTTGACAATAGAAAACAATCCTGCCAACCCGACAAAAAACAACACAAGGAGAGGTATCAGAACAAGATATGTTTTCAACGCCCAACCGACAAGCAGTTGTCCGTATACCGTTGCGTAGTCGGCGGCAGACGGGTCAAGAGCGGCTACGGCTTGCGCCTTGGCGTAGTTCATTGCATACAACCACACCACCGACGGCGCAAAAAATAAAGAGGTGAACGCTCCACAAAGCAACAGCTTCCAAAACTGTTGCTTACCGTAGAATGCGAACGCCTCTTTGCGTGTATGCGGCAATTGTTCGACGGAATCTCCGCCGAGTATTTTTTCTTCAAACAATTTCATTTTTCACCGAATCAAACGCTCGACTATTTGTGATTATTATACCACAATTGCGACTGTTTGTCAGTAATTTTTGTCTGCATACAAGAAATGATATTGTCAACTGCAACCAAATGTGTTGCAAAACTACAAACGCCCTACTCCGCCGTTACGGGTTGTGTGGATTGTTCGGGTTGGGCGTTTGCACTGCGCTCCTTGATGTATTTCGTCCACTTGATGTAGCCGTAGGTAGTGTTGGTCAGGTAGCCTAGTTTCAGTACCAGCAGTATCCATTGTCCTGCCATAATGTTGATGACGGTTTCGATGATGGCGCAAATGTACCAAGCAATCCACTGCTCGCGGTAGCGGAACAGTATCAGCAAGCCGTTGACCATGCCCACAGCCGAAGCGCATGCGTCAAGGTAGCACGCCACTTGTTTGGCAACGGTATTGTTGGCAAACACTCCGCCGGGGATATCGATAAAGGTAAGCAGGTAGCCCACGCCGACCGTCCACACCGCTATGCCAAGCACGATAAGCACGTCTTGCCACGGAGTGAGCTTTTTGACGATGGTGACCTCCTCCTTTTGTTCGTCGGGGTGACGATTCCACACGACAAAACTGATAATGTCGACGGGAATCCAAAACAGCAATGTGGTTGCCAACGTTGCAAAACGGTAGGCACACACGATGCAAACGATGATTTCCGTCACTTCCACGCCAAGCGACACGATAAAGTTCCACTTGCTTTGCTTGGAAATGAGCAGTTCGCACGCAATGTTCAATATAACGTCCGCAAGATACAATATGGTTACCAACTGCACGGGCACGAGGTAGTCGGACTTTTCCTCCACGGTGTACACGCCGACAACGCCGTCTTCCATGGTAACTTCCGCGCTAAACAGCTTGTTGCCCGCCGAGTTGACAAGGGACACGCACCACACGTCGTCGTCGCCCTCGCTATCCTGCCAACAACGAGAGAAGGACAGTTTGTCGTTTGCCGTAACCGTCGTACCCTCGGGCAATTGCAGTTTGAGGGTTTCGGGGTCGCTGCCGTCCACGGTAAACTCGTTCCACTTCAGTTTGACAGCCTTGCCGTTGATGCGAATTTCGTTGATGACAAACTCGCCGACGGTACCGCTGAAATCCAGCGTATCGAAACTTTCCGTGGTGGACACGTAGGCACTTTTGTCAAAGTCGACCACGTTGTAGTTGTCGTCCGCCTCGGGGAAGACGAAACTGAACACCACCGCCAGTATCAATATGCTGAAAAACCATATTTTTTCGTATAGTGAAAAGTAATTCCACAAATCTTTTGCACGTTGCTTGAAACCTTTGCGCTGCATCGGTATATCTCCTTTGTTCTTTGGTAGATTTTTACGGCAAGCCGTGGGCAACTTGTGTGCAAAGGCAAATTGTCTAGCGTTTGCCGCATTTTTTCGCAACAGGCGTTTTGCCCGTCCTAAAACAAATTTTGTTTAGGGTTAATTTAGCTATCACTAATAATAGCACTCCTCAAATAAAAAGTCAACGCATTGAGGGTTTGGTAACGGAATTTGCGACAATGTAAACAAAACGAGCATTTCCGTTGCAACGACAGCGACGCACATTGCCGTTGCATAACCGTAAAAGCACGTTGCGACAACAAAAAAGAACAAACGTAGCACAAATTTGTCGTACACTCTTGCAAAAAGATGCGCAAAGTGCTACAATACAACGGAACAAAAAATACAAGGAGAAACCTATGAAAAAGTTTTTTGAAGAATTCAAAAAGTTTATTCAACGCGGTAACGTAATCGACCTAGCCGTAGGTGTTATCATCGGCGGTGCGTTCAGCAAGATTACGTCCAGCTTGGTAAACGACATCATTATGCCGCTTATTACGGCTATTTTCGGACTGTTTGGAGTAAAAGGCGGCGTTGCCGGCATGAGCTTGGTACTTAACGGCGTGGACAAATACGTAATGGACCAAAGCACAAACAAATTGGTCCTCAACCCGGAAGCCATACTGTGGAACTACGGTAACTTTATACAAACCGTGCTTGACTTTTTGCTGATTGCGTTGGTGCTGTTCTGCATCATCAAAGCAATAAATGCGGCAAAAGACGGACTGAAAAAGGCGAGCAAGACATCTCCCTTCACCAAGGAAGAATTGCGTGCTTTCCGCAAGCAAGGCAAAACCCGTCAAGAAATCAAGGCTTTGGAAGAAGCAAAACTTGCCGAACTTGCCGAGGAAGCTAAGCGTGCCGAGGAAGAAGCCGCCGCAAACGCACCCAAGACGGAACAACAACTTCTTACGGAAATTGTGGAACTGTTGCAAAACAAGCAAAACTAACGTAGCAACAACCTACGCAAAGCGATAGCTCGCAGTGCCGACATTTAGCCAAACAACCGACGGCAAACAAGCCGTTTTTGTAATGAAAAACCACATACGTATGCAAAATTTTAGGACTGTCGAAACCTTTCGACAGCCCTTTTTTTGTTTGCGTAGCATAAACCGATTACAAGCAGAATCAATGCGCACAAAGACTATTCCGCCCCACCGCCATGTTGCATTAAGATACAAATGCAACCATATTTTTGCAACAAGCTCGAATCGATTTCTACCAATCCAAACTGTTAGAATCCAATAAAAACTCCTTTACGCCGACAATCAGATACCCCTTTTCATTGAGCCGTGGTTTCGTGCTTTTGCCGACAATAATTATCTTTTTGAAAGAATCGCCAATCTTATCAAACGACTTTGTTTCTTGCCTCATTTTGTCCTCGTCGGGTATATCATAGGCAGATTGAATATAGTACCGTTTGTTGCCCGAATTTGCAACAAAATCGATTTCCAATTGTCGACGTTCGGTCAAGCCGTCCACACTTTCCCGCGTATCGACGACACCGACGTCAACGTTGTAGCCGCGATAGCGCAGTTCGTTGTAGATAATGTTTTCCATCAAGTGAGGTTCTTCTATTTGCCTAAAATCAAGACGAGCATTACGCAAACCAACATCCTCAAAATAGATTTTGTACGGCGTCCCGATATATTTTTTGCCTTTAACGTCGTACCGATTTGCTTTCGACAACACAAACGCTTGTTGCATAAAAGTAATGTAGTTGTCTATTGTCGTTGCGCTCAACGAAGACTTTTTTACGCTTTTGAAAGTATTTGCCAGTTTTGAGGGATTTGTCAGCGACGAAATACCCGAAGCGATTATATCAAGCAATTCGCCTAAATTTTCGTCGGAATTAAGGTTGTGTCGCTCCACGATGTCCTTCAAATAAACGTTTTGCAACTGCGTTTTGAGATAACTTGTTTTCTGCTCGGGCGTTTGCATTTGCGCGACGGCAGGCAAACCGCCGTAAATCATATAGTCATCGAAAGCATAGTCCAAACTTTCGTCGCAACTTGCGTAAAACTCCGAAAACGACAACGGCAATACGTGTATTTCGTCGCCGCGCCCTGCAAATTCCGTCAACACATCGCTAGATAAAAACTTGGAATTGCTCCCGGTTACATACACATCCATGTTTTTTTTGCGCAAATAACCGTTTAACACCGTCTCGAAACAATCGAGGTTTTGCACTTCGTCCAACAAAAGGTAGTACATCTTTCCGTCCGTCATCCTTTGAGAAACGTATCCCATAAACTTTTTAGGGTCTACCATTTTATGGTTTTTGACGAGTTCCTGCAAATCCTCGTCGATTAGCAACAAATCTTCCGCCGAATCGAATGCAAATTTAATTATATGCCCGTCGTCAACCCCGTCTTCTTTCAACTTTTCGTAAAAGATCTCATTCATAAGATAAGACTTGCCGCAACGTCTAATGCCAGTTATAACCTTGACAAATCCGTTGTGCTTTCTTATTTGAAGCATTTCCAAATACTTGTTTCTTTTTATCTCCATCGGACACCTCGATTGATTTTTATGGTCGACAAACCACTTTTATTAAGTGAATTATAGCATATGATTTCAGAAAAATCAAGCTAATTTTGTCGTTCACTTAATATTTTTGGCAAATCGACCGAAAATATTAAGTAAGATTGTTTCAAAGGGGAATATTCTTAACTTACGGTCGTTTTTAATTATTATACGATTAAGTGTTGCAATGAAAGAGATTTTATCATATAATATATGTAATCTCGGCGGGGGCACAATATATGCGCCGCCGAAAAGGAGAAGATTTATGAAAACGAAAAAACTACTTGCAGCCGTACTTGCGACCATGCTTGTGTTGACCGCAGTTATGCTTGTCGCTTGTAACAACACGGACGATATGTCCAACAACATCTACGAGGGCAAATACGCCACCGTTGCCGACGAAAAAGCAGTCGAACAATTGCAAGCCGATGTGCAAAAGCTTTCCACCGACAGCACCGACAAAGACGGCAAACCCGTTGCGCAGGGCTACCGTTTGGCAATAAGCGTAAAAGGCAAAACCGACATGAAAGGCGTGCCTGCCAACATCGACGGAACGTTTGAGGGACTTGTAACCACGGACGAAAAGCAAAATGTTTCCGCACAACTTTCGCTGAAACTTAGCGCAACGGCAACCAACCCCGAAACCAACAAGGAAGAAAGTATCTTGAGCGTCAGCGGCAACGCATGGGCGTTTACCGAAACCAACAGAGGCTACGCCGACTTTGAAATGGAAGCAGGCGGCACAAAAATGAGCGGCAAATATTACGCTGATCTCAAGGACCTGATTGCCTCCGGGATTGACATCAACATTGCCGACATCATCGGCGAAATCGACCCCGAAAAGCAATGCAGGAGTTCCAAACCGCATTGAAGGACACCAACACCAAGATTTACGTCGACGGCGACAACAAGTACAAGGTGGAAACGACCATGGATGGTCAACAAGCAACCGTCTACCTGTACAAAACCAACGACGGCAAACTTTGCGTAAAAATGGAAACGATTGCTGACGGCATCACCGTATCCGTCGACATGCGCCCCACGCAAAGCAAAGTTTCCATGCCCAAGGACACTAGCAAATACAAAAAGTTTGACGGAAACATCATTTTTTAAGTTATCTAAACCGATTAAACACAAAAAACACATACGTATTAAAGATTTTACGACCGCGAGGCAAAACTTGCGGTCGTATTTTTATTGCGTGCAATGGCAAAAAGTGATATAATGTAACCAATCTAACAAGCAAAACACGGCGCTTTGCAAGCAAAGAGGTAGGACGCAATGACAGGTTGGTTGGTAGTAAACGCATTTTACAAAACAAGCAAACTAAACGATATATACTGGTTTTTCACTCGCAGTTTTGCCCAACACGGAGTGCAAATACGCATTGTCGGCGGCGACGAGTTGGTTTGCCCCGCCGGCACACCGCTAAGCAAGGCGTTTACGTTGCCCGACTTTGTAATATTTTGGGACAAGGACATTGTGCTTGCCGAGCGCATTACCGACTGTGGAGTGCCGGTGTTCAACAGTCCGCGCGCAATACAGTTGTGCGACAACAAAATACTTACCGCAACCGCACTCGCAGGCATTTTGCCCACGCCCGACACAATAATTGCACCCAAAACCTTCGAGGGGATCGGCTACTGCGGCAACCTTGCCTTTTTGGACAAAGCCGCCCAAACGCTTGGCTACCCGTTGGTGATAAAGGAAGCGTACGGCTCGTTTGGCAAGCAAGTATACTTGGCGCACAACCGCGAGGAAGCATGCGAGATTATTGCAAAAATCGGCTGGAAGGAATTTGTAATGCAACGTTTTGTTGCCACAAGTTGCGGTCGCGACGTGCGCATAAACGTTGTCGGCAACACCGCCGTATGCGCA
>ERZ780157.2824-NODE-2824-length-15556-cov-3.391072_pt1 | contig 15556 bp, 23 predicted proteins | sample MGYA00511169_ERZ780157 | MGnify/ENA primary metagenome ERZ780157 (study PRJEB29588, sample SAMEA1965149) | human gut metagenome | biome: human gut; feature: human-associated habitat; material: faeces | place: Denmark | collected 2008/2010 ... | reverse complement strand
TGTTGTCCTCGTACATCACGCCGTGCGCCTTCCCCCACCGATCTTGAAAGTGACGCTCGACGGGAATGATCTGAATCAATTAGCAGCGGACTCCGACAGCCTAACTAGTACTATGCTGTTCAATCCGCCTCCTCGTCCAGTTAACGCCTTACGCCGCGTTTCGAGACAGGAGCATGAGAAGCTCATCGAAACTATTCTTAAGGCTGCGGTAGAACTCCGTGACACATGCGATGACCGGTTTCTATGCGATGAAGAGGCTTCATAGTTGAAAGATGCCCAGATTGACTACATCATCCAAGACCATCTGTGCAAGGTGTATGAACGTCGTGACGACCTACTCAATCCTCGGAGACAAGATAAGCTGGAGCTGGTTCGACATCTTCGTTGCCTCCTGTCTGTCGTCAAAGACATTACTCCAGATCCTGCTTTGCAGTAGTTTTTACTGTTAGTACTGTTTACTAAAGAAAAGCACCAACTAAGTTCCAATTGTCCAAAATGGAGTACAGACCATGTGAATCCATGTAAATCCATGTACTTCTATGTCTAATTCCATGGAGTTATATGGAGTTACATGTACTTCCATCTAACTCCATGTGAATTCCATATACTTCTATGTGGATTTCCATGGAAATAATGCTCTGTTTTGATTCGCCTTTTCTCTCCAACCAGTGAGTAGCGCACTACAGTGTAGTATATACTCGTGTTCAGGACAGCGTGTAGAATACGATAGTAGGAGTGGTTGTGTGTGATGTGAATGTACATGATGCAATGCTAGAGTAGCACCCGTTCCAAACAAACACGTCTATTCCTCCTTCTTCTTTTTCAACTCTTCCTCCTCCTCCTTCTTCTCTGCCAGAATCTTCAGTCCGTAGCGGTACATGCGAATCAGCTTGAAGAGAAGATCCAGCGAGAAGAACAACAGGGCGGGCAGCACGGTGTACAGCACCATTCTAAACACGTTGTTATCCGTCACGCCGTAGAGGTAGGCGCGCATCACCAGCGTCGTGAGCATGGGATACAGCACCGCACACGCCAGACTCCTCACCACGTGCGGCATCGACTACACATCACGCCACCACTCATCCTCCACAGGGAACGGCATGCGGTCCTCGTTGCGACACAGCATGCCGAAGAACACCATCACGCCACACACCACGCGCCAGAACTGGAGACTCAGCTGCTCCTTCTTCTCCACCACGCTCAACACATCCTTCGGACGCACGTACTTATCGAACATGATGTACCGAGGCGTGCCCTCCTCGCGGATCGGCATGATTCGGTAGTCGTTCTACGCCTCACCACGCATCGCCTCATCCACCTGGATGCCAATCACCGTCACCTCGGGCGGGAACCGCTCGATCTCGAAGCCCACACGGATGTCGCCAGGTTCGCACGCCTCGGCGAACGCCTCCTCCTCCGCGTCGCTCAGCACCGTGAAGTTCGCGCTCTTCAGATGCTCCACGTCGGAGACCAGCTGGATCTTGCTGTAGTACCACGACGAGCTCACGTAACTGAAGCCCTCCTTGCGGGTCGTGTCCGGAACGAACTCCGTCGAGTAGGCGCTCGGGTCGTAGCGGCTGGGGTGGTTGTGCTAATGGACATGGGGGAGAGAGAGGCGTACGTAATCGCTGAAGAATTGGGGATCGACCACGAAGGAGCCGAGAAGGATGCGACGAGGGACGGACTCGCGACTACGGATGAGTGCACAGTGAAACGGGAACGAGGGGAAAGGATCGCGGTTGATGTTGAGATGGTGCTCTTCATCGACGAAGTCGTCCGAGGAAATGCTACCACTAAGATTTCCACGACGACGCTACTTGTGATCGTACCAACCCTTCTCGTACGAAACCTCTCCGTTCTCGGATTTGAACTATGTGTGAATGACTGAATCCAGTCAAACCTCCTTCCACTGGCAGTACTCGGTGACGCGGCGCACGCGCATTTGGTTTCCAAAGCTCAGATCAAACTCCTCTTCACGCAGTCCGAAGTTGGGATGGGGCTTGAGATGAGAACATGCAGTCAACAATACCTTCACGTAGACAGAGTACAACATCACCACATCACGGTCATACTGCTTGCGCACCTTCCTATCGTCCTCCAAAATGTACTAGCGGTGAGTCATACACACAATCCAAACAGCCTCATTCACGTACTTCTCGATGGGAGCGGCAGCCTCGCCAAGAATGCGCTCCTGGAGGATGAGGTAGTTCACTCCGATCAGGATGAGTGCAAAACCGATGGAATGCAGCATCATTGCACAGGGACTACGCATGGTGACTTCTCGCAGACAACAAGCTACGTGGTCTCGACTTTGTCGTCGTTCACAGTTTCAACCTTCTTTTCTTCTTTCTTCTCCATGGTTAGGGTTTTCTGTGGAGGGATGCCACAAATCGGGGTGATTTCTTCCATGTGAAAGAAACACAAACACTCATCGATTAAACGACTTTGGAGGACCGGAATAGTTTACAGAAGAGGGCACCGACTTCCTCTTTTTCTAGACGTTACGCTCTTCCAAAAAGAATGCCTTGTTGTCGCTCATTTGGCTCATGATCGGATTCGGAGCCGGCATCGCGTAGTTGTTCTGCGCCAGATACTTCTACACCTAAGAGAATGGCATTCCACCCACTCGCAACAGAATCAGCTTCACAATGTCCTGCTTCAGTCGATCCAGCGTATCGCACACGCGCTTTGTCGCCATGTGAGGAATCTGGACGTTCATCTCCGCCAGGATCTGAATGAGGCGCTTCTGCGTGTTGTCAGCGAAGTAGCCCGATGCACTCTATCCCTAACTCTTCCCACTCCACACGCACATTGTTGTCAAAACGAGCGCTCCGCAGCGTGACTCCGGGAGAGGGCTTCAGATACACCGGCGATTCTACGCATTACGACCGCGCTCTGCTTCCACCCTTCATCACAGTCGGAATGGCGTTCAGATCGTCGTAGGGACCATAGCCCTCCGTGTTCTCATTCTACGCGTTATAGAACCATTTCGACTCTACGGAGGTGATTCGGTTCAGCTGTGAATCGATCGCATCGATACGGTCCTGCAGCTTTCGCTCCGCGTCGTTTCCCACTCGGCTGATGAGGAACGCGCGATCCAGCGTCTGACGACGATTCTTGCAGAAGCTGTTATCGTATCCGTACTTGAACAGCTGCTCCTCTTCGGGCGTCAGCTGGATTCCCTGCTTGTTGCGGTAACCGAGAATCAGCTTGGACACGGTGTAGTAACGCAGCTGGCACGCCTCCAGATTGAGGTTGAGACGCATGTTGATCAGTTCCACGATCACGGGCCAGCGGAGATTGTACCTACACTTCAGCGCGATTCACTCGCGTACGTTCTGCAAAGAGAGAAGAGGAAATCGGTGTTCGTCTTCTCCCAGGACTCGCCCTTGCACTTGGCGTTCTCATAGTCCGCATCTACCTCTCAACGACCAACCGAAGAAACGCACCCGTGTACTCAATCACCGATGTCGGATGGAGCGGAATGTCAGAAGGGGGTGTGTACGGCACACTTCCCTCGCGTTCCCAGTGCTGCACTGCGAGAATGGGGTCTCTCTTCGACAGCGGAAGAGGCACGCGCGACCATCGGGAAGAGGGCTCTTTGCTTACGGGAATGCCTGTATTTGAGCGAGCAGCAGCTCCATTACTATTCGTTGTGTACGAAGGAACTAAGGAGGGCAGGTTCTCTCCAGAGAGAATATCGCTGAGCAACTTTGGCTTCTTCTCTGGAGCATCTTTGCTTTCCTTACGCAAGTCCCGCTTTCGGGCTCGCTCCACGGTGGGAACCTTCTTAAACGCAAAGCAATCTAGTAGCTCCTCCATTCTGTTTGAATCCGATTTGACAGAAATTGACCCTTTCTTTGGCATCCTCCTTTTCTTCTCCATTTTGGTTGATCGTGTCCTGTGGAAGATTGCATGAGGGATGGCTTTGTGGCGATGAGGGCAGTCCATTCCACACAGAAACTCCGAAACCCTTTGCGATTGAAACAAACACCGCTACTTCCTCAAACAGAACACACCATATGCAACAGCTATCATCACGAAGAGCAGCCAGATCACCAGCTCCATTCGCACACTCACCGTATTCCTCTTACACCTGAACACGGACAAGGTGTAGTCCACGGAGGACGACACGATCCACTCATTCATATCATCCTTCGCATTTCGCTCGGCAACGGACAACAGGGATTCATGTGAAGGGAGAGACGTCAAGGACGTGACGGGCATATCGTGAATGGAGCACATCTACACTCGCACAAAACACAAGGAAATACCTTCATATACTTGCGGAGGGAGGGATACTCAAAGACACCAACTTCGCCCTGATTGCTTCCAACGCTGATCGTGCTGCTCTCGCGGCTATGTGTAAATGCAGCTCGTCACAACCGTACTTGAAGTGCATGCAGCAGAATGTGTGATTCTTGAACGCAACGCTGCGGTCCACCTTCCACTTCACAGACGACGCGTCGGCCTCAGGAGCGAAGAAGTACACACGTGAGTTCACACCGCCCTCGTTCATCAGCGCCAACAGCACCGTGGAGGAAGGGAAGAGCAGGCTTCGGACCTTCGTGCGAGGCGAAGGAGAGGGAATGCGCTGCACAATGCCCATGGTGGACAGATCGATCATCGCAATCTCGCCCTTCTGGGATCCAACGATACACTATACTATCATCCACTGAATATGAGTCAACGAATTTCTCCGTCGGGTTGAACGTCATCGTCGTGATCGGGCATTCGAAGAGATGAAGCGATTCCAGCTCTCGTATATCACAGCTGCACTTCAGAAAATGCGTGCAACACATACCTGCGGTTAGCGTCTCCCTTCAGCTCAAATCGATAGGAGCGAAGCGTTCCGTCTTCTCCTCCGGTGAAGAACGTCACATCGTCCTTCTTCACAATGATCGCGTTCTACTCTGAACGGAAATTGCTGCTCCGTACCTGCATTCCAGACTTCGCCGTGTCTGTCTCTTTGAACAGAACCCTCTCCAGTCTATGTTGAAATCATCAAAGCAACAATACGCCAGCGCTTCTTTCTCTCCCTTCACTACGCGGTAGATGACCGTTCCGTTACGCAAGCTACCGAATACGAATCTTCCCTATACGTGAAGGGTTAACGGAGAGTGAACATTTGAAGCGGGAACCACCTGATGCACAAGATCGTGCTCCGTATTGCAATTCACCAATTTGCTGAAGGACAGAATACCGTCCTCCGACCGTTTCACACTCCCGATCGTCTATTCTTCAGGCCTGCCACGCACTTCCACAATGAAGTTCGAAATCCCAGTGTTTCCCTTCCCACCGCCACCGCACAGAATGATGTGGGGCGACGTGCCTATGCGTTAGCGGAACGAGTGACATCGCACGAATCGATCGCTCGAGAAAGGTGGGGCATGGGAAATTCGTCATGCAGTAGATGGGCGATGAAAACGCCACTTGTCTCTCCGTCATTTCAACTCTTCTTTTCAAAGTGAACGGACGACCAAAACACCCCCGATTTCGGGACTCAAACAAACAGCGCTTAACTAGAAAAACCAACCGCGCTGATTCAGTCTAAAACTCCTCTCGAGCTTCTCCGACTCCTCCGGTCTACGCGTCACTCCTCCTCACCACCACCACGTCATTTGGAGAAGCTGCTCCACCACGTGAACAATCTTCTCCTGCTCCGACTTGGTCGAATCACACAGGAACTTCACAAGCGTGTGTCGTAAGTACTGGACGTTCTCCTGCGCCGTCATCGTCTTCATCTGCTTCACATCTCCCTCCAAGTCCTGGATGTACTGCGTCTTCACCTCCAACTCCTTCTTGTAGCTCTCCACCCTGCTACCCGTCACCACTCCTTCTCGCTCTCACTTCGCGTTCTTCTCGTTGTCCGCCTTCACTCGCTTCAACTCCTCACGCAACTCCTCGATCACCTTGTGGGGCAGCGCATACATTCCACTACACGTCACTCCCTCTCCTCTCTCTCACATCGTCTCCTCCGTCACGCCCTTCGTCACGTCCACCAGCATCTTGTCGCTCTCGCTCTGCACTTCTACGCCTCATTCCTTCTCTCCACCCCGACGGCTCAGGCGCGAGTCGTGGTTCAGCTCGCGGTCGCGGCGGTAACTCAGCGGCATTTCGAGAGAAGAACTGACGTCCGTCGTCACCTCCACGGGCACCGGCACAGGCGTCTCTTCCTTCACCTCCTCCTTCACCTCCACCGGAGAGATCTTCTCCTCCGCACGCTGCTGCGCCTGCTCCTGCAGCTGCCGCTGCAACGCCGCAATCGTCTCTTCGCTCGAACGACACGCCTCCGCTCGCTCCTCGCTCTCCTCCTTCGCTCGCTCCAACTCCTTCAACATATCACTCAACCGCGCTTCGTTCGCCTTCAGCGCCTTCTCCACCGCCTCCTTCTCCTTCTCCAGCGCACTCACACTCCTCTTCACTCTCTCCACCTCCTCGTCCTTCATCGCCTCCACCTCCTCACTGCGCTTCTTCAACACCTCCATCACCACCACCTGCTCCTCCATCTCCTTCTTCATCGCCTCCAGCCGCGCGCTCGACTCCTTCACCTACCCCTCACGACCACCGTTCACGCTCACCTCGTCCGCCAGCTTCTTCATCTCCTCGCCCATCGCGCTGTTCTTCTCCTGCAGCAGACTCGTCGCCGCCTTCGTCTTCTTCTTGTACGACTCGAACGACTGCTGCAGCTGCTCCAGCTGACGCTGCGAGGTGGACTCCTTCGCCTCCGCGTGGATCGTCACCTTCTGCAGCGACGCCGACAGCTCCTCCGGCAACGGCACACCTGCACTTCACTCACACCCTCATCGCTACTCGGATAGCCGGACTGCAACGCGGGCACCTCCACCCACTTCGCAATGGACGCCTCGCCCTCCTTCGAGAAGACGGCGAACACCCACTCCATCGCCGCCACGTCGTCCTTCTCCTGCACCAGCAGGCGACACACCACCTTCACACTGCCCTCGCCGCGCGTCACCTCCTCCTCGTCCACGAGTTCCTGGTGCGTGAAGGGCAGGAACGTCGGGTCGAACAGCGACTGAAGTCGTGCGCACTACTTCTCAACACTCGCCATGAGCGGTACATCGCTGCTCAGCACCTCGATCTTCTTCTGCAGCTGCGTCAGCAGAGCGGCGGTGCGCGTCTCGCCCTGTTTCTTGATCCCCAACTCGTCGCTGATCGACTGGTTCAGCTGGGTGAGGTGAACCTACTTCTGAGCCTCCCCTCGCGCGCCTACGATCTGGCTCTCCTTCTCCTCAATGCGCTGCTCCGCCTCCTTCTACGCGTCAACTCCCTTCACAGAACCCACCGCACTTGCCTGGAGAGTCTTCACCAGGCCGCCGAGCTCGAGAATCACCTGCTCCTTCTCCTTCAGACGCTTCTCCACCTCCAGCACGTTGTCGCTCTGTGCGCTCTGCTCGTTCTTCAGCGCGATCAGACTGCTGTTCAGGTTGCTGATCTGGTTCTGCAGCTGCGCCTTCTCGCCCTCCAGCTGCGCCACGCGCTCGCCCATCTGGTTCTATCCATGATGCTTCGGCTCTCCTCCCTACGCTCTCTTTCAGCACCTTCGTCGACCGGTTGATCAGCGACTTCAATCGCGCTTCTTGCGCCTGGCTAACCGTCACAGCACGTGTGTGGACTCACCTCGCCTTCAGACCCGCCTCCAGCGACTCGATGCGGCTCTCGTTCTCCTTCTACCCATAACCACGCGACAGCGAAGCCACCTGTTCTGCGACGTGACGCTTCATTTGTTCCTCAGCCGCGTTCTAGTCGTGAGAGGAAGAGAACGCCTCCACCAGCTTCTCCGTCAACTCACTCACTTCCTTCTCCTCCTTCTAAGCATCATTGCACTGTCCCAGACCCACCTTCAGCGCCTCTTCCTTCTCTCGCAGCGCCACGAGAGCCTGCTCCTTCGCCGCACACAGCTCCGTGTTGGCGGTCTGCATGTCGTTCTACGCATCACGATCACCCGTCACGCGAACAAGAATCGACGCCGTCTCCTCCTTCTCGGAGAGGAGCTTCGCGTTCTCTTCCTGCTGCTGCGCGTGCTGGTCTCGAATAGAGTCCATCTCCTCCTTGCTGCTCTGCAGCTCGCGCTGAAGTCTCTCGACGGATTGGGAGTGCGACTCGCTCTGCTGGGTCAGTTCAGAGAGTTTGGCGCTCAGCTCCGCCTTCTCCGCCTCCTTCTTCGTCAGTTCGCTCTGGAGCTGGGCGATGGCTTCGTTCTGCTTCCTGAGGGATGTGATTTCCTCCGTTAGGCGGTTTCTTTCTTCTTCGTTCTTCGTCAGCTCGCTCTGGAGGCGGTGGAGTTCTTCGTTCTGCTTTGATTGGGTTTCGTTCTCCTTCTGTAACGAGTTGAGTTCTTCCTTCAGCTTTGCTTTCTCTTCTTCGTTCTCCTTCAATTCGCTTTGAAGTTTCTCCAATTCTTCATTCTGTTTCTTCAAGTCATCGAGTTCTCTACTTAACTGTTCCTTCTCGTCCTTCGCTGACTGCAACTCGTTCTGGAGTCTTTCCATCTCTTCATTCAGTTTATCCTTCTCCTTCTTCAGTTCACTCTGAAGTCTCTCCATCTCCTCATTCTGTTTCTTCAAACCCTCAATCTCCTCATTCAATCTCTCCTTCTCTTCCTCCTTCTCCTTCAGTTCACTCTGAAGTCTCTCCATCGCCTCCTTCATTCTCTCTTCCTTCTCCTTCTCGCTCTTCTTCAACGACTCCATCTCCTCGTTCAATGCCTCTTCCTTCTTCTTCAACTCATTCTGAAGTCGCTCAATCTCTCCACTCAACTCCGAATCACTCTGTCTCTTCAACTCCATCGACGCCTTCAGTTCACCCACTTCCTTTTCTCTCTCTTCCGCTTCCTTCTGCAGCTTCTCAATCTCCTCCTTCTTCTCCAGTACGTCCTTCTCCAATACCTCCTTCTCCTCCTCGCTCTTCTTTGCCAAGCACTTCATCTTCTCCTTCGCTTCGTTCGCTTCACTCAGCGCCTTCTCCACCTCCTTCGCCTTCTCCTCCAACTCACTCTGAAGTCTCGTTATCTCCTCTTTCAGCCTCAAACACTCTTCGTCCTTCTCCTTCAGTGATTCCACCTCCTTCAACATCTTCTCCTCGCTCTTCTTCAACTCACTCTGAGCACTCTCCAGCTCCTTAACCAGCTTCTCTTTCTCCTTCTTCTGTGACTCGATCTCTCCACTCAACGCCTCTTCCTTCTCCTTCAGTTCGCTCTGAAGTCTCTCCACCTTCTCGCTCATTCTCGCTTCCTTCTCACTCAACTCGCCTTCTCGTTCGCTCTTCAACACGCCAACCAATTCAGCCAGTCTCACTCGCTCCTTCTCCTTCTCCTCCAACTCCTTCTTCGCGCTCTCCACCTCGTTCTTCTGAGTCTCGATCGATTCACTCAATCTCGCCTTCTCTTCTTCACAGTCCTTCAGTCTCTGTTCGAGCGCTTCACGCTCCGTTCGCACCTCCACTTCCTTCTCCTCCTTCTCGTTCTCAATCCTCTTCAACTCGCTCTCCAATCGCTCCATCTCCTCCTCCTTCTTCTTCAACATCTCTGTCTCCTCACTCAACTCGCTCTGAAGCCTCTCCACCTCTTCACTCAGCTTCTCCTTCTCCTCCTTCCATTCGCATTGAAGCGTCTCCTTCACCTTCTTCACCTCGTCCAACTCTGTTGTCAGTTGCGCCTTCTCCTCCTTTGCCTCATTCAGTTCTGTCTGAAGCGTCTGGATCGCTTCGCTTTGCTTGGCAAGTTCGGTAACCTTCTCACTCAAGTCCTTCTTCTCCTCCTCGTTCTTCGTCAGCTCGCTCTGGAGGCGGTGGAGTTCTTCATTCTCACTCTTCAACGACTCGATCTCTCCCTTCGACGTTTCTTGTTCCTTCAGCTCACTCTGAAGTCTCTCCAACTCCTCATTCTGCTGGGAACTCTCTTTCTTCAAATCCTCAATCTCTCCATTCAATCTCTCCTTCTCTTCATCCTTCTCCTTCTTCAATGATTCCATCTCTCCACTCAGTTCATCCTTCTCCTCCACACTCTTCTTCAACTCGCTTTGAAGTCTCTCAATCTCCTCATTCTGTTTCTTCAAATCCTCAATCTCTCCATTCAATCTCTCCTTCTCTTCCTTCATCGCTTGCAACTCACCCTGAAGTCTCTTAACCACCTCCTTCTCCTCCTCCACACTCTTCTTCAACTCGCTCTGCAGTCTCTCCATCTCTTCACTCGTTCTCTTCTTGTACTCCTCCTCTTCCTTCTCCTTCTCCTTCAACGCACTCTGAAGACTCTCCTTCGCCGTTATCGCTTCGTCTCTCTCTCTCGTCACACTCTCCAAATCCTCCTTCTCTTTGTTCACTCCTTCGAGCTTCTCTTGTAAGGCACGATTCTCTTCCTTCTATTCGTCATGCGCTATCACAGTAACAATACGTGCTTCTGAATAACGGCATGTGCCTTTGCTAAGAGCGTCTTGAGATTCGTCACTTGCTCATTCGCATCTTGAAACGATTTCAATTTGCTCTTGAGCGCCTCGATCTCCTCCTCCTTCTCTTTCTAACGCTAACGAGCACTGCACAAGCAATACGATAGTCTCTGCATTCTTCTGCGACTGCTCTCTCATCTCTGCATTAATCGTCGACTGCATTTCAATTCAACACACAGCGCTTACAAACAACTCTGTCTTCTCCTTCGTTAGTAATGCTATCTGATTCTCTGCAGACTCCTTTGCAGAATGGATGTCTTTCTGGATGTCATACAAATACCATCAGAAGAGTACGTTTTCATCTTCCAACTGCTTCAGCTTCTCCGCTAGCTCCTATCCATGAAAATAGATCATCTCACACTACCCTCTTTTCCGATTCCAACCCAGCTAACGATATTTCTGCCTCCTTCTATCACTCACCAGCGAATACTCACAATCTACCCTTTGCTTCTCCATATCTGCAATGGTTTGCACAGATACCTTATCCTTTTCCTCCAGCTGCTGCTAACCAATCAAAGGGAACCGAAGACACTTACAATGCGCTGCTTCATCAGCGCCGCCACTTTCCTCAACTTTTCATAGTTCGTTTTCTACCCCTAACCCACTGTCACAAGAAGAATACGAGTTCCTCACTCACAGTAGTCTTTTCCATTCCTTACCCACCGGCTGTGTACAAAGAATGCCTTCTATCCGAATTGACAGCCAGGAACCCAAACGGTAAAGTGTCTGTCACTCGACCAAAACACAAAAATCGGCAGAAATAGTGGAGTCCAGACAGGCTTCACACCCATCTCTCGTGAAACACATTCACTCCATGGGCACAATCCAATTTGAGACGAAAGGGAGAAGGGCAATCACAATCGTAACATCACGCTTCCTTTCCACTTCAATTTGTTACAATCAATGCATACACTTCAAATTCACACTCCTCTGTTCATTTCCTTCCTTCCACAACACTGACTCCCTTTTGCCTGCTATTGTGGAAGAAAACGGAGCAACAATCCACACTCTTCCTCCTCCCACACTTCCTCCCAAATCATCATTCTCATTTCAAAATGGATGTATCTTTAACAGGTTGGTTGTACTGAGTTCCACTGATCCATTCTAGACGAGAAGCAAGCCGTTTCAAAGGAGAACAGTAGATCAGCACGGATGCACGATCATTTCTTAGAAGATACAGAAATGAGCTTCTATAGCATTGCTACGGAAGATACGCTGGAGCAGAGCATTCAATTCGTGAATGAACGGTACCTTTCATCCACTCTCCTTCATTTTAGGCTGCAGCAACTGGGAGTGGATGTACAACTGAAATTTGATTCCGCGGACAAGGACGATGTTGTTAGTGTTGTTTTTGCTCTCTTCCTTAACGGCTAGGTGGTCAACACATTCTACCGTCTTCTCGAGAAGATTCGCGTGCAGAAGAAGCAGGGGGATGACGTGACGCTGCTCTGTCTCCATGACGCCTAGAGTCGCTTCCAAGTGCGAAAGTTTCAAACCGAGTCAGAAGTGTCTTTGCGTGTTCCTTCTCATGACTAGCGAGTGGTGCAAGAGAAGCAGCAATTGGCGCGACAACTGCGGCAAGCGCAAGAAGTCACCAAACTCACAATTCACTCAGTCTATAGAGCCAGAAGAAGGAAGCCATGCACCTTCAAAAGGAGTTGGCCTCCCAAAAGCAGAATCAGATCGCGCTAGAGAGGCAAGTCAAAGAGGCACACATGAAAGCGAACGAGGCGATCAACAAATACAACATTCAATCTGTGTTTCGTGCCATTCGCCCGTAACGAGTAGATCACGATGAAGCAACAGAGCAACGAGATTAGCGCTCTGCGATCAAAGCTGGCGTCGGCGATGAACAAGCAGCCAATTCGCCATCGCGTGTTTAACACCAATTGCATTCCGGCGGAAGAGGTCGTTGTGGACACGGCAAAGGAGCTGGAAGAGAAGGTCAGTGGAAGCTATGAGAAGCAGCTGACGGTGCTGCGTAACCGTATTACAGAGCTGGAGGGAATCGTGAAGGAGAACAATGCTGTGATGAATGTGACTCCATTGGACCCAACTCATGGCTAGGAAATGGTCCAGAAGCAGGGACAGATCATCACCAACTTCAATTCCACACCCGTTCGTCGCGTCTATCCGTCATCACAGCAATCGCCCCTAAGAGACGCCCCTCATCTTCGTTCGGATTCTGTGTGCGGATTAGACATAGGCTGTGTGAGTCTATTTGGCGGAGGTGAAGACGCCGTGACATACGCCAAGGGCAAGCTGGAGCAGTTCGAAGCGCAGTACGCGAAGATATCCGCAGCGCACGAAGAGCATACAGTCGAAAAGCTGAAGGCATTGCTGAAGGAGGCGAGCGACGTGATTCAGGAGCAAATGACGATCATCCGGACGTTCACGGAGGCAGACAACTGCAACGTGCCGCTGTCGTTCTTGGGCGACAATGGTTTCCTGTTTGCGCTTTCTGTGAGCCGTAGATGACATGGACATCGATGAGAAGGAGGATTCCATTGCAAAGGAGTGGGGTGTTTGTTGAAGACGATTTGACAGATTCCCGCGAGGAAGGCGAAGTGTGACCCAATTCGAGAATGACCCCAATCGTTCGCTCGTCAAAAAAGCCTCACATTGGTTGCCGACGGGCACGATTCTCTGCCAAATCAATCTTTTTGTACCCATTTGACGACAGTCGGTTCCCTTTCTTTATCCCACTGATTAAGTCAACAAACGAATTGTAGCATGAGTACAGAACAAGAGGACGGAGAGTTGGTTCCGGCCTTTGACATATCTGCGATCGTGAAGATGTCGACCATGGAATCTGAACAAACAGACAAAGTCGCCGAACTGGGACGTGTCGCCTCTCCAGTACAGACGAATGGCGGGAGGACGGCTCTCCCGGTGCGTCAGATGCTAAAGGAGGCCTTTAGCGAAGTGAAGCAGTCGAATCCCAATCCGAATGACCCTGTATGGAAAGTATAGGGCTAGTGAGGAGTAGGTGGTGCGCATGCCCGTTTTGCCGGTGTTGCCGATGGCAAAGCCGAGGAACTACGATTGGCGCCTGATGAGTATGTGGTATCAGTGTACGCGGAATGCGGGTTTTGTTAGGCGTAGCACTCACAAGCACGGAGAAGGAGCCTCTTCCCTGCGACCGCAGCACCCTCATGTACTCGCTTCTCATGACCAAGACACCCCAGCCCTCCCCGCTCGTTCACGTTCGTCTCGCTTTGAGTTTTCACCTCTAGTTCTGTCTGCTCGGACCCAATGGACCCCCCATTCTGGATGCGCGTGTCGAGTGGCCGCGCGAGCTCGGATCCTTCCTGTCAGTGATTCCCACGCTCCAGGGCACTCGGCTGGGCAGTAATGTCCCCCTTCTGACGCTCCCGCAGGTGATCGAGCGCATCCAGCAGACGCTCTTCCCGCCGAACCGCCACACCCCCGAAACCCTGCTGGTGTTCGGGTTGAACGCGCAGGTCTTGTCACTCCTCCACCTCGACACGAAACCACAGCTAGCTGTCCGCGATGTGAATCGCTTCCCCTTGAGTCCGTCTCTGCTCCACCCCGCGCGCGTCACGCACGACTTTTTCGTCACACCCACCACACCCATCACACTTCGCGATCCACTCGCACGCCTCATGGAGTACGGGTCTCTTCTTCTCTTCACTCTAGGTACCTGAAGCCACTCCACATGTCCGTTCAGTGGATCGATATCCCCATCACCTCGCAGCCCACGATCAAGTGGGTGCGCTATCACGTCCTCCAGGGATCCACGCTCTGTCTGCTGGGCTATGTCTCGCTTCTCTGCTTCTCTGACTCCTAGTGCATCGTTCCCAAGACCGAGACTTCGCGGGAGCGCGAGGCCTTCGCCGTTCTCCGCCACCTCTGGGGCACCCCCATTCCCATCCTCTACAACGGCCCCCCTTCCCGCCAAGAAATGGAGCTCCTCAACGGGTTTATCGCCTGTACGGTCTCGTTCTCCGCTCAACCGTAGGCGTGAGCAACCAGCAGCTCTTCTCGCTGAGCCAGAGCACGTCCATGCTGCGTCACATCTACCACTGCATTCGCGCAGAGATGGAGTTCAGCATTCGGTCGCTCCGTCAGGACCATCACGCTCGCACCACCGTGCCCGGCGTAGTCCTTCCTTCCACGGAGACGGTGCTGCCACCGCAGGAGGTTCCGATCCCGTCCATTCCAGTTCAGCGCAACGAAGCGGTGATTCCGTCGGGTTCTGTGAAGGAGGGTTTTGGAGATGGCAAAGCGGAAGTGGTTCCCGTGATTCCGCTTCCTGATTTGAGGGGGTCGTCGCTTCCTGATTTGAGAGGGTCGTCACTTCCTGATTTGAGGGGAACTCTTCCTAACCCACAGGGAGTTTCAGTTCCCAATTTGAGAGGAACTCCAGTTCCCGACGTGAAAGCAACTCCTCTTTCCGATCTGAAGGGATCGCTACCTTCAAATCCACGAGGAACTCCACTTCCCCGATCCCAGCCCGCTCAGTCCAAACTCATTCTCATCATCGACCTGGACATGACGCTCGTCCACGCCATCCACGAGGACGAGGCCATCGCTCGCTTCAACAACTGGTTGTACGGCGCCTCCAGGAGCGCGGAGGAGGACCAGTGGAAGCAGACGCTCCGCCCGCAGCTGCACTCCTTCGAGTTGATGTACATCGACGACGAGGGCATGCAGCGCGTCTCCCACCTGCTCATGAAGGTGCGACCGGGCGTGCAGTTCCTGCTGCGCAAGAACCAAATCGACCTGATCGCCGGGTTCGGACGCCTCGTCGCCCCCGGACGCCTCGACGTGGAGGGCACCGAGTATGAGGCCGACCACATCATCCTGGCTACCGGGGCACGCCCCCGCGAGATGCCCTTCATGCCCGTGGACGGCGAGCACGTCATCACCTCGAAGCAGGCCCTCACGCTCGACCGCCTGCCCGGGGAGATGATCGTCGTCGGATCGGGAGCCATCGGCAGCGAGTTTGCCTGGTTCTACGCCTCGCTGGGCGTCAAGGTGACCGTCATCGAGTACATGCCCCGCATGATGCCGCTCGAGGACGAGGAGGTGTCGAAGACGATGGAACGCGCATTCCGCAAACTGCGGGC
>ERZ780157.2816-NODE-2816-length-15604-cov-4.107660_pt1 | contig 15604 bp, 17 predicted proteins | sample MGYA00511169_ERZ780157 | MGnify/ENA primary metagenome ERZ780157 (study PRJEB29588, sample SAMEA1965149) | human gut metagenome | biome: human gut; feature: human-associated habitat; material: faeces | place: Denmark | collected 2008/2010 ... | reverse complement strand
GAAAAAAATAATAATATATATATTTACCCTCAAAATATATTATTTTTCTTCTGTTTTTTTTAGCTTTTCACCACTTCACAGCTGTTCCCGGACTTCTTTCTTTTTTTCATTTGCATATAAAGAGCCGTGAAAGCCGTGAACAACATTTTTGAAAGGATTTTTATGAAAACAGAAGATCGGCACATTAAGACATGTTCCGAATGCAAATTTTTTGATTCCAGAGGCAAAGGCTCCGGCAGTATTTGCCGCCGCCACGCACCGTCAACTGTCAGGTATGCACATTCCCCGTACATAGAGTGGCCGGTCGTCAAGGATGATGACTGGTGCGGTGAGTTCAAACACAAAAAGTAAAGGAAAACAGCCATGTCCGTTTATGCTAATGCGGCAGATGTGCTGCCGTCCGAACTGCTCAAGGCGGTTCAAAAGCATTGGCGCGGTCTGCTTTATATCCCTCCGGTGAACTACAAGTCAAAGGCAGACAAGAACTTCGTGCAGAACATGGTTGCCTCCGGCACTCCCATCGGCGAGGTCGCAGATATGGTCGGACTCACCCCACGGCGGGTTTATCAGATCCAGAAGAAAAACCGGGAATAGCCGATGCACTCGTAAGCCTTCCGTCACTTTTCCGTCACTTTTGTCGAAATGACGGAAGAATCCGTCACTTATTTTAAGGGTATTTCCAGCCTCATAGAAGCACAGTAAGTTCGAGGGGTCGAAAATGAGGCGGCGAGGCTTATGCACATTCCAGAGTCAACGGTTCCCCCCTTGAAAGGGATTTTTCGAGGGCGCGCGGAAGGAGTCGGCATTATAAGCAGACTTGCTTGCCGGTGATAAAATTTTTATGCTCGTTGATTCTCAACGACTTGCGATCCGCTCCAACAGTGCGCCGACACGCCCCCGGACAACCCCCTTATGCGCGCGACAGGACGTTTGCCGGGGCTGTATAGCGGGTCGGAATCGAACGCGACAGCGGGGCTGTTTGCCCCGTTTTCGGCGAGGACTTATTCCCAGCCTTGCGCCGCTTTCCACTGAGTGGGCGTATCGGTACGCGGCAGAAGAACTGGGAGCAGAAAGCTCTTGATTCGCAATGCCGCATCATAAAAATTCCCCGGATTTTCGCGGAGTTGGTTTTTGCGGATGAATGCGTTCCATTGGGTTTGCTTCATTGGAGACATCATAAACTCATCCGAGAAACATTCAGGAATGGAACCAGGCAACGGGATATTACGCCGCTTAAAGGTGTTGCAGAGTGCCAGCCTCAAAGTTTTGTAGTCAAAATTGAAAAGCTCAGAAAGGAGCCATATGTCATAAAAATCTTTCATTCTGCTGTTTGCGAAGCCTTTGGTAATCATTGCTTCGGCTTTTTCTGCAATAGAAGTTTCTTTTGGATAAATCCTCAATTTGGGAGAAAGTCCTCCCAACAATACGGGAAAATATGCTGTTTCTGCTGCCGGGGTAATTGCATCACCAATGCCGATATCAAACTGAAGGGGAATTCGGGCATTTCCAAGAAAGGCATTCAAGACAATTCGCGTTCCGCCATATTCTGTGTCTTCCCGAATGGTAGATATCGTTATGGAGTTTGCATCATAGCTCATGCCATCTTCCAAATGACCCGGTAATGAGCAGAGTTGCCGGAAAATGATTTTTAAATGTTCTTCATCTGCTTGGCCGAAACACAAAAGATCGGAATCAATTGTGGGGCGAAAGCTCCAGCCGTTTTGCCAAATAATAAAAAGATTTCCACCTTTCAGAACGAACTGAGCTGCATATGCAGAAACGCTCAACCGATAAAGAAATCTTTCTGTGGCATAGCGAATCAGAAGATGGTTGAAAAAATATCCTTTTTGTTTCGCCAGATTTTTAAGTCTGGTAAAAATAGAATGCGCATAGTTGGTTGGATTCGGCTTACTCATGACAGAATCAATTCCTCATAAGGGCGGATAACGTTTTTTACTCGGCAGATTTCTGCGGCATTATGAAGTTCAGAAGGCATGAACATCTTTTTTCGATATCCCTCTTTCAGAGCTTCCAGAGCAACGTCCAATCCGATTTTATTGCGGAATTTGAAACAGTCTGCTACTGTTTTGGCAGCGGAAAAAACTTTGAATTTGAGTCCATTGAGTTCTCGTTCCTCAATCCCATAAGAATAAACTGCATCAGTCAGTCGTATGCAGTGAATGGGAAATTGCACGGAAGGGATTCGTGCCCCCTGCCGAATTGCGATCCAGAGGGTATTTGCCAACTGAGTAGTGAACTCATGAATTTGAAGTGCGGAAATCAGGCAAACCACAAAGTCCGTCTTTTTACGAACCAGCAGTTCTATTTCTGGATATTGGGTTATTTCCGTTTCAGGAGGAGTGTAAATCCCGCGACAAGCGCGTTCTAATTTACCTTTGCGACAATAATGAGCGAGCATTTGCGCTGAAATACCTGCCGTGTGCGCTTCTTCCGCTGTAAATGGCTTTTGCTGTTGCAGCAGTTTTTCGATTTTTTCCTGAGCTGGAGTCATAATCAATCCATTTTTTATTTTCTGTCATTAAATATAAATCTTTAATGACACTTTTTCAAATAAAAAAAAATCAACAAAAGGAGAAAAAGATGCAAATCATCAACATGAAACTCTTGGAGATCCATCCGTATGAGAAGAACCCGCGCTTCAACGACGGCGCGGTGGAGGCAGTTGCCAACTCAATTAAGGAGTTCGGTTTCCAGCAGCCGATTGTCGTGGACAAGGATCTCGTCGTGGTTGTCGGCCACACCCGCCTGAAAGCGGCGGAACAGCTCGGCCTCACGGAAGTTCCGGTGGTGATCGCGGAAAACCTCACGCCGGAACAGGTGCAGGCGTATCGAATCGCGGACAACAAGACCGGCGAGATCGCGGAGTGGAACTACGACCTCTTGCCGATCGAACTGCGCGATTTGCAGGAAAAGGATTTTGACCTGTCGCTCCTCGGCTTCGACACCGACGAGCTTGACCGTCTGCTGAATGGGAGTTCCGAAGAAAATGTGGTTGCCGAGGGAGAGACGGATGCCGACGCCGTCCCGGATGTCCCGGAAGAGCCGGTCAGTCAGCCGGGGGTGATCTATCAGCTCGGCAAGCACCGGCTCATGTGCGGCGATTCCACCAGGGCGGAAGACGTTGCCCGTCTCATGAACGGCGGGAAAGCGGATCTCGTTTTCACCGATCCGCCGTATGGAGTCAGTTATCGCGGAGTGAACAACCCGGGCGGCCGTCTGTGGGAGGTTATTGAGAACGACGATCTGCGCGGGGAAAAACTTTCGGAGTTCCTGCTTGCCGCATTCAAAAATCTGAAAGCGAGCCTCCGGGAAAAGCGGGCGTTCTACATCTGGTATGCGACGAGCAATCATGTCCAGTTTGAGCTGGCGATCCGGGACGCCGGATTGAAACCGAAGCAGGTTCTTGTCTGGAACAAGGGGATGATCCTCGGACACAGTGATTACCACTATGCGTTTGAGCCGGTTTTCTATGGCTGTCATGAGGGCGAGAACTGCGAGTGGTTCGGCGACCGCTGCCAGACGACGGTCTGGGACATCAAGCGTGACAATACGCGGGAATATGTGCATCCGACGCAGAAACCGACCGCTCTGGCGATCAAGGCGATTTTCAACTCTTCGAAAGCGGGCGAGACCGTGCTGGATCTGTTTGGCGGCTCGGGCAGCACGCTGATTGCCTGCGAGCAGACAAACCGCGTCAACTGCACGATGGAGTTTGATCCGAAATATGTGGATGTGATCCGCCGCCGCTGGGCGGAGTTCGTCCATGGCGAGGGCTGTGACTGGCAGACGCTTACTCCGGCAGTCGAAGAATAAAGAACAACAGCCGGACGGCATGGTGCTGTCCGGCAAACTAACCAAAAGAGGAGAATTATCGTATGAACGAAATCGTAAAAATCTACAAGAACAGTCCGATTCGAATTGTTGAAAAGGACGGAGAACCGTGGTTCGTTGCCAAGGATGTCTGCAACATCTTGGAAATCAAGAACAGCCGTGACACATTGAATAAATGTTTGGATGAAGATGAAAGGGGAGTAGATATTATCTACACCCCTGGCGGCAATCAGGAAATGACGATTGTCAGCGAGGCCGGCCTCTATTCCCTGATTCTCCGAAGCCGGAAACCGGAAGCCAAAGCATTCAAACGCTGGGTGACGCATGAGGTTCTGCCGTCCATCCGTAAGACCGGAGCATATCTTTCTCCGGGCATGAGCAATGAACAGGTCAAAGCTCTGGTGGCAACTTTGGAAGAGGAAATGTACCGGCGAATTCAGGCAGAAAACCGTTTGGCGAAACTGGAGGCTCATGCCGAGAAGCTGGCTCGTGCGGCCATTCCGGCAACACCCTTTGGAGAACTTTCTCAGAAAACCGGCAGACCGCGTACCTGTCTGGTTCGGAATTACCTCCGGAGCGGTCAGGAAGTAAAACCGGAGCACTTTGGCGCATACATCCAACTGCTCCTGCCTCTGTATACGGCACGGGAACTGCTTCTGGATGCACTTCCCGCTCCGACTTCTGCACCGACCGCTTCGGTCAGCTGTTGAACTCGAATGCGCCCCGGCGGGCGGCACTCTTGCGGACGCGCGGCGTCTCCTTTTCCTTGATCTCGCGGAAGAATGCGGAGTAAAGGCTCTGCTCCGGAGTCTTTGCTCCATTCGGGCTCCAGAGACCTTCTTCGATGACTTGCGCGAGGATCTCTTTCGTGTTAAGCGGCGTCCGGCTGCGCTTGAGGACCAGCAGAGCCGCATTCAGGAGTGAGAGCTTCTTCTCCGGCGATCCGCCGGATTCCGGCGCGGGGTTGGGTGTATCCTCTTTCTCTTCCGCTTCCGACGGGATCTCCGCATCGACTGCTTCCGTCTCCGGTTCCGTTGCGGAAGCCGCTTCCGGCGCTCCCGGTTCGGCGATGACCCGTTCGATTCTGGTGACGATGAACTCGCGGTCGCTGCCGACCTTTTTGACTTTCCAGCCGTTCGCGGTGATCTCGGTTACGACGACCTCGATCTCATTGCGTCCGACTTTCACCATGACGATGGTTCCGACTGTGATGTTGCGCGCGTCGCACATGCTTACCTCCTTGTGGTTGTTTGACTTGCGACTTCTTTGCTTCGCCGGTGCATATACAACCATGACTTGCGCCACTTATCCAGTCGCAATCTGAAAATAAAGGCGAAATAGATGGATAATTCTTTGAAAATCACTGCATTGCAGCCTGAAGTGCTGGTGAGATTGCTGAAACAGGCCGGATCCCGGACCGCTTCTCCGGAGATGATTGCCGAGGATCTAGCTTCCGGTGCGCCGCAGAATCCGGACGGCACGATCAACCTGATTGAATATGCCGCCTGGCTGGCGAAGGAGGAAGACGATGCCGATCAATCCGAGTAACATGCGCGTGGTGGACGTCGCGCGGCTTCTGAACTCCACATCGTTCGGATTTGTTCTGGCGCAGGCGCGGCTTTACCGCGAGTTCAACCGCGTCGGCTTCCGGATCGGCTCCTCCGAGAATCCGCGCAACATCAACCTCCTGAAATACATTGCCTGGATGTTCGACCGGAAACACACTCCGGAGGAGACGTCCGGCGCGCGCAGCTATGAGGAGCGTCGCAACGCCGAGCGCGACCGTCAGGCGGAACAGTCGCTCGCCGGACGCGACATCGGTCCGCTCCCGGAGATCGTGAATCCCGACAGGAAAGCCGCCTGCGAACGGAATTTCCAGCTTTTCTGCGAGAGCTATTTCCCGGAGACCTATGCTCTTGCATGGTCGCCGGATCATCTGAAAGTGATTGAGAAGATTGAAACGGCGGTTCTGCGAGGCGGACTCTTTGCGCTGGCACTCCCGCGCGGTTCCGGGAAGACAACAATCACGGAAAGCGCAGCGCTCTGGTCGATGCTCTACGGACATCGCGAATTCGTGGTATTGATCGGCGCGACTGAATCAGCGGCTCTGGAGCTTCTGGATTCTTTGAAGACCGAGCTGGAAGTCAACGAGCGTCTCGCCGAAGACTTTCCGGAGGTGTGCTATCCGGTGGCACAGCTGGAGGGGATCGCGAACCGGTGCGCCGGACAGCTCTACAAGGGCGAGCGCACCCGCATCACCTGGACAAGCAACGAGATCGTTCTGCCGACCGTCGAAGGAAGCAGGGCTTCCGGCATCATCGTCCGAGTTGCCGGCATCACCGGTCGTATCCGTGGTATGAAGTTCAAGCGGAGCGACGGCCGGAGCGTGCGCCCATCACTTGTCATCATCGACGATCCGCAGACCTCGGAATCCGCCGGATCGCTGGAACAGACACGCAAGCGGGTTCGTGTGCTTGCCGGAGACATCCTGGGACTTGCCGGTCCGGGGCAGAAAATCTCCGGGATCATGCCCTGCACGATCATCCGCCCGGGCGACATGGCCGACATCATCCTCAACCGAAACACACATCCGGACTGGAACGGCGAAAAGACCCGAATGGTCTACCGCTTCCCCACAAATATGAAACTGTGGGAGGAATACGCCGAGATCCGGGCGGAAGCTCTGCGCACGGAGGGCAATTTCCAGAAGGCGACGGAGTTTTATCTGGCGAATAGGGAGGCGATGGATGCCGGAGCGGAAGTGAGCTGGGAAGCCCGCTTCAACCACGATGAAGTATCGGCGCTTCAACACGCGATGAACCTGAAGTTTCAAGATGAATCAGCCTTTATGAGCGAGTATCAGAACGACCCGCTTCCGGATGACACGGCGGATGACTCGCTCCTTTCCGTGGACGAGATCTGTGCAAAGATCAACGGACTTGCCCGACGGCGCGTCCCGCTGAAATGCGATCGCCTCACGATGTTTGTCGACGTCCAGAAAGCGCTGCTTTTCTATGTGGTGATCGCATGGGCGGAGGACTTCACCGGCGCGGTCATCGACTACGGCTCATGGCCGGATCAGCACCGGCACGAGTATTCGCTTGCCGATGCGAATCCGAGCATTCAGACGCTCTTCCCGAAAGCGGGCTTCGAGGGGGCCCTGTACGCCGCGTTGTCCGCGCTGACCGATGAATGCCTCGGGCGCGAGTGGGAGCGCGAGGACGGGGCTGTCCTGAAAATTGAACGCGCTCTCGTGGATGCGAACTGGGGACAGTCAACCGATGTCGTTTATCAGTTCTGCCGTCAGAGTTCCCACGCCGGAGTGATCCTGCCGTCGCATGGCAGATACGTCGGAGCATCCTCGAAACCCATGACCGAATACCGCAAACAGCAGGGCGACCGGCTCGGATTCAACTGGATGATTCCGAATGTCGCCGGGAAACGGGCAATCCGGCATGTCATCTACGACACGAACTACTGGAAGAGTTTCATTCACGCGCGGCTTGCGGTTCCCGTCGGCGACAAGGGGTCGCTCACGCTCTACGGACGGATCCCCGGAGCTCATCAGCTCTTCGCGGAGCATCTGACCGCCGAATACCGCGTCAAAACACAGGGGAGAGGCCGCACGGTCGACGAGTGGAAACTCAAGCCGCAGTCGCACGACAACCACTTTCTGGACTGTGTCGCGGGCTGTGCGGTCTGCGGATCCATGCTTGGAGCGTCTCTGCCCGAGACGCTTCCCGCGAAGCTCGACCGCAAGCCGATGATCCGCCTTTCCGACAAACGCCCTGGCGGGATTCCCCCAAATGGCAGACTCAAACTTTCCGAACTCAGGAGACAGAAGAATGGATAAAAAGGCATTGGAAAAAATCGCAGAAATACTGGCGTCCGCAATTATGCGGAAAATCTTGGGAAATTGAACTCAGAACAATTTGCTATCCGCCTCAATGGGAGCTTTATATACGGACAGCGGAATCTGAGAAAAAGCAAGGAGAATTCTGTATGAAAACGGCTTGCAAGTCGACAAATATTCGTGTGGAGCTTGCACGGCTTCAAGTCATGGAGCTTCACGAGTTACGGGAAAAATGGCGCGAGCTTTACGGGAAAGATGCGCCGGATTGCGGAAAAGTATTCCTCCGGAAGCAGCTGGCCTTTCGTATTCAGGAACTTCGTTATGGAGGAATCAGTGAAACGGCACAATCCGTTTTGGAGAAAATCGGGGAAACGCCAAAGGTTCGGCCGAATCCAGGCGGCGTGATTCCCGGAACTCGGTTTGAGCGGGAATGGAAAGGGACGATTCATGTAGTGATCGCCACCGATACCGGATTTGAATACAACGGTCAGAATTACCGATCCCTCTCCGGAGCGGCATTTGCCATTACCGGAACGCAATGGAACGGCAAGAAATTTTTCGGAGTAAAATAATGGAAGAAATCATCAGATGCGCATGTTATACCAGAAAATCCGTGGAAGATGCCACCCTTGACCGAGACTTCAATTCCCTGACCTCGCAGCGGGAAGCATGCGAGAGTTACATTGCCAGTCAGAAATGCCGTGGGTGGGTTTGTCTTCCGGAACGTTACGACGACGGAGGATTCTCCGGCGGCAATATGAACCGGCCGGCCATGACCAGGCTGAAGGCTGATATCGAGGCAGGAAAGATCGATATGGTCGTCTGTTATAAGATTGACCGTCTTTCCCGCTCCATCATAGATTTCGCAGAACTCCAAAAGTTCTTTGAAGAGCACAACGTTCATTTCGTTTCCGTGACACAGGACATCAACACTTCCAACAGTTCCGGGCGGATGCTCTTGAACATTCTCATCACATTTGCCGCATTCGAACGGGATCTGATCATCGACCGAGTGAAAACCGCAATCGATGGCGGGAAAAAAAGAGGGAAATTCTGCGGTGGAGTTCCCATGATGGGATATCGTTCCGATCCGCTGACAAAGAAACTGCAGATCAATGAAGAGGAGGCCAAAACGATCCGGATCATTTTTGAAAAATATCTGGCGCTTGAATCGCTGAAGCAGACCGTTCATGAAGTCAACCGCCTCGGATTGACTTCCCGGGCATGGACTTCCGCCAGCACGGGAAAACTTCACGAGGCAAAAAAGTGGACGACTGCATCCATACACCGGGTGTTGTCGAATCCGATTTACGCCGGATACGTCAGGCATTATGATTCCATCTACGAAGGCGAGCATAAAGCAATCATTCCTCGTTCGGAATGGGAAAAGGTTCAGGCGCTGATGAACTCGCATGGACGAAACCGGCGAGGCGGTTATCGAAAACAGTATCATGCCTTCGATGGGCTTGTCCGCTGTGGACACTGTCGCTGTGCCCTGACTCCAACCTATGCCAAAAGGCATGGGAAAAAATATTACTACTACATCTGCCAGAAGACCATCAAGGATCCGGATCATACCTGCCCGCTTTCGCGCATTCCCGAGGGCAATCTGGAACAGGCTGTGCTTGGCCAGCTTGCCGCACTTTTCCGCGCGCCGGCAATCTTGCGGGCGACTCTGGCGGCTGTCCGATCCAAGGAGGAACTGCTCCGCAGGGATTTCGAGAGAGACTGCGAAATTCTCCAGAATCAGCTGAAGGAACTTAAAAAGGCCTCTCTGGAAAAAGAAACCGATTATGAAGAGATCAAAAAAGTCGCTTCGGAACTCGCGGAGGTCAAACGGAAAAAGAGTCTGCTTCGGGATGTGGTCTCCGAAGAAACGGTTATTGCGGCGTTAAGCGATGTTTCCGGACTTTGGGACTTCATGTTTCCCGCCACAAGGACGGAGTTGCTGCGACTGATCATCAGCAACATCGAGGTGTTCTCCGACAAAATTTCCCTCACGTTAAAAGTCGACGGATTGAAAAATCTTGCCGAAGAGATGGCCGTAAGCGGTTATTTCCATTCCGAACATACAGCATCGGAAAAACTGCCGGAAACACAGCAGACAGTGTTGTCCGATGGTTCCATACGTCTGACGATGAAACTGGAAACCAAAAAAATCAATGGGCATCGCCATGTGGTCATCCCCGCCCCCGGGGCAGAACGGCTGAAGCAGACCTCGCTTCTGCGGGCTATTCGCAATGCCCAGAAATGGCTGGCAATGCTGATGAACGGAGAGGCAAAGAATTTGACGGATCTGGCATCACAGCTTGGACTCAAGCCTTCCTATGTCTCAAGAATTCTTTCTTTGAACAATCTTGCTCCTGATATCGTGGAAGCGATTGTCGAGGGGAATGAGCCGGATGGACTTTCCATCGAAAAAATCTCTCGAAACATTCCCGAAGACTGGGCTGAGCAGCGAAAACTCTTCGGCTTTCCAGCACTGTGATTTCAATTTCAAGCGGTTTTGTGTAATGCGAAACCGCTTTTTTATATTACGAGAATAGTGCACACACCAGCAGGAAAACGAAAGCGAAAGAAACAAGTCAATGCCCGGTTTCGGAGGCATTTCAAGCTGAGATGGGTCTTTGGTAAACAGCAATCCCCGTCTAGGGAAATGTGCGCAATTTTTTGGACGTTATCCGCAAAAAATTCCTGGACCAGCTTCTGAGACTGCCGGCGTGCATTTTTCCGCTCTTGAAAGAGGGCGGTTTCCGTGCCCTTCTTTTCCGCCCGCTCTTTTGCAACACGCTCAATCCGGTACAGGGCTTGTATCAGTTTCAGCGGAGCCTCTGCTTTCGTATATCCGCTTTCAACAGCTTGCAGAAAGCGTCTGCGGACATGCGCCCAGCAACAGGCAACCTCGCAGTCCAGTTTTTCATAGGCCACGTAAGAGTCTCTAATGATTGTTCCGGAGTAATCTCCGAGCAGACTTTCTGCGACATCCCGGGATCGGGACGGCGAAAAGTGAAAGGCGATCATCGGCGGTCCGACTCCAGTCAATCGGCACCACATGTATGCTTGTTTACACTTCTTTGCCCCCTTGACCATCAATTTGATGAATGTTTCGTCCGCATGGAGGATATCGCATTGCATAATCCGGTCGACCATCCGCCCATATAGGGGTTGCAAAGCGTCCGCCGTACGTTTGTTGCAAACAATGTATTACGAGGAACCATGCGTCTGAAAACTACACTCAATCACGGGCTGAATTTCAAATGCTTTTGCATCGGGAAATCGGAAGGTTTGGAAAAGGAAGAGCGCGAAAAGGAAAGAACCTTTTCTCAAAAGGTTTTTCCTTCTCGCATCTGGCTTTTGCATAAGCGACTCCGCGCGAAAGTGACGGAAGCTCGCTTATGGAAAAGGTAGGGAACGGGCTGGGTAAAAGATGTTCGCTCGCCCTGCGCTATCCGTTCGAGTGTATCGAAGGCAACTGCAGCAAGAGTAGTGTGATTTTGTTCAAGAGTAGTGAGAGGCGGGTTTTGAAACTCCGAAACATACGGTAGTTCCATTGCTATCAGTGATATATCCTGAGGAATCCGGAGTCCAGCAAACTGCAACGCATAAAGAATTTGACAGGATGTATTCTCTGATAAATTAACAATTGCTGTGATTCCATTTTCACATAATTCTTTGACTGTACCATAGGGAGCGAGCTCATTCAAATGCAGAATCTTCGTATGATTCTTGAGGCCAAACCGCTCCATCATAGCGAGGTAGCTGTCATGACGACTTTGATTTGCGAAGGTTTCCGGATTCCCGTAGGTAAGCAAACCGATTCGTTGATGGTTGTAGCTAGCAGCCTGTCGGACTTAAAAGCAAGTTCTGCGAGAAAAATCATAAAAGCATGATATATTACCAGTCAAAAAAAAGGTGTATGATGGCAGCGAAATTTGTGATATTGGACCGAGACACGCCAATGATGTTACCGCCAGATTTGCGAGACTGGATATCGGAAGACAGCATGGTGCATTTTATCGTGGATGCAGTGGAAGCGCTGGAAATAAAGGGTTTTGGAATAAATGAGCGTGGTAGCGGGAGTGCGCAATATCCGCCCCAAATGATGCTGTCGTTGCTGATTTACTGTTATGCAACGAAGCGTTTTTCGTCGCGAGAGATCGAGCGTGCGACCTACACGGATATAGCGGTGCGTTATATTTGCGGAGGGGATCTGCATCCTGATCATGATACGATCTGCGCTTTTCGGCTGAAGAACCGTGAAGCGTTCAAGGAGGTGTTCACGAAGGTCTTGCTGCTGGGTGTCGAACTGGGTCATCTGAAGAAAATCGGTGGAATCAGCATAGATGGAACGAAAATCAAGGCCAATGCGAGCAAGCATGCAGCGGTAAGTTATAAGCGCGCGGGAGAAATGATCGCCCAACTGGAGCAGGAGATAGAGGAATTGGTGAGAAAGGCGGAAGATGCGGATAGTGCCCCGCTGGATGACGGGCTGGTATTACCGGATGAGATCAAACGGCGGGAAGATCGGAAAGCGGCGCTGGAGCGTGCATGCCGGACCATGGAAGAGCGCTATGAGGAGACGCGGCGGGAAAAAGAACGGGAGTATGCGGCAAAAAAAGCGAAGCGGGAGACTGAGCGCCAGGCGGGAAAAAAGCCCCGTGGCAAGGATCCACAGCCGCCGTCTGAAACGCCGCCGGATGACATGCAGTATAACTTTACCGATGAGGAAAGCCGAATCATGAAAGCTGGAAACGGCAAACACTATGAGCAAGCGTATAATGCTCAGGCGGCGGTGGACACGGAAGGAAGCATGTTGATCGTGGGGCAATATGTCACCGCACATGCCAATGACAAACAGGAACTTCCAGTGGTGGCGGCAAGTGTCGATCCGGCAATCCGGGAAGTCGACACGGTTTGCGCTGATACCGGCTATTTCTGCGAAAAGGCGGTGCTTGAAGTCGAGGACGATGATGGTCCGATGGTATACTGCGCGGTGGAAAAGCAAAGCCATCATCGTACCGTGGAAGACTTGCTGAAAAAAGCGGAACCCGTTCCGCCGCCGGATGATGCTCCTGTCAAGGAAAAAATGGCGTTTCGCCTGAAAACCCAAGCTGGTCGCACCGTTTACAAAAAGCGCAAAGAAACAGTCGAACCGGTGTTCGGAATCATCAAAACCATACTGGGATTCCGAGGTTTTTTATTGCGAGGGCTGGACAAGGTATCCATTGAATGGGATTTGATCACCGTCGCATACAATTTCAAACGACTTCACAAACTTTGCGGAGGGAATCTGCTTGAATTCACGAAAATCCTTCCACAGAGAAGTTAAAATGATGATTGCGGGGGGGATTTACGTGTCAAAGATATGGATTTAATGTCGGGGCGGATAAATTCTCGCTACTGACAATAGAAAACGGAAAAAACAAGCATTATGCGCCTATCGGGATGGACATTGATTTTCCCAAGCCAAAAATCTCACTCCGACAGGCTGCTAGCGCCAGCAGTTGGCGGTTGAGGATATTATGGCCGGCACAGAGGCCGGGAGCATTTTCTCCGAAAAACTGCATCCTTTCTCCCTGATGGATCGGGTCGATCGCCAGCACGGCGCATCCCTTGCGCGCCAGCATCGTCGGAATTCTCACATAAGAGGAGGCTGCCTTGGCTCTATCGGCATGTCCCCAAAGAAATAATACTGCAGGAAATTTCCCATTCCCTTTTCCGGGCAGATAGAAATTCGCCGTTACCGTGAAATTCTTGCGGCTTTCAAAAAGTACTTTTTCCACTGTGAACTCCGGGAAATCGACGGTTCCGAGCGTCCGAGCATTCAATTCACACTTTTTTGCAGGAAAAGCATTGAAGGAGTTTTTCACCCGTTCACGGGCGGCAGTCACCAGTTTCAGAGCATCCTCCCGGGAGGATGCCACCTTGACTGCTCCCCGGTAACGGAGCATGTTCTCCCGGAAGATATTCTGATAGTAACGCTGGAGTGTTTCGCCATTTACCGCCAGCGGCCGATCGGCCACTTTTCCGGCCTGCGCCGCCATAAGCAGCCCTCCACAGACCATGCCGGTTCCCATTTTTATGCCGAAAGCAAATTTTTTGAGCCAATACTTTTGAAATTGGCTCTTTATACAGCAAACGGAATACCTCTTGATAAATAGGGTCTGCTGAACCGGAAGGGTTCATGCTCCATTTTGAAAAAACGGCATAATGACCGGTTCCCGCTCCATGAAAAATAGAGGCCGGAATCGGAAGAGCCAAAAAGATTCCGTATTCCACAGGCAGCGGATCAAGTTCGCCGCAAGGAAGGTCATGGCAATAACAGTTTCAGAACAATCTCTGCGTCGAGCCATAACCCGTCCCAGTCCAAAGCGTCGTTTACACTGTCCAAACTTTCCTTCAATGGCATTGCGAGCTGAATTGTCAGCGAGCTGCTGCTTCAGAAATTCCGGATTCAGGATTTTTGCAGGTCGTCCGAGACGTGGGCCGGAAAGCCTGATTCCATGTCCTGCGCAATATCGCAGATTTTCCCTGTTGCGGAACAGTTTGTCCGCCAGAACAGCTTCCGGATAATGTCCCGTTCGAACGCGGTAACGTTCACAAATCATTTGCAGATCGCCACCTTCATTGTATGCGTTCCAGGAAAGGCGCTCAATTCTTGCATATCCGTTTTCCAGGCTGACGGTCAGTTTTGCCCCGAATTCCGTTTCATGCCCGGCCTTGCCACGGACGATCGGACGAACATGCGGCTGATGCAAACTGACAATCCGGTCATCAATGCGCCTTGAATGATTGTCCAGCATCGTTCGCTGTTGATCGTAAAGAGTTCGGATCAGGATCAGCTGTTCTGCAATGATTTGCGGGATATTCCCGCAACGATCACGCAACTTCGCGATGAACTCCAGATTCCGGCGGATGGCGTTCAGCAGAAAACGCAAAGCTCCGCGACGTTTTGATACACCGCATTTCGGATGTTTGATGATCTCAAGATAACGCTTGCGGCAGATTTCCCGTTTCGTCCGGGGGCGCGGATTCCTGTCGCCGCATTGTCCGCGCAATTTGTCGATGACAGTCTCTGTGAGTTCGCGCGCTTCGTTGACCAGATTCAAATCCGTCGGATACCTGATGTCTGCCGGCGCGCAAGTAGCATCCATCAGAATGGTTCCGGAATTTTCTTCCTCACTTGAATTTGAATTCTCGGGCGGGACGCCGCCTCCGTCTGGCGGGGGATCATCTTCCGGGCGCATGGAATTTTGCGCTGAATCTATTATTTTGTCATTCAACGACATCACAACTTCCCGGGGCAAACGTTTCCGAAAATGCGTCAGCAGCGAAGCGCTGAAAGGGGCCTTCGTCTGGAAGCTTTTGAAGCCGAGAAAATATTGAAGATACGGATTTTCGATCACACTTTCCACGACTTCACGATCACTCAGACCAAGAATTTCCTTGATCAGCAAGGCCCCGAGTGCTATACGGACATTCAAGGCAACTTCTCCTCGACCATGGCCTTTGAAGTTGCGGGCATACTCTGACTCCACCTCTTCCCAAGGGACAAGATCGGCCATTTTCACCCAGCGGTTTTCCGGATTCAGACGCCCCGCAAAATACAGACCGATCTCCGGCAATTCTTGGGTCTGGCACGTTTTTCGATACATCTCTCTTTCCTTACTGCACGGTTTTTCTCGTTTTTCAGGAATAAGATACTGCATAATCAGAACTTTTTCCGCTGCAATTTATTTAATTTCAATAGATTTTATCGCATTCAGCAGACCCTAAATAATATCAAACGAAAGTGAAACACAGCAATATTGTAACACATTGTATCTATCGATATCATCAAATCTTTTCTAATACGCCATTGACATAAACTGACATAAAAAAATTACTTTCTGAGGGCAA
>ERZ780157.2812-NODE-2812-length-15618-cov-5.365804_pt1 | contig 15618 bp, 26 predicted proteins | sample MGYA00511169_ERZ780157 | MGnify/ENA primary metagenome ERZ780157 (study PRJEB29588, sample SAMEA1965149) | human gut metagenome | biome: human gut; feature: human-associated habitat; material: faeces | place: Denmark | collected 2008/2010 ... | reverse complement strand
CAAAAATCGAATACGTGATGTGTAGAATAGAAGAGATCAGGCTCCAGTTACAGGGGCGTCTGTTTGTTGGTGATCAAGAGACCACTTCACGTGCATTTCTACGATTCCACTTCCATGGAGTAGAATCATTTTGTCCCTGTAGATTATTGCGTGATAACAACAATGTCGGGTTCTGCATATAATGGAATTGACGTCCTTATGGAGGCCGAAAAGGAGGCTAGTGCCATTATTCAGGAAGCACGCCAGAGTAAGTGTTTGGGTCTTCTAACGCACGTGTTCTTACAGCATTTTAGTGAGACAGTCTGCCATGTCTGAGGCAAGAGAAAAGGCGAAGGAGGAGGTTGACACATATCGCGCTCAAATGGAAGCTCAGTTCCAGGAGAAGGAGAAGAATGTAGATTGAATGGAGGCGGAGGGTGACGGAATAGGCTGTTGGCGCTGGATCTGCAAAGGAAGTGGAGGAGCTGACGAAGGAGACGGACCGTCAGATTGAAATGCTTCAGTAGATGATGTGGAGAGCGGATAATGAGTAGGAATGACTACAAGGAGAATTCTGAGAAGATGTTGAATTTAGTTGTTGATGCTGTTCTCAACGTGAATCCCCAGATTCCCGAGAAGATGAAGAAGAGTGCATAAGTGTATGACCTTTAGTGGTTTGTTGCACAGAGGCTTTGTTGTTGTGTGAATTGGCTTTGAGTCCCTCCGTCCTTTGCTGCACAAATCGAGGAGGTGGAGAGGAATAGGCAGATGGAGCTAGGAGGCTAAGCGGAGTGCACAAATCAAACGAGGAGGTTGAGCGGAGTGTTCTGCGAGAGGGGTAGAGGGATGGAAGGAGCGAGCTTCTTTAAATGGAAGAATGACAGAAAAGAGTAGTTTCCTAGGGAATTTCCCTGTAACTGGATATATTTGAAATGGCTGATCCATCAGCGTACAATGAGATAACAAAGATCAATCCTCAGTTGGCAGGAGCGATTTACCAATACGTACGCGGCTGTGGTGGCGCGTGAGCGTGTAGAATACAATCAGCAATTCGAAGCCGGTGGCCGAGGTGGACGTGGGGTTGTTGGGAATTCGTGATGCGTAGCCTATGCTGTTGCAGCAGAATGCGTTCCAGGAGCAGATTAGTCGAACCGTCTACATTGGGAATCTGAATCCCAAGGTCTGGGCGTTCGGGAGGTGTGAGGTGTAGATTGTTGAGGAGCAGTTGATCAGCGTATTTGGGACGTGCGGCGTCATTAACCTAGCGAAAGTGGCGTGTGAGGGAATGGGATTGAAGCCTGATGCTGGTACTCGCTTTGGCTTTATCGAGTTCCAGAACCGTGCTGGCGCTGAGGCGGCCGTGAAGTTGAATGGTATTTTGCTGGGTGGTCGTCCGATTCGTGTGGGTCCGTCGAACGGTCCGATTATCCAGCCGACGGCGTACGGTCCGGGCGCGGAGACGATGCGCAATAAGCCGCCACTGTACAAGGTGTCTGCTGTAGGGGTTGGTGAGGAGGCTGAGGTGTAGGGTGGTTTTGTGGTGTTGGACCAGAGTGCGGAGGACGCGATCAACAAGCGCATTGACAATCGAGTAGGGATGCGTGGTGGGGTTGATTGTAGTTGAACGATGTGTTGAGTCGTTTGAATAAGAAGGTGTTGGGAGGGAGTGGTGCGAGTTCTGGAAGTGTGCGTGCTGTTGAGAGTGGTGCGCGTTCTGGAAATGAGAGAGAGGAGAAGAGGGAGGAGAGACGTGATAAGACGAAGGAGGAGAGGAAAGAGGAGAGGAAGGAGGAGAGAAGAGATGAAAGAAGGGATGAAAGAAGGGATGAAAGAAGAGACGACAGAAGAGATGACAGACGCGATGACAGACGAGACGACAGACGCGATGAAAGAAGAGACGACAGACGTGACAGACACGACGACAGACATCGCCACCACTCCCATCATCACAGAGACCGCAGCCGCAGCTACAGCCGCAGCCGAGGCCACTCGCACCGTTCTCGTCGTTAAGTATTCCCTCGTTTGTTCCATACAATTACATGCCGTCCTTCTTTCAATCCCTAAAGGATACAAAGAGGAGATACACGCAACGTCTACGTGTTGCCACAGGTACGAGTCGCAGCTAACGATGAGGAGTAGGCCACACGGTAATCCCTCCTGATCAGGATTTTCAGGATTTATATAACAAATACGAGCATTTGGGCAAGCAGTTGACAGCGCTTCTGGGTCACTGCACTCGTTTGATAAACTCGATCGAAAAGTCGTGTTCAAGTCGCTACAAAGTATCGCAGGAGTTCATCAAAGCTGCGGAGCCGGACTCCCTGTTTGAAAGTGATGCGACAACGCAATACGGGGATTACTTGCGCGATTTGAACTCCTTTTACCAGAAACAAGACGAAGTATCGCAGAAGGTGGTGCTCGTCGTTTTGAAGGAAAGAGTAATGCAGCAGGTTTCGGCCTTCCTTCGTGACGGAACAGCGGGCATGGAATCCCTCTGCAAGCAGCGCAACGATATTCGGCTCGATTTTGACTCCCATCTTCAGAAGTCGGGTGTCTACGAGAGGAAGGGGGATATGGACATGGCGATGCGGTTCCACTCGAAGGCGATGCACGACGACGCGATGCTCGCGACGTTTACGAACTATCTTACAAATCGGTTGAACGAGTTTGTCACTCTGGGAACCAAGCTGCTCCTAGCGAGTAGCATAGCAATGGTGACTTGCGAGCTGTACCTGGTCAAGCAGCAGTACGACATGTTGTGTTCGGTGGGGACCAACCTGAATGACGAGGACGTGTTTTCCCTTATGTCCGAGTTGGGCGTGTTGGAAAGAAGGGCGAGTGCTGGAGAGGCGATCGAGAAGGACTACAAGGTGTCTGCGTTCGAGCTGCAGCCGCATCCTGCGACGGAGTATCCGGTGTACGTTCCCTACGACGAGTTCGTGAAGAGCGGCGCCCAGGAGAAGGAGCGCTTCGACGCATGGGATGATGTGGACATCCCTGTGCAGCCAGTCCCTCCAGGGAAGAAGCGAGTCCTTCCGGTACACGAAGACCCTTCAGCGCATCCCGAGACAGCGGACTCGCTGGACTTTATGGACATGGACACGCCAGAGGGTGGCGATTTGCTGACCTTGTCTCCCGATCCAGTGCCGCGCAAAGCGACTGCACTTCCGTACAGCGGCACGGAAGGAGACCTGTTTTTCAGCAAGGACGATGGCATCAAGGGTGTCCAGACGGATGATAGTGAGTGAAATGAATGTGAAGGCGGATGATAGTGGGTGAAATGAACGGGAAGACGGACTTCGTTCCGCGCAACTCCGTCAAGCCACTCCCCGTGTTGTGTGTTTGTTGGAATCGAAGCGATCGGGTTTTGGCGTTCTATCCAAAACGAGAACAGCGCAGAAACTCGTCCTATCCATTGTGAGCAAAGCAAATGGCGGATGTCAGTAGGATTTTTGCGCTCGGAGCGCAGAAGCAGGCGCAGGAAATGACGTGGCGCGACTTTGAAGGCGACTTTAGCGAGACAACGTTCATGGACCAAGTAACCATGCCGGCGATGTTGAAGGGTATGCCGCTTTTGCGTTTCGTTGCCTAATCGAGTAGAGCCTTCGCCGGACTGGGACGGAAAGATCGACGTGAGGCGACTGCGTAACGTGCTGGATACGGCCAAATCCCAGATCGTGGGCGTTCGGAAGACGGTGGATACCATGATTGAAGAGCAGGCGGAAAAGTGCAAGCAGGCGGGTACGGGGTTGTTGTGCGTTGCTGACGGGGAGAGAAGACGCTGCAGACGGACGGCGAGCAGCACTTGGGGAAATTGGACGCGCTTATGGAGAACTACGAGCGAATAAATGAAAAGTGGGAGTGCGGAGTGAAGCTGAGGGGTAGATACACAACGGTTTCTTCGTCATCCGTGGCGGTGGGGCAGACGTTGAAGGCGCTGAACGCGCAGGTGAGCGTTGGGGGGCGTTGTGAGGCGCAGAGAGAGCGCGTGGTGAAGGTGCAGCGTTTGCTGAGGAACTTCCTGGCGTTCCAGCAGGACGAGAACACGATGCAGGAGTTGCTGCTGTCGAACGACCAGCTGCTGCAGGGGAGCGCGGCGCTGCAGGAGGTGGTGCTGCTGTGCGAGGGCCTGGACAGAGAGGAGTACGGCACGGTGATCGACCGCGTGAACCACCGCGTGCAGACGGTGGTGGACAAGTTGGTGGAGTCGCTGCAGGAGTCGACGATGAACAACGACGTAGTGGCGGCGCGCGGGGCTGAGGGGTAGTTGCAGCAGTTGGCGCTGATCACGTCGTGCCTGTCGACGTTCCAGAAGGGCATGGGCGTGTACCAGACGTACACGCACATCGCGCTGAAGAAGATGAAGAGCGAGCTGGACAAGGTCAACCTGGCGGTGGAGGTGGGCGTGCTGGCGCGGCGTGAGGGGTAGAGGATGTTCGACGACGTGCTGGTGTACGTGCTGCAGTACGCGGAGTGCATGACGAAGCTGTTCCTGCAGGAGGTGAACACGGTGTACGAGATCTTCGACAAGGACGTGGTGTGCCAGGTGATCGTGGCGCTCATCGACCGCGTGTTCAACGACCAGACGCTGGGCGTGCAGTACCTGCTGCAGACGGTGAACGGGTGTCCGTCGCTGTCGAAGGAGGACAAGTTCGAGTTGCTGGCGCAGATCCGCGAGGCGAGCACGAAGTTCTACAACACGGTGATTTCCGCGATCCGGACGAAGGAGAAGAACGAGATCGGCCACGCGGAACGCATCACGCGCGAGGAGCCGACGCTGCAGGAGTCGCTGAACAACGCGTTTGCGCAGAACATGGTGGCGACGAGGGCGTGGGGTGAGGCGTAGGACGCGTACTTCCACGACGAGCTGAACACGCTGGAGATCGCGTTCAAGGACATCATGGCGAACAACATGGGCATTCCCATCAACCCGTCGTCGTCCAAGTGGGGACTGGCGGACGGAGTGAGGCGTAGGAGCGACATCAAGACGGCGCTGAAGCGCATGTGTCCGGACGGCGGGTCGATGGAGGCGATCAAGCAGCTGGTGACGACGTCGCTGTCGCCGATCACGATCATCGAGTTCTTCAACACGGCGTCGCGCACGCTGGATATCCTTTGCGTTGGCGCGTGTGGTCCTTCACGGCAGATCGTCTGCACCGCATGAAGAGTCAGGACGGGATGGTGTCGAGCGTGACGGGGGTGGTGTTCCGCGTGATCACGGAGTACATCGGGGTAGCGTGAGGGCGAGGGAGTGAGGCGTAGCTGGTGCTGGACGCGGTGATGATCGCCAACGGCAGAGACTACCCCACGACGCTGCTGCCGGGCATGACGGTGAACGCGCCGGACCTGGCGATTCTGGACACGGTGAGGGGAGTGGAGGCGCGTGAGCGGTAGATCCAGACGCTGAACGGCGTGGTGCACTGCGTGCAGCAGAACTACCTCACGCGCATTCGTTCGATCGGTGAGGACGCGAGCGCGGCGTGAGGGGTAGTGGAGCCGGGGTCGGAGGACGAGCAGATTTGCGAGATCGAGGTGAAGAAGATGTACATCGCGATCGAGCGTCGCGTGTCGCAGATGCTGCAGGAGGTGCTGCGCCAGGTGGAGCTGTACCTGACGTCGCTGTTCGACGGCTACGCGCGCGACAACACGTACCGGCCGCCGGCGAACGTGGGCATCACGCGCGCGAGCGGTGAGGGTCGGCGTGGGGGAGTGAGGCGTAGACGTGTGTTATAGCGTGACGGGGTGGCTGAAGCGTCACCTGGAGTACATCGACAGTTCGCTGGACGGCGGCAACCGCGAGCAGTACATATCCTTGTTGCGCGTGGAGCGGGGCCTTAACGGCAGGCGGAGGCGGTGTTGATGCTGTTCCAGAAGTGCTTCTACGAGTCGTTGATGAAGATCAAGAAGATTAGCAACATGGGCATCTTGCTGTTGGAGCTGGACATTTCGTGCTACGAGGAGGTGGCGGTTGGCGTGCGGCGTGAGGAGTAGACGTTGTTGCAGCTGAACATGGAGTCCGCCACCGTCTTCGTGCGTGTGATGAAGAAGTTGCTGCATCTGGTGTCCATTCCGCAGAACCTGTTGAAGGGGCACGTGCAGGACGCGGACGTGTTGTCGCTGGATCGCAAGGTGGTCGTTCAGATGATAAAGTTGAGGAGTGATTATTACAAGAGCGAGGAGGTGAGGGAGTTGTGTCAGCAGGTGATGAGTAATGAGTGATGTGTTTGTTGTGTTTGTGTTTGTTTCATTTGTGATGTGTTTCACGTGTGAAGGAGAAGAGTCAAAGGGGTGAGTTCCTGTGAAGGAGGAGTCATTGATGGAGAAAGAATCACTGTGAAGGAAGAGCATCACTTCAAAGAGCGACACTCAAGAGAAACGACAATCACAAACAAACACCCCCACCCCTCACACTTCCTCTTCAAATAATCGCTGTAAGGAGGATGAATCGGCTTCTGAACAGGAGGATGATACACGAACTCCTCGTCCGCATTGAGATGCAACGGATACGACTTGTCGCTGTCGTACCCACACAAATCGCCACACGCCAAGAAGGGCACGATCTGCCCCTCCAGGGGAGTCGTGAATTGCTCCTTCGAGTAGACTCCGGAGAGACAGAGCGCGAACTGATTCACGTCGAACCCCTCCGGGACGTGGAAGCCGCGGCACACGACAAACGCCTCCATGGAGGAATTCCGACTGCTCTTCGGTTTGCAGCACGCCACCTCCCTGAAGAAGACGCGCAATTGCGCGTAGAGAAGCGTGACGTCTCTTCCCCGGAATATCTTCGCGATGAACGTTCCTTCGTCACCAAGAACGCGCGCCGTGATGCTGAGCGCGGAAAGGAGAAGCTGGCTCTGCACGTAGACGTCCATGTCGTGGAGGCCCGTCACATCCGGCGCTCCGTCACAAACCACGAGTTGCGCCTTCTTTCCGTCGAAGTGGTGAATAATCTCGTCGGCAGTCGTTTTTGATGTGATATCGCCCTGGATTTGAATAACGCCATCGATGGGAGCCATTTCCTGCAGATCGACAGCAACAATCTTGGTTTCCTCGTTACTGTTCTCCTCATTTCGTTTTAGCTGTCTGCTCAGCACCTGGCTCCAGCTACCGGGAGCGGCGCAGAGATCAACCGCTCTGTGGACATCTGCAACGTGAGCAGGACGGATAGCATGTACTCTTAAAGATATCGTATTCCTCGTCAATTTGAAGCAGTTTGAAGGCCGATCGGGCTCTGAAGCCCACTTCCTTCGCTTTGCGGTAGTAGATGTCCTGCGTCGTGAACGGTAAGGAGAAAGGATACGCGTTTGTCCTTGGAGTAGCGACCCATAAGAAGAATGTGGCTTTGTGAAGGGATTGAAAGTGAATAATGAACGTGAAGGGAGTGAGAGTGAGGAATGAACGTGAAGAGAATGAGCACTGCGTTTGAAAGAAAGGAACAGCAACGATAGAGTACAGATTCACAAAACGAGACGGAAATGCAATTGCCCACCCAAGGAGTAAGGCGCAGCACTTCACAGATCAAAGAACACTTCCCTCCCACCAGAGACGAGCACAAAACGGCAACTACACAAACGACCGAACCCTCTCCACCAAAACGGTCGCATTCACTTCAATATTGTGATTGAGATGCGGCGTCCATCCCTTCGGCATGTCCTCTTCACCCCGCGACACGATGGTCGTATTCCAGAAGGCGATGTGGTTCAGCCCGCAATTCACAGCAAAGTTGTGGTAGTGCGACACGTACAGCAGCGGATTGAATAGCTCGATCACGACAGAGTCCGGCATCATGAACAGGATGTTCGTGAGCTGCGCACCGTGAATCGTGACGAGGATGTCCGAATCGGCGAGGACGGCGAACTGGTAGTAGAAATCGACGTGGTTGAAGGAAACGAAGACGACTCTGGCGGGAAGCGTCGCGAGTCGATCCACCACGCTCTCTTCGTTCACCACGAACCGATTCTTGCAGCAGCGCGAGATCCACGTGATTTGCTTCTGCGCGCTGGTCGTGGCACGAGCGCCGTACTTGCGATAGAAGAGCGAGCGCAGCCACTGCGCCTCCTCGACGTTGTAGATGTACGAGAAGAGGTGCAGGTCCTGCAGGATGAGCTGCCACTGAGAGGAACGCAAATGGACTACGCATCGCTTGAAGGACACGCGCGTGTGCAGGTTCAGTAAGTGCCGTCTGGTAAGGATTTCGGGTCGTTCGCTGCGCGGGAGCGTGTTGAGGACGGTGACGAGGTACTCGTGGCACCAGCCCTGCAGCGCCTGCCACTCCTGCCAAAAGGAGAGGTAGAGGTAGTTCATCTACGGCGTGAGAGAAGCGAGTGGGAGCTACGGAGGATCCCTCCTCCCGAATCACGCGAGCGAGGAGATTCACGCCCGCAACGCAGTGCGCGATGTTGTCGTGGCCGATAAAGGGAACGAAGACCACGCGATCGTACTGAATCGGTGTGGCGGGAAGCGTATCGTTTTCGAGCACAATCCTCGCATTCTGCCACTTCTTCGCGTAGGCACCGATTGACTTGTGGAATCGGTAGTAGTACAACGTGTCATTCCGCGGATCCAGCTGCACATCCTCCGCATAGAGGTAATCCCTGTTCGGGACGGAGAGCAACGCGTTCAACGAAACGGGTTCTGAACTCGATTTCAGCAGTTTCACACGCTCCCTAGGGTTAACGAGAGAATCAGAGCCCACTTGTAGCCGGACGCGAGAGACGACCAAAACCGCTCACCACCCTTCTGTGCCCCATACACGTAGACCGAATATGCGTGCTTGAACACATCGCCGAAGGATGCGTTCACGCTCCACACGCAAGACGTGGACACACGACGAAGACAGTAGTATTCCTGTCCTGAACGGAGTCCGAGTTGCGTTGCGACAGTTTCAGAGGAATGAAGCAGTTTTCGAGTGGAAAGACATGAAATTGTTCTCTCTAAGTGGAATGAAATGGAGACGAAGTGAAAGGGAAAGAGGAGAAGAGAGAGGGAGAAGAAGAGAAGAAGGCGGGGTCTAAGCGTTATTGTTGTGTGGAAAGTGAAACAAGGGAAGCATATAGGGGAGATAGAAGAAGAGTAAGAGGATTGAAGAAATGTGATGACAGTGAAAGGAAAGGGAGAGCGCGTTGTAGAGGGGTTAGTGAAGTCTATGAGCAAGAATTTGGAGTGGAGTGATTGATGGAGGAGTTTGTGTGAATGGGGCTTTGAAAGGGTTGGAGGGTGAGGAAAGACAGCGAGAGATTAGGCTAATCTAGCAAAGAGGAAAGAGAATGAACTATTGTGCTTGTTATGGATGGAATCACTGTACGTGCGGGAATAAACGGCATCAGAAAAGGCTTCATGGCAGTGATGGTTGCAAGGAGAGTAGGGATGGGAAGGGATGCATTGCATGTGCCGTGAAGATTTGCTGTTCTTTGGAGTATGGGCTATTGTTGTTTGTAAGGTGTGGAAATGAAGTTGAAGTGGATATATTGAGGATGGAATCGATTCTGTGAAGATACGTTGAAAGTTCGAAGCGCTTGGTGTAGTTTTCACACTTCCCTATGTTCGTGAAGAAGTACAATGGGAGGCTGGTGGCGAAGAAACAAACAGGATGTTTACTCAGCGTAGTTACCATAACGTGTCTTATGCTCGTGCGCCTCGAATACCTCGCGGTTGGTTGGTCGGCGCTCGCGAAGCAACTCCCTTCTTTGTCAAGGATGAAGATATCCTTGCCCTCTACGCCGCCGCGGATCTTCGTCTCCGGCTTCAGGATGTACCGGATTGCGCGCTGCTGATCCTCCAACGTGCGCAGCGATATCACGTACGGGTGAAGCGGTTCCCCTCATGCATTGGAGCTGCATATTTGAGGATGGGCCTCGTCATGCGATGTTGATGGTCATTCTCAGTTATGATTGCAACGAGGTATCATTCTCTACGATTAGAGTCTTGCTCTGCATACTTGGAAACGATTCTCATCATTTCGGTATTCATTGTTGCCATAGCCTAGCTGCCTCCACATATCGGAGAACAGCGTGGCTAGGTAATCTACCATTTCGGTCGTCCAGGCCCTGCCGCGCCCGGCTCTTCTTCTGTTAGGGTTACCATTGTTCACCATACTAGCCTTTCGTACAAGAAATGTGTGAAACGGAGTTGTTTGTTCTTAACAAAGGTCATTTGCTGTCACGATTCTTTCTTCTTTTAGTTGAGACTTCTTCTGACAATGATGTGTGTTACTAGTGTTGGTATTAGCAAGCACGCGAGTTAGCAAAGAGTATTCATGGTATTCACAATTAGGGAGCGAATTTGTGTAACAGAATGGGGGATATTTTGTGCATGGAGAAGAAGAGTTCAGTAATGATCATTGGAAAGCGGTTAAGTGAGGTGCAGAACGGTTGCACTGAGAGGTCAGGAGAATGTATGCTGAGCGCGAGGTTGTTTGGAACGTGAATTGTTGTTATGCGTTATGAGGTTGCTTCGCGACTAGATGACGTGCTGGTATGCACATTAGAGTATAATGCTTAGGATTGACTATGCGTAAGGGTGTGAGATGAAGCGTTTGAGAAGAGAAGCATTGGTTGCTTTGTAGAGGGTTGGAATGTGTGTAAGGATTGGACTGTGAGAAGGAGATGCATACGCGGTCTGCGAGAAGGTCGTGAGGAGGGTATTTGCATGGAAGAAGTGAAAAGGCTACTGCTGTGAATTGGAAGTGATTGTGAAGGAAGGGCAGTGGTTATTGGCGGATGAGCAGGGTGCGCGAGTTGAAGAATGCGCGTTCAAGAATTGAGAATCGTTCTACTTTGATGACGCAGTTAGGGAGGAGTTATGCTTTCAATACTTTGAAGAATGGCTTTGGAAATGTGCGCGACGATGGAATGGATACCATATGATCGAATTATTCCGGGTTTTGAAGGAGTAGAGAATCGGCGAATCCCCAGCTTGGTCTGGGGATGTAGTAGACTCGTGTGAGACGTCGCCAGAGCTGGTAAGGATCCTCATTGTACTTCCTTGATTCACTCCACCAGAACTTTGGAGGTGTTGTTGTTGAGATGAGTATCTTGCGGAGTCCGGTGATACAGACTGAGCCACCCTTGGTCTCGACTCGAGTCTCGTACTTGTCTGCGAGTCTGAGGAATACGTTGAACGGGAGTACGGATCCTCCAAACTCATCAAACCAGATAGTACTTTCCCCCGTGTAACCATCGAAATATACTTTCGAGGGCCCTTGCACGGGGTACTTGTATCCGGATCGTTGATAGTCTGGATCCTGCGAGCACGCGTGAGACTTTCCGGCTCCTGACTTGCCAATGTAGACGAGGACAGTTGGCATCTGTCTCTCCTCTTGCCGCTGTCTTCGTTGGTCCACGAGTCCCTTGACTGCCAATATTCCTTTAATGTATCTAATGCAAGTTCCAGGGTGTCCTTCGATAATATCTAAGATATTATCCCCTACTTGCAATCGTTGGAACACGTCGTCAAGGTCTGAACGGTGACCTTGGTTGGACATAGTGCCTGCTTCTTTCCACGTGGCACCATCCTTCTTGACGTAGTCCACGGCTTCTTGCGGCGTGCCTCTTGCTGGCTGGATATTCGCCGTGGCGTCCTTCAGTATCTTCTTGATCGTGTTCATCGTCTTCTGGCTGTAGAACTCGATGTATAGATGATAATGGATACGGCCAGTTGTTGGCGCATGCTCCATACTCATGCATACGTATCTGGCCACGTCACAGTCCACCAGGTCTTGGATGTTGAGTGCTTCCATAGCTGAAGTGTTGAATGAAGTTACGAAGACCTTGCGGTACTTGCCTGAAGAGTTGTATACCATCCTTGTCCTTTTCTGGTTCAAGTTAAAACTTTGAATCCCAATTGGGAAGTACTGTCTATATTTGTCACAAACGAAACTCCCTAGCCCTATTGTTTTTTGCAACACACAAGTATTAGAAACAAACGTTACACTGTTTCATCCCACGGGATGAAAGCGTTACTATCTCGTCGAATAGTTGATCCTGAAGGAATTCCATACTTTGACTCTCAGGGAGTTGCAACGTAATAGTCCGAGAGTTGCCGATTTGGTGGAATGCTCTTGGATGAGTGAAAGTGGAAATACCACCATTGATTACCACGCCAGAAGAGAAATACCCATTCTTTCTCCAATTGGGTTACAAATGAATCGATTTTGTGCATGGGTTCGATAAGGGTGTAATTGAAGGCAGGGAGCATGAGGAGTGGAAGTGGGATACGGAAGTGGCTTGTTTGGGGTGTCACAAATGTGCGTGCTGTCCGCGAGGTTGTTTAGAGGATGAATTGTTGTTACTAGTGAATGAGGCTATTTCGCGATGTCACAGCGTACTATTATTTGTAGTAGGCTGTATTGATTAGGATTGGGCATATGCAAGGGTGTGGTATGATGGTTTCGAGAAGAGAAGAGTTGTTTGGTTAGCGGAGGTTCTCACTGTTTGGAAGAATGGAGTTGCGAAAGAGAACTGTAATCAGGATCCGAGAGGAGGTTGTGTGTAGTTGGAGTTGGGCTAGAAGGAGAGGAGAGGCTGCTGTGATGTACTGAATGTGATTAGAGAGGAAGGACAGTAGCTATTGATGAAGAGGAGGTTGTAATTGAGGGCGAGTGTTGGATGTGCGTGTGAGAGACAGAGAAGGATGTGTGCTGGAACCAGATAAATGGGGTGGTATGGCGCGAGTTATGATGGCGATGTTACGAGGACTGGTTGTGGAGATCGTTTTTGCCTCGAGGGTAGTGAGTGTATATGTGGTGTCGTGCTGCTGCTGGTACAGTGAGCGGAGGAGCTACGATGGAGAGTGCGCGTTACGAGAGACGTTGAGAGATTGATCGATGTTGCCGTGCCCTTCTGGCGAGGATTGGATGATAGAGTGCGAGCAGTATGGTGAGTGGAGCGCTCCCGAAGGCTGTTACGAGCCGTTGTACTGTCCAGTGGAGAGAGTCGTACTTCGAGGCGACGCTGGGCGGCACGACGGCGATGTTCCTGTGTCACCAGAGCAGCATGAGCTACGGACGCGTGTGCAAGGAGAACGGCGAGTGGGAGAGCGTGATGGGCTACTGCTTGTGCCCTACGGAGAAGGACGAGTTCAACACGGAGTGGGCGGCGCTGCGCTCGGGACGCGAGGTGACGATGGCGTGCGGCGAGGGCTACAGCGGCGAACTGACGCGCCAGTGCTCGTTCTTCGGCGACGGGATGAAGGTGAGCGGCGAGTGCGTGCGCAACCAGTGTCCCGCGGAGGAGCAGAGCGCGGTGATGTGGGCGGCGACGGACAGCATGGAGACGGCGTCGTGCGTGAGCGGTCTGGGCGCGGGCTTTGCGTGTGTGTGCGGCGCTGACGGTGTGTGGGGCGAGGTGACGGGCGAGTGTTGGTGTGGCGCGACGACGATGGACGAGGTGGAGTACCCTGCGTCCGCTGCGGGTACGGTGTTCCATCTGGAGTGTCCTGCGGGCTACACGGGCTCGTTCGAGCGTCGGTGCAACGGCAAGATCGAGAAGAACTGCGTACGCATCACGTGTCCGGAGGAGTCGTTCGAGGGTGTGATGTGGCCCGCGACGAAGGGCGGCTTGACGGCGGTGCATTCGTGCGGCGAGGACGAGGAGGGCGGTTTGAGGCGCGTGTGCAGAGAGAACGGCGAGTGGTCGTCCGTGGTGTCGGGCGAGGGCTGCTACTGCCAGCCGACGGTGGTGAAGGCATGTTCGACGATGTATGCGTGCACTATTCGGTGCACGTGCTCGCTGGACGGTTCGTGACGGACCTGGTGAAGGGGTGTGAGCGCATCGCATGCCCCGGCGAGACGATGGAGGGCGAGTGCTCGTGCCCGGCGGAGGTGGTGCACCACAGCGACGGCAACGTGTATTTGATGGAGGAGGTGGTGAGCGCGATGTGCGGCGCGAACATGACGGTTACGTGTCGGGGTAGTGGAGTACTGTACGGCAGGTGGTCTGCGATCCGTGGCGAGTGCAAGCGCAATCAGTGTCCGGAGGAGCAGCTGAACGGGTACGCGTGGCTGGCGACGAACAGCTCGACGGAGGTGCGTGTGCCGTGCAGCGAGTCCATGACGGGCTACGTGTCGCGCACGTGCGGAGCGACGGGCGTGTGGAGCGAGCCTGAGGACAGTTGCCGCACGCAGATGTGCGATCCGGTGACGATCAACCGCATGAGCAACGGATGCATGAACCTGAAGTTCGAGCCTGAGGCGGCGACGCCGTACGTGTGAACGTGGTGCCGTCGAGCAGCCCGGACCTGTCGATGGTGTTCCCGGTCGTACGGTGCGCATCTGCGGTCTGGAGGTGAAGGTGGCGTACTCGATGTTCGTGGAGTACTGCACGGACGAGTCGGCGACGGAGTGCTAGATGGAGAACGTGTACTACCAGCAGAGCTGCGAGGTGATGGTGTAGGATGGAGTACGAGGCGTCGGAGGACTCTGCGGTGGTGTCGTTCTCGGCGAAGTTCCCGAGCTGCCCGATGGTGGCGGACGCGCTGGAGATGCGTTACCGTTGCGTGGAGGACTGCGAGGACGACAGGGAGGAGCGCGTGGTGATGACGAAGTGCGCGCCGCTGAGTGCGTGGTTGGAGAGCGCGCAGTTGGAGGTGCGACAGCGCATGCGTCTGATCGCGGAGTTCTCGGAGCTGCAGCCGTTCTCGGAGAGTCGTGTGTTCCGTCCGCGTGTTCCGTCCGCGTGAGCTGACGCGTGCGAGCGTCTTGACGCCGTCGGTGTGGTACATCAACTTGCAGACGCTGCAAGTGGACTCGGGCGTGGTGGTGTACAAGGAGCACGTGATGTACATCTACAAGGAGATGTCGGGCACGCGGCTGTCCTATGCGAGATGGTCTCGAAGGTGGTGCTGTGCCCGCTGGGCAACGCGGTGTGCGAGGAGACGACGACGAAGGTGGTGGTGGAGCCTGGATATCACTACACGTTCTCCATCTACAGCTATCCGATGGTGTCGGCGGGCAAGGTGGTGGTGTCGGTGAGCACGATGGACGTGGACGCGGTGCGGGAGTTCAGTGTGTCGGCGGTGCCGGACGACTACTTCATCCAGCTGACGCTGGGCGGTGCGAAGTACCCGCTGTGGGGTTCGTGTCTGCTGGTGGAGGTGAGCGTGGCGGTGGACTCGCAGTAGCTGGTGACGTGCAAGGTGTATGACGAGCGTGTGAGTGTGAGCATGCATAGGGTGCCTGTGATTCCGGCGGAGCTGGTGTTGGCGTACGTGCATGTGAGCGCGAGGGTGAAGAAGTCGGTGACGGTGTAGTGCATGGTGAGCGTGGCGTGGATGCAGGAGCTGAATCTGTGGAGTGTGTTGGTTGTGGAATACTAGAGTGTGTAGTGTAGTGTTTGTTTGCAAAGGCGTGTGTTGCTTCGTACTTAGGGTTAAGTGATCGAATGTGTGAGGGTTATGGACGTGATGGTTCTCAAAGATGATGATCGTTGGTGTTGGTGGTGTGAGGGTTGTAGTGGATGATAGGAATGGAGGGTTTGAGGGCTGTGTGATGCGTGGTTGAGGGTTGTGTGAAGGGTATGTTTTGACCTCGGATTCGTGATCTCCGTGAAATTTGGGGGGGTGATGGGGGGTAGGGTTATTAGGGTTTCTAGGGTTAGGGTTAGGGTTAGGGTTAGGGTTAGGGTTAGGGTTAGGGTTAGGGTT
>ERZ780157.2809-NODE-2809-length-15633-cov-3.345102_pt1 | contig 15633 bp, 16 predicted proteins | sample MGYA00511169_ERZ780157 | MGnify/ENA primary metagenome ERZ780157 (study PRJEB29588, sample SAMEA1965149) | human gut metagenome | biome: human gut; feature: human-associated habitat; material: faeces | place: Denmark | collected 2008/2010 ... | reverse complement strand
TTGCCACCGCGGTTCCTTTGGGGCTGATGATCACCGGACTAGTGGCAGTTTTTCCCCGCTGGTTTATCCGGCTTTTTACCTCTGATGCAGACATTATGTCCTATGCGGTGGGATATTTGCAGATTTTGACTGTCGGGCTGCCTTTTGTGGCCATTACCTGTTTTGTCACCGCTGCCTTCCAATCTCAGGGCAACACCAAAACTCCCATGATGATTGCAGGAATTGTCAATGTTGTCAATATCGTATTGGGCTGGCTTTTGATCTTCGGCAATCTGGGACTGCCCTCCATGGGACTGACCGGAGCCGGTATCGCACTGGTTAGCGCTCAGATCGTCGGTGCGCTGATCGGGCTGCTGCTTTTATATCACAAGCGTATTGGCCTGTTCCACGGCGCGGAACACGGCAAGAGATTTTTCGCTTTGGAAGGGGTTTACCTGAAAGACATTTACACTACCGGGCTGCCCGCCTCCTGTGAAAATTTGTTGTGGCAGTTTGCCACGATTATCATCAGCCGGGTGATTCTCTCTTACGGCACCAACAGTTACGCCGCTTACCAGCTTGGGCTGCAGGCGGAAGGGGTGTGCGATATGCTGTCAGTCGGCTTTATCACCGCTTCTACTACATTGGCGGCCAGGGCCATTGGCCAGCGGAATGACGCGCTGTATAAAATGTACTTTAAGCAGCTGATTCGTATTTCTATGACCATCAGCATTTTTACCTGTGCGGTGCTGTTCTTCTGCCCACGGTTTTTGATGGGCCTGCTGACCGATAAACAGGACTTGATCGAAATCGGCATGAAGTATGTATTTATTATGGGCTTTGCCCAGATCCCGCAGAATTTGTCCAAAATTTTTAACGGCACCATCCGGGCGGCGGGCCATAAGTACACCCCGATGATCATTTCCTTCACTGGGATCTGGCTGGTGCGGGTCGTGCTGTGCTGCCTGTCCGGCTGGGTATTCCACTGGGATATCATCGCTCTGTGGTGGGCCATTGCGCTGGATCAGATAGTGAGAATTGCCTTCAGCGCGATTTTCTTCTGGAAAAAGCGGGTTTCCCACACGGTGCAGACGCTGCCGCCTCTTCACGAGGAAAAAGCACCAGCACAAGCATAGAAAATACGGTTTAAAAACCCGGCCGCAGGCCGGGTTTTTTGTTCTTATCAGGATCGAAAAGAGATCATCCTTTTTCAAAAAAACAGTGAATATTAACAAATTTAGAAAGGAAAACGTTTAAGCGCCGGTCGGCCTTTAAAAGTCTATTGACAACGGCTCACTCCCCGGGTATATTGGAAACTGCCCGAAAAAAGGGCAGTTTTGTGTGGGAAGGCAGGTGTTCCCCATGGCACGGGAAAATAAGAAAAAAACGGTGCTGCAATCTTTGCGGAAACTGCGGGGAAACGCACGGGTTGCGGTTTTTCACGAACCGTTCTGGTCGATTCCTTATGGATTTTACAGCTTTTATCTGAGCCTATATATGAAAAGCCAGGGGGTTACCGATGTCCAGATCGGCTTTTTGATTTCTTTAAACTTTATTGTCGGCACCATTATGGCGCTGTTTGCCGGCGTAATGGTAGATAAGATCGGACGGCGCAGAACGACTATCCTGTTCGGCCTGATCAGTTGGCCGGGATCGGCGCTTTTAAACTTTTTTGCGCATAGCTTTTGGATGTTTGCACTGGCACAGATTGTCTGTGCTTTCAGCAAAATCAGCGATATTGGATGGCAGCTGATTCTGATTGAGGATGCTGACGACGAACAGCGGCTGACCTCTTTTAACATGTTCGGTATCATTGATATTCTGGCGGGCTTTTTTACCCCCATCGCTGGCATCATTGTGGGAAATCTGGGATTGGTAAAGGCTGAGCGGGGATTTTTGCTGTTCGGCGCCATCTGCATGTTTGTTATGATTATCCACCGGCATTTCGAATTTCATGAAACCGATATGGGACGCCTGGCGGTGGAGCGTTCCCGCACTGTTAGCTACTGGGGAACTTTAAAAAACAGCCTGACCCAAATGAAAACCGTTGTTACCAGTCACAATCACAAGTTGAGCTGCGTGCTGGTCATTATTGTGCTGTTCAGCGCGTATCAGCCGATCGGCGCCTATTCCAGTTTATATTTTGCCCCTTATCTCACCGATGTAGTAGGGCTGGATGCCGCTATGATCTCGGTGCTGGGTATTGTCAATTCCCTTTTTATGCTGGCGGTTTACCTGTTCGCCGTTCCAGCCATGAGTCGTTTTAATAAGCTGTTTTCACTGACTGTGGGTCTTGGTATTCAAATTGCCTCCATGCTTCTCCGGATGTTTCTCCCCGCTGGCAGCATCGCCTGGACGGTGGTATCGGTAGCGCTGTTTTCGGTGGGATTCGGCCTGTGCCGCCCCTTTTTGGATGCCTTGATGGCAGAAGCCTCCCCAGAGAAGGAGCGATCTGGCATATACGCCCTGAAAAACGTGCTGATCTCTCTGGCTTCGGCACTGGCGGGAAGCCTTTCCGGATTTTTGTACCGGCTAAGCCCCAAAAGCATCTATTTGGCGTCTTTGATCCTGCTGGCAGTTTGTATCCTGTTTATCTTCCGTTATTTTCGGCAAAAACAGCGGGAGGAGCAGCGGGTTTTATACGGTAGTTTACAGTAAGAGAAGCCCTTTTTTATTTGCTGGCGCGATATTGAGTTTTACAAGCGACTGCTGATTTTATAGTATTTTCATCGGCGGAATTGTCTGCCGGTTTTTTTTTGGAGGCTTTTCCAAATATGCCTGGGAGAATAAGAAAAAAGCGAAATTTCCGGAAGAAACGTCATATGAGGTCTTTACAAGGGAATTTTTGTATGATAGCATAGAAGAGGACTGGGTCCGCCTGCAGGACTGGTTTTGCGGGCAAAAACAAGCAAGCGAAACGAAAGGTGGATGAGAAATGGTTCGGATTATTGGCATTGGGGATGCCAAAATGGATAAAAACATCACGGATATGATCGCCTATCCGGGCGGACAGGCAATGAATATTGCCGTAAACGCCAAGCTGCAGGGAGCGCAGGCAGGTTTTATCGGTTGTATCGGCGACGATGTGTTGGGTCAGCATTTGGCCAAAACGCTCGACGAGCTGGGTGTGGACCGCAGCCGCAGCCATATTGTCCACGCAGATAACGCCGCCACCAAATATCAGGTGATTGATGGTGAGCGGGTCTGGGGCGGAACCAATCCCCGGCCGATTTCCCCACTGCAGATGGCCATTCGTTTTATGCTGCCGTTTTATGGGCTTTCTAATGAGGACATGGCCTATATCAAAACCTTTGACGCAGCTCATCTTTGCAATACTGCCCATATGGACGAATATCTGCCCCAGCTGAAAGAGGCCGGGCTGGTGCTGTCTTATGATTATTCTAACGACCACCTGAAACCTGGATTTATGGAAAAAGTGGCTCCTTATGTGGATATCAGCCTATTTTCCGCAAGCAAAATGACTGGCACCGAAATGATGGAGGGCCTTGTCAAGGCTCATACGCTGGGGACTCGGATTGCCATTGCTACCAACGGCGACGAGGGTGCAACGCTTTATGACGGCGATCGCTTTTATACGCAGAAGCCGGATTTGTGCGACGCAGTGGACACCATGGGGGCCGGCGATGCATTTATCTCCGCTTTTCTGGTGGACTTTGTCGGTTCTAAAGGGTTGCAGGCCCGCGCCGAACAGCAGAGGGCGGAAAAAATCCGCCATGGGCTGGCTTATGCGGCTTCCTGGGCGGCGAAAGCCTGCATGATACCCGGCGCTTTTGGGCACGGATGCAAAATTGACAGTGAAGATTAGTTCCAACACGGCTTTTGCCGTTTGATGCAACAGCAAGACAATATCAATGAAATGAGGTTATCATTATGGTAAAAGTAATCGGTATCGGAGACAGCATGGTTGATAAAAACCTGACTTCCGGTATTATGTATCCCGGCGGCCAGTCCCTGAACATTCCGGTTAATATGCATTTTCTGGGCGCACAAGCTGCATTCATTGGCTGTTTTGGCAACGATTATGTAGCCGAACACATGAAAAAAACCTTGGATGAAATCGGTATTGACTATTCTCATTCCCACACCTATCCGGTTCCTAACTGCGCCGCCCATTACCGGGTTATCGATAATGACCGGGTTTTTGTTCGTTCCCCGAAAAAAGTGAACCCCATGACACGCGCCCTGTTCCAAATGCTGGACTACGAGGGCTTTTCTGAAGATGATATGGCATATATCAAGGGTTTCGATGTTGTGCATTGCTCCAATGACAGCGGGATTGAAGCTTATTATCCGGACTTTAAGGCACAGGGCATTAAAATTTCCTTTGACTTCTCTTTGACCCATGAAAAAGAAGAGTACATGGAGCAAATTTGCCCCAACGCTTATTTTGTTCTGCTTTCCTGCAGCCATTTGAGCGAAACCGAGACCCAGGAACGGTTGATCAAAGCCCATACGCTCGGCGCCAAGATCTGCATCGGCACCCGCGGTAGCAAAGGTTCCATCTGCTATGACGGAAACCGGTTCTATCACCAGCCGCCTCACTGGCTGGAGACGGTTGTAGACACCATGGGAGCCGGCGATGCATTTATCTCCGCGTTCCTGTATCAGTTTATCGACAACGGCGGCTACGAAGCAGAGGATAAATCTGAAATCATTACCAAGGCACTGGAGTTTGCGGCGGACTATTCCGCGAAATCCTGCATGGTGGAAGGTTCCTTTGGCCACGGTGTTCCTTTTAAAGACTAATAGAAAGCCGATTTGCGGCCCGGATTTTCGGGCCGCATTTTTTTGTTTTAAGGGCGGAATTCAAAAAAGGAGATGCCGTTTCTCCCCTTTGGTTCGGTTCTGCCGCCGGCAGGGAGAATATTTTTTCGTGTGGAAAATCCGGGGTGAAACCCGCCGGCGCAATGAGATAACTCGGTGCGACGGATTGTGGCCTGTGCTTTTTCGATTACAAACCGCAGCCGCTCATCAGGAAAAGTTATGCGATCGGAAGCAAGCCAGCCTGAAGATCGGCCGCGCCCGCCATCCATTTGCAATGCCGCCGGCATTTATGGGATTGGAAAGCGGGAAAGGGAGGCTGTTGCACCCCTTTTCCATTGGGCCAAATTTACCAAAATCCTTTTGGTAAATTTGTCAGCCGAAAACGGGGAAAACCGGTGTTTGTGAGTTTACATTCCCGCATTTTTCTGTTAATATAAAAACAGGTTCAATATATAGAAGAGGTGAAATTTATGGTAAAAGTAATTGGTGTCGGTGACTGTATGGTTGATAAAAACCTGACTAACGGCATGATGTATCCCGGCGGCCAGGCTTTGAATATTGCGGTCAATACCAAGCTGTGCGGCGCACAGTCCGCGTTTATCGGTGCGTTTGGCGATGATTATATCGCGGATCACATGAAAAAAACCATGGATGAAATCGGTCTGGATTACTCCCACTCTCATTTCTATCATGCGCCCAACGCCTTTGCCCGCTACAAAGTAATCGACAACGACCGGGTATTCCAGCGTTCTCCCAACGGCAGATATAACCCCATGCAGGGCGCAATCCGCCGGATGCTGGCCTATGAAGGATTTTCCAAAGAGGATATCGAGTACATCAAAGGCTTTGATGTCATGCACACCAGCAACGGTGCGTTTATTGAAGAATATCTGCCGGAGCTGGCAGCACAGGGAATCAAGATTTCTTACGACTTTTCTTTGGATCATATGAAAGAGGGCGTAATGGAAAAGGTTTGCCCCAGTTGTTATTTCGTCCTGCTTTCCTGCAGCCATATGACCACGACCGAAATGCAGGAGCAGCTGATCAAAGCGCATACTCTGGGAGCGAAAATCTGCATTGGCACCCGCGGCAGTGAAGGCTCTACCTGCTATGACGGCGACCGGTTCTATACCCAGGCACCCCATTGGAAAGAGCATGTTGTAGATACCATGGGAGCCGGCGACGCGTTTATTTCTGCCTTTTTGTACGATTTTATCGGTCATGACGGCTATAATGCCGAGGACAAGTCCGAGATTATCAAACATGCGCTGGATTTTGCCGCGGAGTACTCGGCGAATTCCTGCATGGTGGAGGGCGCATTCGGCTACGGCGTTCCCTACTTGAGCGAAGAATAAGTTTTCTTTTTCCCTTTACTCAAAAGGCGGCTCCGGCGAAAAATTTGCCGGGCGCCTTCTTTTGCGCTTGTAACTCAGCTGGATAGAGTGCGTCCCTCCTAAGGTTGCGTTACAACGGTCACCTTAGAAAAACTTCATATAGGATTCAAGTTCGAGTTTCTTCGGGCTTAGTCATAAAACCAGCCATGTCTCAGTAGCTCAGTTGGATAGAGCACACGCCTCCTAAGCGGTTGTTCAATCCTCACTATTTACAATTTCATTTGATATACGCGCCAATAGCTCAGTTGGATAGAGCGTCCCCCTCCTAAGGGGAAGGCCGGGGGTTCGAATCCCTTTTGGCGCGCCAGATAATAACGCCGAAAGCCTTTGTTTTCAAGGGTTTTCGGCTTTTTTATTGAGCAGTAAAAGAAAAAATAATCAAGCTTCGCTTGGAGAGGTTTTTCTCTTTTATTGCTACAAGGGAATCATGGTTCGGGTGTTTCGTATCGCTTAATTTATACAGTAAATTCAGTGGTTTTGTACAGTAGCTAAATATTTAGGTGATTAGCGGCGTTAAATACGGTTGGTGTCGGATGACCTTTATTTGCCCGAATTATTCTTTTCGTACATGGCGATGGCAAACTCAAGCATCTGTTTTCCGGCTGAATCAGAAGCCACTTCCTCAAGTTTTTTTGCAAAATCTTCATCTTTCAGAGAGATTGTCACTTTGGATTCAGAATCCGATTTGCCAGAGCGACTAAGGAATTTTCCAATCGCTTTTGCTGTGTCAATTCTTACGCTGTCCTCCGGCGTTTCGTAATAGTCCTGTATCGTACTCAACTGACGATGGGCGGTATCCTTAGCAAAGCTCACATAGTCATGCCTGTTATAATCAAGTTTTTTTGTGATTGAGAAATGCCTTAGGCTATACAGGTCTACTTTTGGAAGTCCTAAAGGCTCATAGAGTGAACGGAACATATCATCGGCGTATTGTGAACTGATATGCGTACCATCCTCGTGAGCAAATATCAAATCATCATCAATGTAGCTGTCTCCTGCAAGCTGCTTATGCTGATTCTGAACAAGCCTGTAATCACGGAGCATGAAAATGACTTCCGGCGCTATATAGATTCTGTCCGTCTTTGCTTCGATTTCCTTTTCCGTCTTGGTAACATGGAAAACTGCTCGTCTCTTTGCATCCGGTCGGGTGCTGCGAACTTGGTCGAATACTTTGAGAATCCCCCGACCATTTGTTTCTTTAATAAATTTCTCAGTGCGGTAAGTCAACTCCTTGTAGTTACGAATATAAGACGGTTCATGCTTGTCCTCGTTATCGTATAAATCAGACCATGTTAAGGCAAGACATTCTCCAATACGGCTGCTCAGTGCCACCATAAGGCTGATTAGAAGCTTGAGCTGTGGATCGGAACAGTTATCATACGCAAAATTAAACTGTTCTTCTGTCCACACCTCACGCCTGCTTGACTTCGGTTGCTTTACAGTCACACCCAACATGGGGTTTTCTGTGATAAGCTCCAATTCGTCCGTAGCGTACTTAAATGCTCGGCTGATGATTTTCTTGCAATCATAAACAGTACGCTGTGATACCCTTGCCCCATTTGCCTTATGATTCCCGTTGGCTTGCGGTAATTGAAGCATATCCTTGAAGCCCTGTCTCATATCGACACGGGTTATTTTCCATATAGGGAATGAACCAAACACGGGAACAATGTAATTACGAATCTTACCGATATTCGCTCTGTAAGTGCCCTCGTCCCATCCATATCTGTCTCCGATGGTATGCAGATACTTAGTATGCTCGGCATAGGCATACAAGAGCTGTTCAACGGTCTCTATCTCCGTTTTATCAACTTTGGAAGCCACCGTTGTGCCCTTGGCAGCCTTATGTTCCTTTTCACGGAGCAGAAGATAGGATACGAACTGGTTTTTCGCACGTTCGTTATTCACTGTTTCGGTGGTCTGGTGTTCCTTACCCTCGGAATCAAGATACCCGTAGCGGATGCGCCAGTTGTCATTGGTAGCGTTAATTTTGGTTGGCTCGCTATGCCACAAATATTCAGCTATGTCTTTCTTCTTAGGTTTTCTGCCCATACCAGACGTTAGAACTCGTTTGGATGATTGTTATACCAATCTTCAAAACTGTTCTTGTCGATACGAAGATATTTTCCCACCATGAATACACGAAAATCATTGTTTTTCTGATGCTTTTTGATAAAGTTGCGGACACTTTCCTCTCCGACACCATAGATGTTCATATATATTATCACTGGTTAGACACGGTTATGTGGCATTATTCTTTTTATGCCACAACGGAATTATAGCACAGTAGCTTTACCGACGTCAAGCGTTTTGACACGATTATGTGGCTTACGGTTTTTTAACGTGGCAATTTTTGCATGATTACACCGTTTGCGATAGATTACCATTGCTTTCTTCCTAAAAGGATGTTATTATTTGAAGTGTTATGGTGTATCGCTACACCATAACAGTTTGGAGGGAAATAAATGAGTAAACTGACTGTAACATATATTAAACATAGCGGATTTCTTGTAGAGACGGCAAATAATTATTTATTGTTTGATTATTGGCAGGGAAAACTTCCAGAATTAAGAGAATCCGTTTGCGTAATAAGACTGCCGTTTCAGAATTGGCAGAAGCCGCAGGGGTAAATGAAGCTGCAATAAGAAATTATGAGGTTGGATATCGCCAAATTTCCAGAGATAGATTGGAATTGATTGCTCAAAGGCTCGGCGTTCCTGTGGAAACGCTTGTTGACCGCCAGATCGACAGCTATAATGATGCCATGCACATTCTCTTTGAACTGTCGGATAAATACGACCTTGTTCCTATCGAACTTCCGCAAGAGCCTAAATACGCTATCCAGACAAAGGATGAGACAATTCTTCAAGCGTTACAAGCATGGTACAACGAAAGGCGCAAATGGGAGAACGGGGATATCACACAAGCCGAACTGCAAGAGTGGATGGATGCGTTCCCTTTGCAGTGTGAAGAAAACGAATCCCCGGCAGAAAAAGTTGAATCCCGTTATACAGACTTTGAACGCATTTTGGGGTTGAAATCCTCGTTAGAGCAACTTGATATGATTGTGAATGACAATGTAGAACTGATTGAGGATTGCATTGCTCATAAGGATTATAAAGCGGCTCGTGAGCATTTGAGAACGCTTAAAGCCACTGTTCATACGCTGTCACAGGTGGATATTAAACGATACGGTAAATAAAGAAATCACAGGCGATTCCTACTGCATTACGCAAAGGAGATGCCTGTGATTTTTTGTTACTTGGGCTCGATGGAGCAGCGGTCTAATGAAAATTCCAATAGTATACCAATCAGTTCATTTCGGCTACGCCCTGTCTGAGCCGATATTTTATCAATGCGCTGCACAACGTCCTCTCTGATACGAACAGAAAAGGTCTTATATCCGTCATCCCCCTTGGGACGTTTCGGATGTATTATCAATTTTTCTTCTTTCATGCTAAATCACCTCTATGTTAGATTTTATGTTTCTATAGATGTGATTTATATGTTATAATTTATGTTATAAATTATATTGGAGGGATTGAAATGAACTCGGACGAATTATATACGCTGAAAAGTATGGTGCTTGATAACTACGAGCAGTACCATGACGGTCTTACAATACTCTTAGAAAGCGATAAGGGGCTTTACAAGGCGTTTGGACAGTCTCCCCGGACAAAGTATCTAAAGACAGAGAACTTCTATCTAACGTCAAAAGAACGGCTTACATACATGATGGGATTCATTGATGCTTTGGCTTGGCTGACAAGGCAAGGAAAGTTAGTGCCGGATACATTCCCGACAGATATCGCAGGATTCACAGACCCAGAGGAAACACCGGAAGAACGTGCAGAATATTTCGAGAAGCGATATAAGGGCTTATCGCCGGAGCAGCGTGCCGAACTGGAAGCGTTTGATAAAGAAAACGAAGAAATGTGGCTTGAACAAGTCGAAGAAAGCATTAAAGAGAATAAAGTAATCAATAATCTGATTCTGCGTATTATTACTGGGGAAGATTTTTGATTTACAAAAAGCGTCTGTCGCATTATACGGCAGACGCTTAAATTTATATGTTGCTCTTGCGACGGTTGCAGTCAGCACAAAGCATTTGACAGTTCTCGGGGATTGTCTTACCGCCTTTACTCCACGGGGTAATATGGTCGGCTTGCATATCTTCAATTTCAAAATGTTTTCCACATTTCGGGCAAATTCCCTTTTGCCTTTCATAAGCAGTCCTTGCCATTTTGGGGCTGAATGCACGAATGCTTAAATGCTTCTCGTTTCCGTCAAGCAGATATTCGTAGATGCCTTTCTGATTGCTTACGTCCTCATCGTCAAGCAGTTCAACGATACGCTTTTCATAGGCTTTCGGGTCGTGGGTAGCTGTGCCATATTTATTGTAATAGATACCCCATTCCAGTCCAGACATCAACTTTTTGCGGAAGGTCGGGAATGTAGCTTTTACCCAACTTATGACACTCTGGAAGTACAGCCATAATTCATTGCAATTTGTATCATGTTGGTGCTTAGACATATAGTCCTCGATTTCGATACCATCACGGGCAGCAATCCATTTGATAGCGGTTTCAAGGTAGTTCTGACGTATTGCACTGCCGCTCAAATAATCACCCGCAATCTGATAGGCAGGGCATTGTGATTTGCTGAAATATTTCTTTGCTTCGGTCAGCCATTCACCCGTATAGATGGCATTTCGCAATTCCTGTGCAGTCAACTGTTCACCTGCAATATTGATAATTTTGAACCAGTCCAGTTTTTCCTTGTCTGTACCCTCGCAAATATAGATCATCAGTTTATAGTCAAGAATCTGTTCACGCTCGGTGTCCGTCAGATTGTGAAAAGCCAAATGGTCAAGGGAAAAATCGCCGTTGACATATTGGCAAATGCTGATTGTTCTTTGCTGTCCGTCAAGCAGTTCGTAGTTGCCATTATCGTCCTTAACCCAATACATCACATTCAGAGGGAACTGTTTTGTAATGGTTCGGATAACTTCATCACGCTGCTTGTCCTTGTAAATAAATTCACGCTGAAAGGCAGGTCGAATGTTCAGCTTGCCTCCATAACCCACAATACCGTTCTCTGCGCTGTCCACATATCCGGCAACAACGTCTCGAACAGGGATTTCATGCAATTCAATTTTCATTTGTATTCACCTGCTTTCTTTGTATTAAGATGCGAGCATAAAGTTGCTTGCCGTTTAGTACAGCTTTTGCAAAATCGTATTTGTTTGCACTGCCACTGTTCAGCACCCCTACGATAGAGAATTGTTCTGGGTTATGCTTTGTCATAAATGTAATGGGAACACCAATAACCCCATAGTAGTCACATGGAATATCTGCTGTTTTGCTAACCTCTATTGCATCATAATTATCATATTTTGGATATTTCAACGGGTCATATTGTCTAAACAATGTCATATCTTCATGACGGCGTTCTGTATCAAGGTTTGTATACCAACAAATATTTCCCATTCTGCGCCATTTTTGCCCGTTCTCGTCAATCTTAAAATCCGTTTTCTTTTCTTCGTAACTATCTGGAACTTTAAACCAGTAATGCCCACTATTACAACCGAGCCAAATTTTGTCTGTCATAAAAAGTGGGAGAATTTCCTTGTATTTTACGGCATTTAGGTTTCCTATAATTAGAAACTGCTTATTGTATTTCATAAGCAAAGCTACATAATCACGAAATAAGGAAAAAGGCGGATTCGTTACTACAATGTCAGCTTCTTTCAACAGTTCTACACATTCAGGACTGCGAAAATCACCGTCCCCATCAAGTAGAGTCATTGTGTTTTTCTTATTTCGCATAAGAAATTCAACGTCTGCAAGGTCGATGCGCCCGTCTCCGTTTTCGTCTGTAACTTCGGTGATTTCCACCTTGTAAGGTTTGCGCCCGTTTTCATCTTGTACCGGGGCATTGTTTTCGGATGAAATAAAAGAAAGCTGCCCACCGTTATCAACAAAATATTGAAATTCCTTGCCTGTTACGGGTGATGTTGCAAAACACGTTGTTATCAATTTTTTCAAGCCTAACGCATTGAAGTTCATTGCGAAATATTTGAAAAAATTACTTTCATAGGGGTCATCACAGTTGCAAAGAACTGTCTTACCCTTGAAATGGGGTCTGTAATGCTTCAATTCGCTTTCTACAAGCGAAAGCTGTGTATAAAATTCATCCTGCTTATTTCTTGCGGAATCGTTTAGATTGCTGTTTCCTGCCATATCATTCGCCGCCTTTCTCTATTTCTACAATATCGTCAAGCCCACAATTCAAGGCGGTTGCGATTTTTGCAAGGCTTTCCATGGCAACAGGTTCGCCCTTTCCCATTTTGGCAAGTATGTTCGTGCTGACACCTGCCTGTAAACGCATTTCCGTTTTTGTCATACCTTTATCAATCAGCAGCTTCCAAAGCCGATTATAGTTATAAGTCATAAAAAGCCCTCCCATGTTACCTAACAGTATAACACAGGAGGGCTTTATAAACAATATAATATCATATTTGTGTGATGAAATATTGTTGCATATTATTCATTTCCAGAGGAAAATGTGTCCGCATCGTCCTTTGGCATCAGTTCCAGAATCTTTTTATACCAGAGTTTTTCCTCTCCGTTCTCTCGCAACGCAAACTGACAAAACAGTGTCATTAACTCAAAATATTTTGTTTGGAGTTCTCCCCAATCCTTATTAGAAGAAAATCGAACAACATTTGTGTTATAAGCAATTTGATTGACGTTATTTCCAATGCGGTTCACCTCGTAAATCAACTGCTTTGCCTGGTCTCTATCCATGTGCCACTGCTTACCCGACAACGATTCTGCAAGAATCAGTTTTCTTAAATAATCCGCTTTCGATAAGCCATACTCAAAAGCATTTTTTGTGAGCATAGCATTTTCCTCTGGAAGCAAAGTAAAACGGAATTGCTCTGTGCGAACTCTATCTTTTTCAGCCATTTATTATTTCTCCTTTCAAAACTTCCTCACCGTGAGGAAATTACAAAATTGTTCGTCAGTGATTTTAGTTTTGTTGTGCCGTCTGTGGGACAATCATTTTGCCGTTTTGCAAAATGGTACAGGTGGGGGTATTAGGGGGCGCTGCCCCAGTGCAACGGCTAACAAGTGGGAAAATGACACGAGTGGGTACATTTCCCCTATGCTTGCTATTGCAAGTATAGGGAGAATAATGGACAACGAGTGGGTACAATTTCCCCATGCTTGCTATATGCAAGTATGAGGGAATGGGTACATTTTCCCCCTGCTTGCTAATAATGTTTTGCTATGGATTTTTAGGGTCGAGTATTGTGTCAAGCTGCGATTTCCACACCATAATATTTTCGATTTCTTTTTCAAAAATATAGGATTCCTTTTGGCGGTTTCGCTCCAAAAATTTTCTCCAATAATAATCAATTTCTTTCTGCAACTCATTGATATACTCTTGCAGTTCGTCCCGTTCCTCAGCGGAATATTCTTCGGTGTCAGCGGTCATTTCCGCCATTTCTTTTTTATTGCTTTCAAGTTCATCCATCAAATCAATATAATCGTCCAAATCCCCCCACAGCAGCAAAAATTTCAGAAATGTATCATCCGAAAACATGGCGAACCAACAACGCTGATACCACTGCTTCGCATACATCCGTTCATCACTTCCGTTGGAATATGTTCCGTCTACTAAATCCCCGATGAAGTTCTCCAACAGCTCTGAAATTGTCAACCCACCCTCGCCGGATTTTTCGGCAAGGCGTTTCACATCTGCATCGGAAAGATTCACTGTTATGGTTCTTGGTTTTATGGTTTCAATCTCATTTTTTTGTGAACTGTAATCTCTCATTTCGTCTCCTTTGCTTGTAAAATTGATTGATTTAAACCGAGGGCAACGGCAGCAACGGGTACACCGTTGTTTTTGTTAGGATAAGCGGCTGAATTTTGCCGTTGTCCTCGGAAATCCGACTACGGGTAAATTTTCTTCATCATCCTATGAAAAACAACGGTGTTGGCGTAGTACCCGTAGTTATTTGACTTCGATATAGTCAAGAGTTATCCATTTTTTCTTGTTATGGAATGCGCTCATATAAGAAACCCCATAGATCTCTCTCAGCGAATCTTGCGCTGCTTTCAAGCTCTTTGAGAACACAGCCGCACTGTAACTAACAAGAATCGGCTCTCGTGCCTGCAAGATTGTCAGTAGCTCTGTTGCTGTCCCCTCCCAATGGTGCGCTTCTTCTGCCTTGATGAAATTAACGATAGCGTGTAAAAACCGTTCTTTCTCATTGACAACCGATTCGTCACGGGTGAGCTTGTTCCAACGGCAGGATTCTTTGTCAAATTCAAGGGCAAATTCAAAGGCTTCGGTGTCACGGTTGGAAATGGTGAGATTGGCTCTGGTGTCGGTGCGCTTGCTCTTTGTCAGCACCCAGTTCCCGTCCGTTCCTCCTGCCATGCCCTCACTGCCGGAAATCTTGCTGATATCATCATCGTGCTTGCCTTTGTTGGTGTGCGTGAGTGCAAGGATGGTAAGGTCAAATTCCATGCTTATCTGGCGCAGGATGTTGGTAAACTCCACGTCTCCGGCATAGATGTTCTTTACAAACTCATTCCCTCTGATATGTTGGAGCGTATCAATGACTACCAGTTTGATGTTGGGATGCAGCGTTAAGTAATCACGAATATCTTCCTCAACGCCGGAAGTGATGCTGTTTGCCTTTAAGACGAAGTGGATGTTCTCCATCCCCTCATAAGCTTCAAGCATCTCAAAACGGCTCTGTAAGCGTGTTACGGTATCTTCCAGACCGAGATACAAGACCTCGGACTGTATGGCTTGATAGCCCCAGATTTGCCCACCACTGGCAACAGCGTAGGATATCTGTTCGGCAAGCCACGATTTACCAACTTTAGCACCTCCGGCGAGGATGAAAAAACCGTGCGGTAAGATGGTTCTGATGGTGTAATGAAGCGGTGGCAAGTCCATTTCCATCAAGTCTTTTCCGTTGATGGATTCAAAGCGGCTCTCCTTTGTTTTTTCTTTTATTGCTTCTTCGGTTTTCATGTTTGCAGTCAATTCGTTCATTGCGAATACTCCTTTGCGTACTATTGTATTTTGAGATTCGCCATGCTATAATGTGGTATATCGTATTTCATAGCATGGTCTGAGCTTCTGTGTATTTGCCCATACAGAAGCTTTTTTCATGTAAAAAGAAAACCACAACTTCGATAAACGAAATTGTGGTTTAGTGAGTGATATTTTGTAGAGACATCAAGCTATTTGTACAGTTGCGTTTTTAAGTACAAGCCGTGGTAACCAGTTTTAATCGGCTTGATGTCTCTATAATCGTCACGGAGAAAATACAGAAACCGGGTATAAATACCACGAATACGTTACAAAACGGATAACCCGGAAGTCTTCATTTGCCTCCTAAGCGTGGGGTCGGAGGTTCAAATCCTCTCTGGGACGCCAGAAAGCA
>ERZ780157.2807-NODE-2807-length-15648-cov-8.262169_pt1 | contig 15648 bp, 3 predicted proteins | sample MGYA00511169_ERZ780157 | MGnify/ENA primary metagenome ERZ780157 (study PRJEB29588, sample SAMEA1965149) | human gut metagenome | biome: human gut; feature: human-associated habitat; material: faeces | place: Denmark | collected 2008/2010 ... | reverse complement strand
CCCTTGCCCCGGAGATAGATCAGGTCCTCCTCGTCAAAGCTCAGCTCCTGGTTGTTGTCCCGGTCGAACTCCTTCAGCAGAATGTTCACCTCGGATCGCTTCATGGGCTCGCCCAGATCCGCGAGAAGGACGCGCAGCTCGTCCACGCTAATGGAGCCGCTGTGGTCCATGTCGTATCGGTAGAAGAAAGAGCGAACGAGAATGTGCACGTGCTCCATCAGCTCGGGAGAGTCTGCGAGAAGAGGCGTGCTCACACCCTCCTTCGAGGGCTTGCAATACGCCTACGGTGAAGCCCTCAAGCCAGACGCACTTCAATCTCCGAAGAGATCACGGAGGAGATGGTGACGAGACCGTTGCGGATGGACTTCTTAATCTCCTCGTCGATCTTCTCCTGGGACACCTGCCCATCAACTCGAGTGCTCTCCTCTTACCACGTTCTCCTTGGAGTGCAGGTACTGCGAGATGAAGTACCACACCATCACGATGATGGCATAGTGGCTGTGAAGGACATATCGTACTAGGCGTAGGAGGATATCACAAAGCAGCAGGCTGCGATCCAGACGATGATGTGGGAATCGCACTTGTCCCCGCTACCAGTGGCACACCCACTGAAGAACGCCGGGATCTTTGGTGAGTCGAGGAGGAAGCACGTACCTGCATGAAGAGGTAGGGAAGAAGAGAAATGATGATGAAGACAACGTTCTTCTTCACAATGGGCTCAAGAACGATGCCGGATCGCGACAGCGACTTTCTGTCCTTATCTTCGAGCTTCTTGAACTCCTAGGAGTCACTGGCGCAAAGCGATTTCACTCCATTCTTCGTTCCTGGAGGCTTTGTATAGTTCCCTTCGCCGTTTTCCTTCAGAGAAACGCGCCCCGCGATAATACTCAGTGCCCACGGAATGGTGATGAGCAGAATCGTAGAGCCAGCAAGAGCACCGATACCGATACTGATCTGCTTCTTAACGCTCTCTTCATCCCCCAGTCCAGAAAACAGAACTACACGTCAAAACCGAACACAACACGTACCGATTGCAGCGTCCGGAACGGCTCCCAAGAAGGGCAGCACGATACTGCCGATAAGCCCAGCCCAGCGAGGAATCAGCAGCAGCAGTTCGCTTCCATCCGAAATCAAGTTTGCTCCCTTGAATAGAATGAAGCTGTACACGCCGAACAGGAAAAGGAGTTGTATCTACATCACACCCTCCCCCTTTTCCTACCATACCAAACCCAGTTTGAGGAATACTCTCAACATCGATGAACAGCTTCGACAGAATCACTCCCATCCCGAAAAATGGAGTTTCCACGGGGCGAAATGGTCCTTTCTAATTCCAGAAGTTGGGACTATTTCCTGTGTCGCGGCTGGATAAAACTATTTCCTTCATTCCTTGTTCGTTCTTTCTTAAATTCGTGCTATGGTTTACCCTTTCTGTCCTTAGTTCACACAGGGCGTCCCAGGGCGAAATAAATCCGTGCGTGAGGCGTTTCGCACGAATCCACTATCTTGATTTCTGTCATTCCATTAGTAGTAGGTATTTGCTTGATTTAGAAAACAGGACTTTTTATTCAATTCCATAATAAGCTTTCTTCTTCGCTTTCGCTCACTTCACGCGCTCGCTTCGCTTCGTTCACTCAGCTCTTCACTTCCCGTAGTACAAAGTGCTCCAAAAGGAGCAGATTGTAGTACGCCAAGGGAATCAGCTCTAGAACGTAAGACACAACACCCAAGCCCTTACGATGATTTCTGAAGCCTTCACTCCCGCTGCTCCTCGCTCGAGCTATCTACACCATGAGACCATTCCAGAATACTCACCTTGAAAACCGATAGCGCAAATCACCAACAGCATATCCTATTCCTTAAGTGGCAAACAACATATCTCACTTAAGATGGTACTATCCTTTACAGGGCTATTCTAGATATCATCTGTACAACTCACTTGCTTTCACCTTCTCCCCGTCCAAAGAACACCTATGGAGCTACAACTACCCATTACCATTATGAAAGACGTCTTACTCGACCTCATCTCTAACATCATAATCACACATCGAATTTGCAGGTTTTGACCCCAGAAAACCCCCTAAATGGTTTTTGACCCTTCTTCAGTGGTATAGCCACCCTATCCCTCATCATTACCACAATTCCGGTACCATACACAAGAACGGTATCCCTTCCTCAACCATCATAAAACAGCACGCACTTCACAAAACCATCAAAAGAAAGCGGATCCAAAACCAGATTCAACCAACTAAGAAAAAAAGTGGAATGAAACGGGTGGTGTGGGTAGGATTCGGGTTATTCCCGCGATTGGATAGGAACACGTTGGAATCTGCCATTTACACTATTCAAAACAAATACAACAGTAATTCAAGGACTATGGGTGGAAAGAAGATACGCGGTGAGAAAGAAAGGCTATGGAATGCCTATCTTCGATCGCGGGCTGATCTGATGAGGAATGCGTTAGCGCTCTTAAATGAATATGCATCCTTTTGTAACAGTAGTAAAGTTCAAGGCGAAGACAAGGGATTACTTCGTTGATTATGCCATTCATTTGGTGATTTATAGAAGCAGTATATAATCAGATTTGGTGGCTTCTGCGATTTGATGAAATGGTAGCCCTTCAACAGAGGATGGTCTCAATGTGTGATTCAACCTACATATCCGAGAGGAATGCGGATGCATTTCGAACGATACTAGTGGAATTTGCAAGTATTAGCTGAAGATCTGCTGAATCATAGGGCATCGAGATTTGCCAGTGGTAAAGAAGGAGGGAGATGGCTTATTTGTTAACCATGGTGACATTCTCTATAAGGATATCAATGATGAGGAGATGGTACCGTTGATTGTCTCGTATTGCCCTATAGATTAGTATTAAGTCATGTATTGCTTCTTTAGAGGGTAGTATCAGCGGGTTTCGTGCAAGAAAGGCTCTTTATGATGCCCTGTATAACACTGTTAGATGCTCGAAAGAGTACAGAGGAAATGACGCTACTATCAAAATGGTATGCGATAGAGTCGCAAACACTGTGCACGGATTACCAAGATGGGAGAACTCCGAAGAAGTGAAGGATAGTCTGTTTTGGTTCGCAAAGAGAGAGATCATGTTTCTATTGAAAGCAAGTACGCTTGTCTGCAGTCATCATTAGGATGTTAGCATCGCAAAGGTCGACTATTTTGAGGATAACAATCCCTCATCGTTGGAATGGGAAGAACCAACATGTACTATCCCCTGCCCTTATCTTATCATAGTGCGACGTCTCTTGAAGGTGTTCAGTACTTCATTGGGGGATATGCAGGCATTCTATAATAGTAATATGTTTCAGAATGAGCCTAATGTGGCACGTGGAATGAGGATTAGAAAGGATGAGAAAGGTTGGGATTTTACTTCTTTTGGAACAAGGCGTTGCGTTTGTTTCCCACCTGGAGACAAAGATGATCCTTGCTATAAGCCGTGGATTGGTTATATTGATGGGGATTATATCGTCCTTTATGAGTATGCTTCTTCTGGATACATTTCGATTACTCCAAACCCAAATGGTGACGATATGGAACTAGAAGAAGATGAGAATATGTATGATGAAACGGCTAGCCCGTCTTCTCCAAGAGAAACTATGGATTCCTCAGTGGAAGGTGATAACGATGACATTGATCTGGTATTGGAGCGTGATACGTTAAACATGTTGCAAAACATATATTAGGAGTATACTTTTGGTATTTGGATTACATGGATTACTTGTTTCAAACCTGTTTTCTCCGTAAGGACTCCAATGACATCAGGCGATGCGGGGAACACGGTTAGTCCTCCGATGCATCTTCTAATGGAGAGCAATTCAATGTACGGGTCTCTTTTCATCTTATCAGAGGAGAAATCCACGTAGAAGCAGGATGACGTGTCTTCATCACAGGAAGCGGATGATACGGGTACTTCATATGCCCACACCTGGTGATAGTACTCGTCTCGTATTCTTGACTGGAAGAATCCACACAAGGCGTATAGATGAACCGTATCGAAGTAGTCAGTCACAAGAGCGAAGGCGTTGGGATTCTTTTGCATATTGGTACTGGTTAGTTCTCTGAGAGAGTAGGGAATTGCTGTAAACTGTGTTCCGTTACAGGTGCAGGATGATACATAACCCTCCATGCCGTACTCATTGCTCTTCAGCAAGGTAATATCACATAGTTGTGCAGTCTTCTCAATCATTTCATAGCTGCTCATCGTCTTGTAACCGCCATTTCCGTCATACAGGTTCTCTCGTGACAACGACTTCATTACCGTCTTCTTGACTGAAGAATCACTGCTGTCCATGTCAACTACTGCACTCAAGCAGCCACACTTTTCCGCCTCCCATAGTGTTCTCTGGTTGAAGCATCCAAAGTACAGCCAGTCTTTATCTGCTTCATAGTTGAACAGTGTTCTCAGTTGGATCTCTTTGTAAGAGATGGCTTCTTTCACCATTAGAATGACTCCTCGATTCATCTTCTTGTCACCGACTGTGATTGTTCCCTTGTCATCGACAACAACCATGTACATCGCAGCCTGCTTCACCTTCTTCAAGAAGACTGTTACCGAGGGATTGGGTGTGGCCAGAATAAGCTGCTTCATAGGGAAGAAGGAGCCTTCTTCTGGAAAACAGTCATTTGGACGCAAGGGACCAAACCACAGAATACTGGGACCCATATGGAGCATGTAGTGAAATGAAGGAGACTCGGCGGAGGGATGCATGTAGGTATCGTACTCCTGGATGAGTACACTTAGTTTCTTTGCGAGTAGACGAACTGTAGATAACCCATGACGACAGTTGTACAGCTTCTGGCAAACACACATGATGGAGATAATGCACCGGACTTGAGGGAGTGAGACGTCACGAAGAAGAAGAAGGGGTAAGTAGCAGAAGACGAGTACGTGGTAGTCGTGCGTGCTGAGGTTGCTGGTGCTCTTCTCGGTAAAGGCCTTGAGGAAGCAGTTCGTGGCGTTCAACTTCATAGCCGCCATAGTGTCAAGCGCATGACTGAGGACGCTCGGAGGAAGACACCACAACAGCGGTCTGTCCGTGGTTCCACGTAGGTCAAAATCGACATTAGCAAACGAGGTCTCCACTGCTGCAACATACTGCTTCGATTGCGCAGCATTACCAAGGAACGCGTTCTCGCCGAAGAGGAGACTGAAGAATGCCTTCATCGCGTTGGGAACCAGATGCATTAGGTCTGGACAGATGCATCGGCACACCGGAAAACCCAAGTTGTCCGAAAGATGAACGCAGCCATTGGAGAATGGAGGACAGGTCGGAGGCTTGCACTCTCGGTCATATTCGTACTGCGGGAAGAAGAAGCTTTCGGACTTGTACGGCGGAAGACTGACACCGAGAACTCGTAAGAACTTCTCCAGGCTGCGAAGTTCTTCCACCGTTTCTGGCTTGACCGCCAAACCAGTGACGCGCTTCGCTTCCTGAAGAAACGCGTCCACGGAATCCTTCACTGGGTATCCCTGCTTCATTCTGTAGAGGAGGCACGCGATGTAATTGATGAAGCGCAGAGAAGAGTCCATGGGCTCTTGGATCAGCCCAGAATGAAGTCCCTTCATCTTGTCTCGAAGACTGTGAAGGTTGGCACTGAGCTGGAGTGAAGACAGGCCAGTGTTGATGTCTAGCCTGTTGTATGCAATGCCACACATGCGGCAGGGCTTGTTGGACGAAGAAAGCCCTGAAGAATCCGCCATCTCGTCGCAGGCCTTCAAGTCCGCCTTTGCGTTGATCACTGCAAAGCGGATGTGCAGCGCCTTGTCTCCGAACGGCACCAGAATTCCACGGTCTCCCTCTACCCGCGTCTCGTGAAGGAGGATGTTGATGAGTTGACGCGTTTGTCCGTTGGAGAAGGTTACGGCCTTCTGGTACTTCTTTTCGTCATCTACAATTAACCAATAAGGGGAATTCCTACTTCCTGACTTCGCTTCCTGCTTCTTGTCGCTCACAACAAAGGACCTCGGCTTGGACAGGTACTTCGCATTGATGCATCGGAGATCCTTGACGAGGTCGAGGAGAATCGCTTTTCTCCCCCTGCCCCCCAGGGCATACTCTTGGATCCTCCAATCCACTGCGCGCCGGTGACTCGCCGTCATCTCTTGGGCGTACTCCACGTACGCCTTGCTGAGCCCCTTCCGTGACTCGCGAGATGAAACCTGCAGAAGGCTCGGCCCGTTCTCCGGAAGGATGAAGAGCGCGAAGACATCTCTTCCCATCGTCTCCAGCACCGGCGGGAGGTTTACAAGAGACAGGGAGAAACAGTACCACGAGTTTGAGTTGGTACTGTTCTTTGTAGCCAGCGTACCGTCACCACTAACGCGAAAGAGTAGATAGTGGTCCTCAATGCTAGTCACACCCTTGAAGGCACTTATCGTCCGAGAAACATCTGCCAGCCGTTGTAGACCACCTCCTGAAGACTTCTTGTAAGACTTGTCGCACCTCTGCGGAAAGAAGAAGCTCTTCACCGGGTTCAGTTTCCCTCTGGAATTAACCAAGCACTGCTCCGCACACTTGTTCCAGACTGCTTTCAATACTCCCAAATCCATCTCAAGAACGCCCATACTCTCATTCGGGTCCTTCAACAAGCCATATGCATCAACGACAGTCCCAACCATCAAATCGCGGACCAAGGAAACGTACGCGTGGTAGGATGCAACATTTGTTGACGGAGTCCTGACCACATCACAAAACCAAGCGCCAAGTCTCTTACACAACTCGCAAAGACCAGTGAAGACCATGCAAAAGAAGCTGCGCGCAGTGGTTATCCTCTCTTCTAATTCACGTCCCATTTTCATTTGGGAAGGAGGAATGATTGTCGATCTCACCAACTGTCCGTTGTCTTCACTGCAAGTGACCCTCTCGTACTCCTTTGAAAACCAGCCGCACACAAGGGTAAGAAGATCGCAGAGACAATTCATGTAGTCATACAACGCTTGCGAAGACTCCAATACCGAATACAGCTCCTTCACTCTTGTCACGTCTTGGTCGGAAAAAGCCACGTTGACAGCCGGAAGATTGTCCTTAAACAGACAAAATGAGTCGGACGGAAGGCAGCCATGCTTGTCACTGAGCTCTTGGGAGACGTCGCGAAGAATGCACGCGAGGGACTTCACGCTGAGATAAGAATCCAGACTCTTCTTCACAGTCCGTACGGTATCCAGACTCTTCAACCCCGCCATCATGTACTTCAGGTTGACAACGAACGAAGGGGGGAATAGCTTCGACTTCGCACACTGAATGATCTGGAGCTGCTTGATGTACTTGGCCAGTTGAGCAGTATTGGAGCCAGCAACAAGCGAGAAGTCCCGGATCACCTTCTGCTGTGACAGTTGAAGGCTCTCCTCGTCCAAGCAGATGTACCGATCCAGGGGATCGTCCGTCCAAATGTAGTCTGGATCCGACGGAGACGCAGCCTCTCTCTTCTGTTTGTGAGAGGGCTTAAACGGAGTCCGGAAGGGGAAGGGGTCCGGCGGAGGCACCAACTCTGGGAGCGGCATCATCTCCTGCAGATTGGTGACCTCCTGCGAAGCACATCCAAACGGGTCGGGACACGGGAGTGGAGGGAGCGACGTCTGAAGGGGGACGGACACTGCAGCTGGAGACGGGAGTGGAGGGAGCGATGTCCGGAGAGGAACGGACACTGCAGCTGGAGACGCGAACAGAAGGGGCTTGATACACTGACGTTTCGACGAAGCAGGAGCATTTGGAGGCATGTTAAACGTGGATGCAACGCCGTTGGATTGCACGGACTTAACAATAATGGTTCCTACTGATGAAGGAGAGACGAAGGATGTACTTAGTGCTTTCTGAGACGATGGCATAAGCATCGATAGCTCCTTGCCTTCATTCACACGAGATGGCAAGTCCTTGAGAGTCGTGTCTGGCGGCTGAGGGGTTCTGGCATTGAACTTCTCCAGGGTGCGTGAATTCTTCTTTCGTGTTTCCGTGAGTTCTTCCAGAAGGGTAACAGTGGAGGGGTCTTCCGTTCCATAGAGAGAGCGCTCCATAGAGTACGCAACAACATAGTTACCCCATCTCTTTTGGATATCAATACTATTACCACTTGACAAGGCGCTCAGATTATCCATCACCAACTCTTCACACACTTGCAGGTAGTCACTGTTGGACGTGAACGGAATGCTGCACCACATCCGGCTTCGAACCATTTCAAGGATTACCGCAACCACTGGAATGTAGTAGGCACAGTAGGCGAATGGTGCCTTCGCACAATGACCACAGGAGAGTTCCTTGACTTCTTTGACCACTTCTTTCTTGGCGCAGAAGTTACGAATATCTTCTTTGACTCGCTCCTCATGAATGCACTTCCTCGTTTTGCAGTCGCGGTACAGGGGACAGAGAGCGTTTTCCTTTCTGCAATTTGGGCAGAAGAAGCTGTCCGACTTCACAAATGAAGAGCAGCGAAGACAGAAAGGCACTTTTCGCATGAGGCTGGTCAGCAGACAGTTGTGGAACACGTATTTCTCCAATTCCCAATAGTGCTCCGGAATCCACTCTTCGAGCTTCTTGTCGCTTGAATCCTTCACCATGTTGTGAAAGGCTTGCATGAGCCTGTCTTTATCCTTGTCCGATGGAACGCTGACTGACATGATGCTAACAATTACACACGAATTGTAGTATCGTTGGTCAATCCCTACACATGACACACATTGTGAAGAAGTACTCTTATTAATAATGTTACTGATATGAGCCCATTCCTTAGAGGAGTATGTAGAGAGCTCATTATCCACTCCAGATTGTTGCAGAAGCTTATCAATGTCATGATGACATTGATCCACAAAGCATCTTCCGTCTTTGATTTCCTATATATCACACCATTCTGTTGACAATACGCTAGCAGAAGAAGGCAACCCACAACCATCCCCAATCAAAGAATCACTAAGACTGTTTGTCTCTGTATCTTCAATAATGCAATCCCTTTCGTTCAATAATTCCTCGATTCTCTCTGTTTGGGTTGTTCTACAATGACATGAAGAATGAAGTTGCATACGCAATGGAGTGCCCAGCACATAAGAAAGGATCACCATGAAATAGAGAATTGCTAACGGCAGCACAGTAGATCAGAAGTAAATCCTTCTCCTTGATCCCTTTTGATTTGTAGAAGGAGGTGTTTGATAGCAGTACCAGTAACTCTCGCAATGTGTCGTTCATTTGACGATACGTTGTTTCCTCTCTCTTCTCCTTTGTTTCTAAACATAACACCACATTCATAAAGCAACTCTTTAGAGCATTGATAAAGAACGATAACTCAATGGATTCCCTACGTCATCATCGATTACAATCAATTGCAAACAAGATGCGGTCATATCGTTCCTTTTGGTCTTCTTTTCCTTCATATATCTCATCTATGTATGAAACGGAGCAGTATTCGGCACCATAGAAACAGCGGTAAATGCTGGCGGCAGCGCTATCTCTCTCTGCACTGCCAATTTCAACGTTGTCCTCGTTCATTGGTGCAATAAGTACTCAAATCAGTGTTGAATCAGTAATCGATTCTGGCTCTATTCCTTCTCCTTTGCGGACGTCACTACTAATCATTTAGATTATATTTGTGGTTATTTGGTCACGATACTATGTGTACTACAGAGAATGGCACATAGCCCCAGGATACATATATAACAATGAACTAGGCTTCTCATATACGATCTCATCAGGCATATGTTCTGATGTAGATAGCCTTTGCTTCAGAATGGGTTGATTGTGCCTGACGATAGCAATAGCTGCGCAACAAGTACATTCTTTGAACAAAGACAAACACAATAGGCAATAGGTTATCTATAATAGAAGACTGATTAGCACAAACACTATCAGTTTGTCATAACACTAAATCTATTCACAACACTATACTGCAGACTCATAAAGAGCACAGTACAGCGTGCAAAATGATCATAGTTCCCTTACAGGAGAGATTGCCAATTGTCCTCATATTTGTCTCTATGCGTAGGATGAGACGCAAACTGGGCATAGCACGTCACAATCCATACAGCGCAGCACAACTGAAGAACAAATCGTTTGAGATAGAGACAATCCACCATCAACAACCCTCCCAGATGGAAGCATACATCAGCGATTTCTCACAAAAGAGGTTAGGACTGTCAGTCAATGAAATGATTAGAGACCATAATGACCATCATACGACAATCACATCATCACAGTATATCCTTTGGATATTTCTCACCATGCATGCCCATAAAGAGAACAACAACTCTATGAGGCTAAATCATGTTGGAAGTGCGTGGTTGAGAAAGGAGATAGGAGTAGCAATTGCTCATTCTCCATCACGAGATATGCCTATTATGCAGAATAAACCAACCGAGCAAGGTATGTCCAAGCGCTACCATATTGAATAAAGTTCATACGGAGACAGCTGCATGATGCATTATGCACAACTAGGCACAATACACATCTGGTTATACGTTACTTGTATCACGCACCACACAACTATCACGCCACGAGACATACAAGAGAGAAGGAGACGATGATGTCAATTGGAGCATGCACAGTACAAATACAAACTTCCATTACTATACATCAACAAATACGTGCCACTCCATACAATACACCAATATCAAGCTGTAGTTTTAGGTAATGGATGAATCCGCGAAATGAGTTCCCTCTACTTCCATAAACCAGCCAATACAACACTTACCACATGTTCATAAGAAATGAATCCTATATGAGTGACTATGATTCTTGATGATCACAAATAGAGGTCGTAACACAATAATCCCAACGGTTGCACTTACATAGATACAACGACTACAAATGAAATAAGACACAAGAGAGTAATACAATGCAAACGGAATGAACTCGAATAATAGTGATGATGCTCATATCACAATCAAGAAGCATAGGACAGAGTAACATGCATAATGAGGTAGATGACTCTGTATAGATCCACAGCAAAAGAAAAGGACACCCCTAGTGGCTTGGAGTAGCTCACAATAGCGCGGATGCAATATCTCCTCCGTTCCTTATCCGGCTGAAACAAAGGAAACGTGGATGTATCCAATTGGTCAAGACATACCTTATATAGGACTTAAACCTTCAAGAAGAAACGAGTGTCAAATCATCGCCATTACTCCAAAGCACTACAAAGTAAGCATACTACGCAGCTATATACATAGTCACAGACTTAATGACACAGCAATCAGATAGGGTATCAACAACAATGAGGGAATGCGAGCATACGGTAAGGACTGGGAACCCCGTTCCACTCTTGTTACGCAGAACTAGACACCTTGAATCAGATCCCAAGGAATAAAGGCACGGAAATGAGTAACAAGGTAATTCGATAAAGAAGAAGTATGTCACCTAATCTACTATTTATGAGAATCACAACCATCAGAGTACGTGTATGGCACCAATGATTGTCCACAAAGAGTAGTAATTGTCGATTTGTGGAAGAGTGGGATCATACACCAAATGAGTAATACTGAAAGGTAGCCATGCTTCTTTCGGAACCGTTCACCCCATCTGTTAGGAAGAAGGCAGTCATAGGACAGCGCCATCTCAACCGACAAAACGAAAACCCACTAAAGTTAATATCATCACATAACAAACAACTATGCCAAAAATCAGAATCAGAATCGATAAAACGACGAATATAATGGAAGGCGGGAAATCGATTCCGTGATTCTCCAGGCCAAACTCCACCTACCGGGGATATGCCTTTTCCCCCGTTTCGTGGAAGGACGGTTACCACCACCTGTCCGTCCCTTAGTGTTTTCTTAACCACATGAAGGTATTTGCTGTTGCCTCTCTGCTCTGTTTGGTTTCGTGCTCGTTTTCACTGCGTAGTGATTCTAGTGAGCAGTCTCGCTTGCGAGAGCAATGAAGTGTATATCAAGGTAACCAAGATGAGCAAGGCGTACGCCAGCGAGGAGTCCTTTAAGATCCGAAGCGGCACCACTGTCGTTGCCCAACGCAGCTCCTTTGTGAATCAGAAGGAGGAGTCGTTCGAGTACTGCCTCCCTCAGAGTGCGAACAACCAGTACGAGCTGGAGCTGCGCGATAGTGCCAACGACGCCTGGACTGCCGGTGCTTGGCTGTCCATCAGCGGTCTCTACGGCAATCTGTTCTTCAAGAACATGATGGTCGCCAAGACCAGCGAGGTGTACCCCCTGTCCCTTTACTACGCTGTCACGAAGGATGCCGAGTGGAAGATGTCGAGCACGGTCACCGACGCCTGGACCACCTACAGCTACGACGACAACGCGTGGACCTCCATCACCCTCGGTTCGGAGACGCCTTCCTCGGCGAGCGGCACGCAGTTCTTCCGCAAACAGTTCACCGGCTTGAGCGGAATGGCTGCCTACGAAGCTCGCTTGAACTACCGTTACGGTATCGTGGCGTACATCAACGGCGTGGAAGTGTTCCGTGACAACATGCCCGCGGGCACTGTCACGAGCGAAACGCTGGCTCTCGGCGGCTACAACGCCCTCAGCTTCCGCGGCTTCATTCGTCCTGGCTCCGAGGTGTCGGGCACACAGTGCGTCCTCGCCGTGTCTCTTCACTACACCGCCGCCGGCGAGAACTCTATCGACTTCAACGCGTACGTGGCGATGCTCACCGCGTCCACCCAGGGCGCGAACTGCTTCATCGCCTCGGAGGAGGTGACGTACGCCAGTTCCCCCATGGATCCCAAGAACGCGTTCGACTTCAACATGAACACGCACTCCGATTCAGCCGTTTCCGCCGCCGCGCCCGTCGACATTGCCGTGTCCTTTAGAAACCTGATTCCGTACGTCAACGGCATTCGCATCTGGCCCTCCACTTCTCCCGCCAAGTCCCCCACCGCCTTCACCTGGAGCGGCAAGGCGAGCGACACGGAGCTGAGTCAGATCTTCGCCGTGTCGAAGCTGTACCACGTGAACAGCGTCGACTCGTTCGCGTTCGGCTACTTCAACGCGGGTCTGTACAAGAACTACGTGATGCACATCACGGCTGCCGGCGCCGCGACCATGTCCCTTTACGAAGTGCAGCCTCTGGTGTGCACCGTGACTCTCCCCGAGTCCATCGAGTTCGGCTCCACCACCTACTCGCTGATCGTCAACGTGGAGGAGGCCGACATCTTCCCCACCCTCTCCGAGTTCAGAGACTGCACGCTCACTCCGGCCCTTCCCGCTGGCATGACTTTCAGCGCCAGCACCTGCTCCGTCAGCGGCGTTCCCACTGCCGAGCTTGCGAGCACTGTGTTCACCATGACCTCGACCATTGGTCAGAACTCCTTCACGGGCACCTTTACCCTCCAGGTGTCGGGCTGCGACCAGACGCTGGTGGACCTCCGCCGCGTGTACTTCGTGCAGTCCTCCTCCGAGTACTTCTCGGTCAAGAACAGCGCCAACGAGGTGGTCTACTCCATCCAGGCGTCCACCACCCAGACCGACTACGCGACGGTCCACACATACCTCTGTCTCCCGCAGGACGAGTACACGGTGACGCTGCAGGGCACTAACCAGTACTGGGCCTCCTTCTCCTTGCTGTACGCAGATGTGTTGTACTCCCCCACCGAGAGAGAGGTCATCTTCCGGTCGCGCTACGACGGCAAGCTGGGCATCAGCACTGCCTCCTTCTCCACCAAGTACCCCATCCTGCCCGCCTCGCAGTGGTTCTACAAGATGAACGAGGTGCCGGCGAACTGGTTTGGGTCGGAGACGGCGGGCTGGACGCAGAGCACGATGGGCTCGTACCCCGACGCCACCAACACGATCCAGCTGTACAAGAAGACGTTCACCGTCGCCAACCTTGACAGCATCTCGGGCGTGGTGCTGAACCTGCGCTACAAGTTCGGCTGCGTGGTGTACCTGAACAGCCACGAGGTGTTCCGCAACGGCGTGGTAGGCACTCTGAGCACCTCCTCCGTCGCCGAGAACATCTACCCCGAGTTGATGTACCGCGTGGTTTCGCTGCCCGTGGTGGCGCCCAGCGACGGCACCAACCCCGTGACCACGTACGTCCAGCAGGGCTCGAACACGATCGCCATCGCCATCGTGTCGACGCTGTCCACCAAGATGTCCTTCTTTGACTGTGCCCTGCGTCTGATGGGCACAGTCCAGGAGAACCGCGCGCTGGAAGAGTACACGGTGACGAGTCAGGGAATTAGCGGAGCCGATCACTTCTTCGAGGAGTGCGACAACTTCTCTCTCGACGGTTCGACCTGCACCAACAACTGGGTCGCCGTTCAGTTCAACAACGACCGCCGCGAGTGGATCAACGCCATGATCATCCAGCTGCGATCGAGCCAGGACACGCTGCAGCCGCGCTCCGTCACCATCCAGGCGCGCAACGGCGAGGAGGAGTGGGTGACGCTGCGCGCGCTGAGCAGCATGGTGTGGTCACAGCAGGGCCAGGCGAAGAAGGTGTGGTTCTTCAACCGCACGCCCTACAACCAGTACCGCTTCAAAGACTTTTCTCCAGAGACAAACGACTGCGCCTGGTCGCTCGGTCGCATCGCGTTCTTGAGCAGCTCCATCTCCGTCGACGTCCCCGTTCTCAAGTACGTGGAGGAGGGCGAGAGCGTGTCGGTGTACAAGGACATCGAGATGGCGGAGGTCTACCCCAGCTCGGACGCGTACCTGAACTACTCTGTCCACCCCGCGCTCCCTGCCGGCATTCACCTCGATGCGGGCAGCGGCATGATCAGCGGCACCGCCACCGCCTTCTCCGACCTGGTGACGTACACGATCACCGCCATGAACATCCGCGGCGAGAGCTCCCCCACCACGCTGCCTCTCCGCGTCTCCATCTGTACGGGCGAGCAGGGTCTGATCACGCTGGTGGTGAGGACCGAGGAGTACCCCGTCGACGGCTACAAGCTCCACCAGGGCAAGACCACGCAGGGAGCCGTGCTCGCCTCCGTGGGCACCTTCCCTGTGAGCGGCGGTCTGTTCTACGCGGACTGGTGTCTGCCGAACGACATCTACGTGGTGGAGGTGACGAATAACTACGACATGGGCTGGATGAACCCTGCCGGCTACTACCTGACGGTGGACGTGGGCGCGATCAAGTTTGAGACGAGTCAGGTGTGGGAGTTCGAGCCCTCGGTGACCACGCTCTTTTCGTCGTACCTGCCCTTCCAGGCGGAGTACTCGGAGTGGAGCGTGTTCAAGGGCAAGGACGTGGACGCCAACTGGAAGAACGCCGACTTCGACGCGAGCGCCTGGGAGTCGGTGAAGGCGGCGGCTATCGGGACGAACCAGGAGATCACGACGTACATCCGTCGCGAGTTCGCGATCCCTTCTCTCTTCGACTACGCTGTGCTGAACGTGCGCGTGAAGTACGCTGGCGGCGTTGTGGCGTACTTCAACGGTCGCAAGGTGGCGCGCTTCAACTTGGCGGAGGACTTCAGCGCGGAGACGCAGTCGCTGGAGGCGAAGAACGAGCCCGTGTTCTCCGTGTTCCACGTGATCCTGAGCATCATGGGCGCCACCACCGACAAGAACGTGATGGCGTTCGAGGTGCACCGCCCGCTGAACCATTCCTCCAGCGAACCCGTGGTATTCGACGCGACGGGCGTGTTCGGCGTGAGCGAGTGCTCGATCGCGCTGGACAGCTACTCGTTCATCTCGGAGGGCCACAGCGACTTCTTCGACCTGTCTCCGGTCACCTACGG
>ERZ780157.2803-NODE-2803-length-15657-cov-3.606012_pt1 | contig 15657 bp, 25 predicted proteins | sample MGYA00511169_ERZ780157 | MGnify/ENA primary metagenome ERZ780157 (study PRJEB29588, sample SAMEA1965149) | human gut metagenome | biome: human gut; feature: human-associated habitat; material: faeces | place: Denmark | collected 2008/2010 ... | reverse complement strand
CTCCGCGACCTCCTCCACGGCCACCACGGCCACCAGAGAAGCCTCCGCGTCCACGAGATCCATCATCTACACTCCATTAGCAACAGCGAATTCCAAGGGCAGGAAAGGAGACGCGCAGGGAAATGACATACTGAAACCCATAATTCAACCTCTCTTTGGGAATCCGTCCTTGTCACCCCAACAAATAGCGCATTTCCAGGGGTGAATCAAGCAAGAAACAGGAAAAGCATCATAGTTACACAGTTCCACTCGCCTTTCTCCTCGGTGATGGTCTCTCTTCGGAGGCGGCGGCGGAATGGGCGGTGCGACGCACTCCTCGGCGATTGTCGCTTGCAGTTTCATCCGTTCGTTCCTCTCCCTCAGCTTTTCTTGCAGGTAGTCCACGGAAACGATGGGAGCGGGCTTGTCCGGTATGTGGAACGAGGGTTTCTCGATCGCTTCCGTTTCGAGTGGGGACGGGTCTTCCTTCTGGTTGCCATTTGCGATCAGGAGCAGTTGCTGGTACCACTGTTCTGTTGTCGCCTGGTCCTCGAATCGGAGGTTGTACTAGGAGTGAGACCTCGCTGCCACCTAGACCTCGCGATGCGTAACCATTTTGAGCGTGCAGTCGCCGTCGCGCTCAACCAGCATGTTTGCTCCGTCGAGAATGTTCAGAGGGTACTCTTTCTTCTCGGAGTCTTCGTCGTGGAAGATGAAGAGCCGTTTTCCGTAGATCCGGAGAAAGCGGGGAGCCCACTGCGTTTTCCCCTTCTTCTCGCAGCGTCCTTCCATCGATCTACGTCACATTTCGCACTGAACTTCCCACATGTGAAAGAAATCGTCCCCCATCTGCACCGGCTTGCTCTCCACGAAGTCTATCCGTCAGTCGCAAGAGACAATAGAACCGTTGAGAACGTGGCACAAATAGCACGACTGGTTTGCATCGAAGGCAGTGCAGTGAAAGGGGGGTTCGCCCCTACAGTTCATATCCCTCGGATTGCGAACTGCTTTGAATAGATCGTGAACTGGGGTGTTGCCACTACGTTTTGCACCACCTTCTGCACTTCCTTTCGCTGGTACGATGCAACCTGCTCTGTTAGGTCCGTTCCACACCCTACGATGCTTCCTTTCGAAGAGACTGTGATTGTGTTGAAGTGGTCGAGTGTCAGAACGAGCTAGGGTTCACAGACCCCTGCATCGCTACATCCTTCCCTCCCAGCTCCGAAACGATCCCGAACGCAATCCGATAGTCGTCCATGGTACTATTTCTGCCGTCTTCGCAATGATCCTCTGCTGCACGCCGCTGCCAAATGATTGGACGCCCCAGATTTGACAAGCGTATTGGCGGATTGTCGTGTGCCTTCGTGAATTCGATTTGTTCCTTGAACTGAAATGAAATGGAGACTGCTCCAATAGGAGGTGTGACTGTGATAGCAGTACTCAGGAAACAGTGGATACACGCGAGAAGTCGAGAATTGCTTTTCCTTTCAATGGGACCATTCGAATTTGAGCCATTCTCGGTTGTGTTCGTGCCCTTTGGATCATCCCCGTTTTCACCCCTATTTGATGGAAATTACACGTATAATGAAGAATGAAGTACTTCCTCTTCCACATCAGCCCATTTCAGACAGGAACAAGAATCCACCATTCTTCGCATTCACCGAAAGGAGCAGTCCCATCTCCACGAAATGCGGAAACGCAGTGATTTCTCGCTCAGGAAGGGAGTATCTTCTCCTGGAGATTGGCGGCGAAAAGCATGCGATAATCGGCGATTTCTCGTGGTAACATGTCTCGTGCAGAAACCTCACTTCACTTCTTTTCACAAATGAGATCCTTTACTCTTCTTTCTTTGCTTATCATCTCTATCGCCGTCTGCGCGCCCGCGAAAGACTTCGAATTCACCGTGGAGAGCTTCTTCACCGGTTCGTGGAAGGTTCAGCGCAAGGAGCTGACGACCGGCGAGGTGGAGGAGGTGAAGGTCGGAAACGTGGAAATCTACAACGTTTCGATGAATGCCGCTGATTCTATGCTCTTCTCCTTCGTTGACGCCGCTTCCAACGAGGTGAAGGAGGAGCAGTCCTTTACGATGGCTGTTGCTGACAAGATGACCGTGAATGGTATTGCGGCCGAGGAGAAGACCAATCCCTTCCGTGGTGTGCAGTTCCATTTCCAGGTGCTCACGGCCAATTCCACCTACGTACGCGTTTGGGCTGTGAGTGAGGAATAGATCGCTTATGCCGCCAACGGTGGTTTCTCTTACGAGATCAAGGTGGATTCCAAGGATCACTTTAGCATGTCCGTTATCGCTGACGAGGGCAAGCGTCTCGTGCTGATCGATGCTGCGAGAAACCTCCCCATCCCCACCCCCTCGTGGTTCCAGAAGTACGGCAACTTCATCATGATGGGTGTGATGCTCGTCACTCAGGTCGCTTTGTGCTGTCTTCTTCATGCGTAGCTCATTACTGCTAGAATGCGCGTCCCTCCTGCGAGCCAGGCTGAGGGAGAGAACCAGGAAGAGGCCAAGGAGGGTGAGAACAAGGAGAAGACCGAGTAAGGTTTGCCGAAAGGGGTATTGCGTTGTTTGTTTGAAAGGGTGGAGAGTGATTGAATAGTCACAATGTGAAGTAGTAGAATACTCATAATGAGAAGGGTTTGAGCTTGAATACTAACAATGAGAAGAGTGAGCACTTCAACACAAACACCCCAAAATACTAGCATATGCACACTAAGAAACAATTCACTGCAGCGCATTTAGGTTATGATACACGGAATCCTCCTCCTTGGGCTTTTCGTCCAGCAACTTTGCGTAATTCTTTCCTGTCGCAAAGTCAAAACGGATAGACAAGCCCTATAACGTGAACGGGAATGAGCATCGCAAACGGGAGGAACTGCCTGTCCCTTCTTCACTTCCTGCCATTCGTGCGTGGGAATGAACTCCGGTATACCGGCATTCGTATCCGACGAGGATGGATGATTCCCCTCATCGTCCTCAGAATCAACGTCCGTGATGGACCAGAGAACGTAGATGACTCCAATAACGCCGAGGGACAACAGGAACAGAGTACTCTTCTTGTCCATGAAAAACGAATGAAGAGAACGGCACGACCTCGTCACAATGCGCTGGAATACGCAAGAATCCCCGAGTGGAGTGGTGAATGCGCGATGACGGCCAAAACGGTATGCAAGAAAGAGGAGCACTCCACAAATAAGAATACAATGAAAAACAAGCAATGGAGCACGGTTACTCCCAATGCTTAGGATCGTAGCTGGTAGAACGCTCTTTGGGCTGGTTCTGCTGGTAGTTGTCCCTGTAGCTGTACTCCCGGTAGTCCGCGTTGTAGTGATTGTGAGCATGTCTTTCATGTTCCCTTCTGTCTTCTTCCTGCTCCTTTCTGAACCACTGGACGCACTTGTCCGCGCACATCTCGCCGAAATCGAGATAGCCTACAATGAACGCAACACCGCAAAACAAACGTTCGCAATAGGAGCGATATCTGGGGTTCTGAATCATTCCAAGGTAGTTGTGCAAACTAGGACTCATCACCAAGACTCGCCTCCCACTCAATTCCGGACACTCTTCTCATAGCGGAAGCAGCCGTAGTCAAGAACACGGCATCTAGTTGTCACCAACTCCGCCCATCACGCACCGAAGGAGAGATTCAGAATGGTACCCACCAAGAAGGTCCTCTTCTGGACCGGGGTGGTCGTAGCGTGGTTGTAAGACACAATGCCGTTCACGCGATTCAAAACGACGGGGGCAACCCTCGGTACTTGGGTTGCGGCAACAGTAGAGAGCGACGAGAGAGAATGAACAAGAGCCATTTGAAAAGAAATAATGAGAGGAGAACTACAGTTTCTCCGAAAGAAAACTCGCTAGTCCAACAAACAACGAATCCCCGCTAACACAGTTTGTGTCCAGTTCCCTTGAAGTGGTCCTCCTTTTCCTGCTTCGCAAATCGAGACTCCGAGGGTACCGACGCCGTTCTCGCTACACCGCTCTCGCGCCGAAACCCGGACGATTTCGATGGCTGTGTGGGTGTGCTCGATGCTTTGGTCAGCGAATGGCCCTCGCCCTTGAAGTAATTCCTCTTCGTCCGGAACTTGTTGAGAGAATGGCTCTCCACCTCTTCCGTCGTCGGAGACTCGTCCACGTTCTCTGCCGTACCGCCGAAGTTCATGCCACTCGCAGGAGCCGCTTCCGGAATCACCGCTTTGTTCTTGGAACTAGGTGTTACCGTGCTCTGCATTTGCTACTTTTCTCCGTACTCGATATCCACTTCCACATCGGTTTCGACAATCACCACCACATTCCTCGGTTTGCAGTCAAGTACGTCGATTTTGTATTCGGTTCCGAGGTGCTCGATCACGATGTGGTCGTTCTTTGCAACGACGGAAAAGGCCTTCAACTTGTTCTCCAAGCTAGCCATGACCGAGCCGTGAAGCAACTACATCGCTCTGGGATTGCTGAAGTCTCCGAAGGAGCCATCGCGGAAGCGGAACTTCACGAAGGACGCCTTTTCGAGGTTGATGTTGCTCACGCGAATGATCTCTCCGGGAAGAACCTGAAGCTTCCTCATCATCTACAGTCAATGCGCCGCCATACACATACCCAGCGAGGAATGTAGCACATGCCTGGAGACGCAGAAAACTCCTTCACGCTGCAGTATGTGCATTGCTTATCGAAGGAGAGCTTAAACATAAGCGGGTATTGCGCCATCGTTCCATCTAGCACTCACACACCCAACCCCATTTCGACTGATATATGTGAATGCATCTTCCGGTAAGATAACTAGGTGTGATGTCAGAGAGGAGGATGTACTCTTGTCACCGTATTCCAACTCGGGATTCTTTGTCGTGATGGGATACACGCGCAGTCGCGTGTCGTAAAGACTATGGCATCACCCACGGCACCGAATGCAACGCCGTTGTTTTGAAGAAGCTCTGGAAGATATCCAAGCCAAACTACGTGTGAAACGCTTTGCACGACGATTCACCATTGCAATGCAGGCAAAGACTCGTCTGTTTGGGAAAAAGTGTACCGAAGATGAAAGACGGACGCGGAATACGAGTCATGGAAGTGCCGTTTGTTGTCCTTCTATTCAACGTGATGCAAGAATAGCCGAAAGAAGCACTGTATTTGTGATGGGTGGAGTGTGGAGTGTTTCAGAACGCGCAATTCCCTTTCCTCATCATACACTATCCGTACAATCGCAATTCGAGGCGATTGCGTGCTGTGCAGAAGGAGTACGCCAAGGGCAAAGAAGATAGGGTGCACGAAATAAGGTCTACTCCCTGTGGTGACAACGATGCAACTGGTTTCACGTCGATGGAAGAGGAGGAATTGCGTTCAACCGAAAACGGAGAAACAGAGAAACGGGGTTTTGAAGTCCTCAAGTCTATTCTGCAGCTCTTGAAAGGTGTTGTAGGACGATTCGTAATTCGTTTCCTGAGTAATGCCACCTTCTCCTGAGCCAAGCGAAGAATGCACAGAGACGAGCCAATTTGCTAACGTCAAAGGGAATAGCGGATTATCCGAATCGACAGTATTTCCTTCTTCCACGCACTGACGGGGTAGGAATGCGCAAAGAAGGAAGAGAGTGTGAAAACTGGAGATCTGGCAGCACAATCTGGAACCGCGACGATGCAGAAGTTCACGGGAGAGAAGCACGACGTGATTACTACGGTGGTTCATTTTCTGGAGACTCATACAGCGTACGACGCTCTTCCGCGGAGCGGGAAGGTGTCCGTGTTCAATTCGAACATGCCCATCTGTCTGGCGTTTGATTGTCTGCGGTCACAAGGTGCGTTGAGAATGCGTCGGTTATGCGTAGAAGTGGCAGAGGCAGTGATTTGGAATCACGAGAAGAACTGCTTCATCGGGATTTTTAACAGTAGCGACCTGATCAAAGCCGTGCTCATGCAAATCAACATGCATCGCCACTATCCCGATAAAGTGAACGACATCTTACTCATCAACATCAACACATATAGGGGTAGGCGCTCGCTTTCCTATTCAGCGTAGAATTCCAGCTGAAGAGCGAATCGAAGCAACGACTGCTCGATTGTCAGCCCACGACGAGTCTAATCGACATTCTGCACATCATGTCCGAGTACAAGATCCGTCGTCTGCCCGTCATCGAGGTGAGTCTTGCCTGTTGGTGATGAACCCAGAACAACCAGGTGCTCGGCATTCTCACGTACAGTTCGATTCTGCACCACCTCGTCACCTCGTTCGACCAATCTGCAGCCATCTACAAGCAGACTCTTCGCGAATTGAATCTGGGCATGTACAAGGATGTGATCTCCTGTCCGTCTTCCACGTCCATCGCACAAGGTAGTCGATGCTTGATGCGTTCATCATAGCGCTGTTCACGTTGGAGAGCAAGAACATTTCATCGATTTTGGTCACCAACGAAGAAGGTCGCATGACGACCATTTTTCAACGGAGCGATATTTTCAAGCTGGATATTATGGACATGAATCTATTTGAGCAGCCGCTGTCGGCAATTCCGGCATTGGTACGTGCTGCTGCTGTGGTTGAGGTGTAGAATCAGAAGGTGCCGCACGCGCTGTGTTGCAAGCAGGACGACAATCTTCAGTATGTGTTCGACACCTTTGCTTCGACCCAGCTGCGACTCCTGGTGATTGTGGATGACCAGGACATGCCGATCGGAATCATCTCGCTGGTGGACCTACTCAATTACTTCCTCTCCTACATTTTGTAGTTGTGAGTTGTATCCTACTTGTATCTTGCTCTGTTTGCTCCAAGAAACACTTCCATTCGAGATAGGGTTCATCGGATGGCTTCAAGAGCAACGAAAAGAAACTCACCGGAGAATGAGAGATGGGCGTGGCTGGTTTCTCTTCCTCGCACTCCTCTTGAAAGGCGTCTCCCACGACTACGGTCTTCCTCTTCTCCTTCGTGCTGTAGAACAGCTTCAACTCATTCATCAGTTCGGAGTGGCGAACTCGGTCCCCTTCCACCCTGCTTTCTCTCTCCCTCTCTTTCCTCTTCTCCGGAACCACGCCCTGGTATATGTACAGCACATCTCCTTCCTCTTGCCTCTCTGTCTTCACCTCCTCGCACGCCTCTTGGAGTACATCGTCATCAATCGGATTCACCTTCACCTCCTCCTTCTTCTCCTCAAATGAAAGACAGCACGACTGCACGTTCCTGCACAACAACCGTAGATGCGGATTGTTCTTCAGCTCCTCCTCCGACGCGTTCAACACGAAGAGATATGCCGACTCCAGCGCGTGCAACAACGCCTCTCGATTCGACGCGGAAGCACAACGAGCGTCTTGCGGATGAGTGGTCACCCATTCTTGAATGGAGGGAATGGGAGGAAGACGCAGTGTTGTGTCGAATGACTCCAGCATCCGTAGATCGTTGTATAGGAGCGAAGTGACGACGACGAGTTGGAACGAATGACGCAACAGCTGGCTCCACCCATCCAGGGAAGCGAGAAGGAGCGAATCATCACTCATGGAGAGAAGGGTCTCCGACGAATGCAGCAGGGACTGAGCATCTGAAGAGAATTGCTGCTCCACTTGTTCTGTAACGAAAGCAGGAGAGTACAGAGAAGACGGAGTGAGTCCATTCAACTCTTCCACCGATACGTGTTGCGCCTCCAGCACCGGTTTCAGTGTCTTGAATAGAGAATGAAAGGCAGATAGCACTTGCTTTCTTCGCGGTAGCTCCGAAAATGGATAGGCTTGCACGATTCCGTTGCAATCACGACGATTCCTTTGTGTGTTGTAATCGTTGAACTCGATCCGAGAGACCGGAGGCATTACGGCGGACACCATCAAACCCCTCCGAACCGCTTCGCATTTCCTGACATAATCAATCTGCTTTTGAAGGGACGACTAGTGGTGAAGCTGGGTAGCAACGCAAACCAGACAGGCAGCGAGGCGATCGCAAACGGAGCGTGCCCGTTCCATCGTTTGACTATTTGATTCCATATTCAGCGGCAGTTTTCCATTTGCCAGCTTTTGAAACGATTCCAACCGGCATCGGAAGAACAAATCCCACGACTCCAATTCTTTTATGACCTGACGAGCCGGAACAACCTATCGATAAGCAAACGCTCGGAAACGAACACTCCTGCCCTCCTCTCCATACCACGATGTATCCTTCTGTACGGGTTCACAAACTGAAAGTCCACTCCAAATTGACTTTATCCCTTGTGAGGGGGAAAGATCCTCATTATCTCTCCAAAACGAAGACACGGCCTGTTCGCTGTCCGTCTCACTAATACGAGTGTTTTCATGCAGACTCATGACCCTTCTCAAGAAAACACTAGCGCGTCCCACTCTGCACCCACCCCTGGATTTGGAGGAGAGGGAAGTACTAGAAGACACATTGGATAGGGACCCATGAAGGGGAATGGAAGAGTAAATCAAGCAAGAGGAAAACGGGAGGAATGCGAAATGATTGGACGCACGGGTCTGGGTTGTGTTCATAAGTTGGTGTTTTGTCTTCTTTGTGTTTTGCGCCGCGAAACAGCATGAATAATTATCGCGACCCCAGTGGAACGGGAGGATGAATCCGAACGAGCCCGTTCAATTGAGGATATGCAAAACCTGTGGCTTGGAGAAGACGATTGACCATTTTGTCAGTCTGTACACCGACACCATCACAAACAACTGTGATTTTTGCAGATGTCGGCAACGACAGCAGTACAAGGGTTGGTTTCGTGTTGCCATTCCTCACAACTAGAAATGCAGCTTCGGAAACGACTTGCCAAGAAGCGCATATCGTCACAGCAAATAAAGAGCGAGAAACTGATGCCCGCCTCTGGAATGCCCATGCTGAACAATGCGAATGGACTTGAAGGTGGGATCCATACGTTACCCCCTCTCTCTGAGAGTGGAGCCTATCTATCTGCTTCTCCGTTGGTTTCTGGCGCTTCATCACCTGATGCAAAACCACTCGGGAGTGTTTTCAACCCGTCCATTATTCCACGTAGTAAGTGGGTCTTGCTTCAGAAGGGATCGGAGAATGGGACTGCTTTCAAAGCGAAACTCATCCGCTATGGCGTGAATAGCGTAGTTGATTCTATCGTAATTGATACAAATACTGTACTATTGTGAGTTTGTTGCAACAACAGTCATTAGCACTTACAGCGCATAACCATATAATACAAGACGCACAACACAACGACGAGACACAGATTCAACACGAACCCTATTCGTCAACCCTCCACTCTACTCTCACAAGCCACGATCATCATCCTCTGTGACGTCGGTGCCCTCTTTTGGATGTGTTGAACATACTGGATGGGTTCTATCTTCTCTTCGGATGTCCGTGTGAGAGGCACGGAAGGCGTTTCTCCCTTCTCGATGGATTGTTGCGTGATGGGAATTGCCGTGTTCTCGTGGGGTTGGCTTTGTTGAGTTGTTTCCCTGGTGTGTTGTTCAGTCTTTACTTCCTTGTTCACTTCCTTGTTCACTTCCTTGTTCACTTCACTCTTCATCTCACTCATTCCTCCACTCATTCCTCCAGTTTTCACTTCAGTTTTCACTTCACTCTTCACTTCACTCATTCCTTCACTCTTCACTTCACTCATTCCTCCACTCTTCATCTCACCCTTCACTTCACTCTTCACTTCACTCACAGTCACCGGCTTCGCCGTCCTCAACGCACTCTGCTTCTCCACAACCCCCTTTCCCGCAGAATTCACAAGACTCGCCTTCAACCGATTCTGCAACCGAGGTCGAAACGGCTTTGTGATGTCCTTGTGATCTTGCGTCTGAATCCCCTTCTTCGCCCCACACTGCCGTCAAGAACACTTCTCTATCAACCCAAGGATATGTTAGCTTGCGCAATGCCCCACTGCTTGTTCTTCAGATCGAAAACGGCGTTCTGGTCTTGGAGGATGTTGTTGCCAATTACGGTACTGGGGTCGCTATATACCCCCATACACCACACTCGGCTCTCCACCTCGTACATGTAGTGATGACCCTTAACCGTATAGGGACAGCCGGAAGAGAGGGTAATGTAGAGAGTCGGAAATAGGGACACATCCTCGCGGTTCTCGATGCGGTAGCAATCGTGTTCCTATTCCTCAACCGCGACGCCATTGCCAACTCGGAAGCGCTTCACAGACGGAATCGTCTTGTGCGCCTTGACTAACGCCTCCTTGAATGCAGTCGTAAAAGCCTGGACGAAGGTGCGGTACTCCGAACTCACGAGATAGGTGAAGGTGGTGCCCGAATCGATCATCACGCCACCCTTGTCGTTCCACCGATCGATCTTCAAGAATGCGCGCTGCGCGCCGAAATACACGGAAGAGAAGGCAATCCGGTAATAGCGGTTCAGCGATGAAAAGGGGGTGAAACACATCTTGGTGATGTCGTTCTCAGAATCGTAGCCTCCGAGAATCATGTAACCTCCGCCTTCAACAAAACAAAAGCTGAACGCCTCTTGGAGCGAATTCTCCGGATTCACCTTCTGGAGGGATTCAAACTGGTTCTGGAAACGGCCAATGAAGGACATCTCTATGCATGAACACGCAACTGGAGAATGACCGCGAGGAGCCAATCCGATAATACCGTCTGCCAGCTGCTGCTGGAACAGTCCGTGCATCGTGTGAGAGCAACCGAACTCATGCTGGATGCCGTAGTGCGAAAAGGAGGCTGCACTGCTCGCGGGGACGTGCTCGTCAGTCTCAATGTTGCCGCCCAGCCACACCGTGTCCCAGTACAGAGGTCCACTCATGCTGCTTCCTTCGAGATAGGACTACACGCTCATCCGAGTCGATGACGCAAACTTGAGAGAAGTGACACTGATTGTTTCGGCATACCATGCACTTCCCCTTGTACGTCTCTTCGTTGCACGCCACAGGGTAATGTGAAGAAACACGGAAGCAGCGCAAGCAAGGATATTCGAATCGTCTTGGAAAGTAAGGGATTGAACGGCGCATTCTGGTGCACTCCGCAGGTCGTACAACTACGAGGGAAACGGAATCAACAGAACGAACGTGGAGCATGGAAAGGACAAAATGCTGCTTCCCGTGTCCAAGATTACGGTTTGCCTCTGGGGCGGGTTTCCCACATAGACCAAGGAGTAGAAATAGCTATGCGTGAGCGCAAAACGAATGACCAACCCCAGTCCTTTTGAATCGCCATACGTGGGAAAGAGAGACAAGTAATCATGCAATCGCCGCCCCTCCCGATAGCTGTTCACTGATGCGTTCAACTGCTTCCAGTACACAGGAACCTTATACAATGGCCGAGAACGGCCCACACCAAAGAAGAAGCACAGAACACATGCAAAGAGCCAAATTCTCATTTCCATGACGAAGGGACTGCGGTGCACTCAATCCGAAATGCAGAGCGGCTCTATATGCGAATCGGACGAGAGAAGCCGGAATCCGGGCCTATTTCTCGCACTGCCGAGCTTCCTATTCCGGAATTGATGGAATCGTCCCTAATTTCCCCTTCTTCTCCGTGGATGCCGATTGTCTCAGCGAGGCAGCTGGGGAAGATATACTCCAAGGTTGCTGCGGTGAAGCCTCGATTGCTCGGAGTCGATGTGGGCACGATGAACGTGGGCTTGGCCCTGTCGGACCCTTCTCTGTCCGTCGCGGTTCCACTGACAACGCTGAAACGGTCTGACTGTGCTCCGCTGTCGTGTTTCGTGAGTGTGTAGGCTCGTTGGACTCAAAACAGAACCCCTTGGTCCGTATTCTCCGCGAGAACAGGGTCTTCGCTATGGTTTTGTGATTTGGGCTGCGTCGATCGTAGATCGTTGGTTTCCCCTATTTGCTGAACGACGAAGAATCTCTGCAGTGCGAGGACGTGAAACTGTTTGTACACTCGTTCGAAAGGAGTACGAGTGCGATCGTGCCCATCGTACTCCATAACGAGGCGTACACGACGCAGTTCGCCATGGAGCCGTACGCGAACCGAAAGAAACGGGACTGGAACCGCGGGCTGCAGAGAAAGGACAAGGGGGCGGCAGCGGTGATTCTCCAGGAGTTCTTGGACTACTACAACCCGAAGAGCGTAGAGAATTGAGTTTCTGCGTTCCCTCCCTTCGATTCCTTTCGTGTCATTTATCGGCGCTTTCGGACGCCGTCGTTTATGCTTTGTAATCTATGTGACCGTGTTTGTTATTCTGCAGACGGTGGGGATAAACGCGGACTCGAAGTCCCACTGAAACGCCCAAATTGAAATGCATCATCATGTTCAGAAGAATACACGCTCAGTTGGACGATTCGAGTTAGGCTCAGTCTTCTACCGGAAAGGTCTTCTTCATTTGGCTTGCTTCACTATTTTTCTTTATCCTCTGCAAGGGTTGGATCGACATGGAGTTCCGCAGCGACGAGCAAATCGACGCAGAACCGACGAAGGGGAGCAACGACGCGTATTCCAACAGTCATCCCGAGTGTCCGAACTGCTACAATCTGATGAACGAAATCATGGAACTGAGAATGGAGCTCGGGCGGTTGGAGGAGACGGAGAAGAAGAGAAAGAAGAACTTTACGATTGCTCCCACGATGTACACGTTCTATCGAAACGGGCTTGCGAAACGTCATTTAGCAAGGTGCCTTCTTCTCTTCGGTGTGACGCATAGAGCGGCGAGCATGACTTCTTCCGACATCCTGTCTTCTGCCGACGATAGCAACGATACGAGCTATTTGGAGAACATGATCCTCCAGTGCTCCTACCCGCTGCCCAATCCGTTCTTTAGCACGGCTGACTTTGTGAATCAGTACCTGTTCATGTGCAACGAAGTGTGTACGCCCCTATTCTCCTGCTTGACTGTAGGCCACATCCTCGCGTCAGAACCGCGTCTGCTTCGTCTGAAGTCACCCGCTTACGTGTTCGGCGATTTCCACGGAAACATGCCCGACCTCCTGGCTTTTGCTCGCACGATGTGGCCCCTTGGCATCCACCTGACTCCGGGAACATTCTTGTTCCTTGGAGATTACGTGGATCGAGGCATGTTCGGAATCGAAGTTCTTTGCTATCTATTTGCGCAGAAAATCATGCTTCCCGAGAAGGTATTCTTGCTGCGAGGGAACCATGAAGTGAAAGTGGTGAACGTCGGACTTCGGCGCGAGTGTCACATCTAGGGCTGTGATCATTATTATGGGAACCGCTGTCTTCTCGGCCAGCTCAAGGAGCGTTTTGAAGAAGATATCGCCTACATGGTGGGAATCGCGTAATGCGCCTGACCCGTAGCTGTGGGAGGAGACAAACCGCGTGTTCAACTACCTCCCGCTCGCCGCCACCATCGATGATGTGATCTTCTGTGTTCACGGCGGAATTCCCCGTCCGATCGACGGGTCGTCCTCCGCCTCCATCTCCATCATCAACCAAATCCCCACGCCCTACGAGCTGCTCCCCACGCAGCACCCCGACGAGAACCTCATCATCAAGCAACTCGTCACCGACCTACTCTGGTCCGACCCGGCGCGGAGTCAGCAGGAGGGGCATCTCGACCCCAACGGATTCGGGCAGGGCGAGCGCGGGACGGGCGCAGTGTGCTACGGGCAGAAGGCGATCGAGGAGTTCATTTTCAACAACGAATTGTCGCACATTCTGAGGGCGCACGAGCCGACGGCGAGCGGCGTGTCGGTCCGGAAGGGGGCGAAGGTGATCACCATCTTCAGCACGTCGAAGGACCACAACTGCCAGAATGCGTTTTGCGGGTGCATTCTGGTGGACGGAGAGAACATCATTGCCATTAATCATCCGGATGGCACGCTGAATGACGGTAGGACTTGGGTGACACGGTTAGGCGTAGAGCAGGTGTTTGCCGTCGAGAACAGCGCACAGGCTTCCCTTTAGGTGAAGTACTTTTACTTGTTTCTTTAGTCTTTTGTTTCTTGGCCGAAATGAGCGCGAACGAGGGACTACAGAAGAAGGAACAGAAGCGCGAACCCATCGAGCCCATTGCTCCCGAACTGGGGTATTGGCTTGCGTATCCTCCCTCATTCTATAGTATCAACTACGCGTCATCTCCACTTCTGGAATATGCATATCCGCCGATAAATGAAACCATCGTAAAGAACATCACAAACGGTGCCATCTCTTTCATTCGCAATGATGCGTAGCTATTATCGCCGTGCCAAAGTTGTATACCCAAGTGTTGCATCTTATGAACAAGATGAACTTGCCTCCGCCCTTTGGTCCTCTGCGGAAACGACCCGCAATGCATCAGGGTGGGTATGTGCAGCAGAAAGACGCAGTCAAGTTCTATGGCGAGAGTCAGATCAAGGGCAAGATGGAGGAGGAAGAGGAGGAAGAGGAGAACGAGTATGAGGAGAAACGACCGAAGACCGAAGTCAATACGCCCTCTTTCATTCCCTTCACCAAGACCGTCTCCGTCCAGGCTCCTCAACCGTCTCAAGGGGTCGATACGGCTCCGTCCAATACGGCGAAGATCGTTTCTGTTGAAAAGAAGGAGATCAAGAGCATGTTCATCACTCCGTCCGCTGTGCGCACTTGCCTCTCTCGTCAGGACATCTTGAAGCACCGAATCAGCAAGGAAGAAATGACCCAGCAGAAGGCGTTCGCCAACTACAGTTATGGCGAGCCGAGCTGCAAGCTCTATCTTCGCAACATGGTGAAGGACGTGACGACGGACGATGTTCTGAAGCTGTTTGGGTGCTTCTTTGACAACGATGATCAGGCAAAGGAGTACTGTCTCTGCATTCCGCTCATCTGTAGGAGTCTGGAAATCCGTGTGATGGAAGGAAGGATGAAGGGTCAGGCGTTCGTCACGTTCCCCTCCGTGGAATTGGCAAGAGAGGCGCTCACCACGGTAAACGGGTATCTTCTGCGAGACAAGCCGATCGTTGTTGTAGGTCAGGTGGATGGAATTGACATGTAGTGCTTCGGCAAGCAGAGTTGATACCTCGTGTTTTGTATTCTATTTCCGCGTGTTTGTTGCGACTCTCCTTCCTCCGCTTTTGATGGTTGCTCTCTGCGCCATTTCCATCGAATAACCGTTATCGCGGATTGGCTGAGTCTTCCTAAACAAACGTACAGAAATGTCCAAGAAAGGAAATAAGAAGAACAGCGAAAAGCCCGTGAAGGAGACGAAGAAGGTGGAAGAGAAGAAGGTTGCTCAGCAGCATGAAGTGGAGAAGAAGGATATTCCCGAAACCAAGCCTTCCTGCGCCGCGGAGACGAGCTGCGATTGCAAGAGCTGCTGCAAGAGCTGCTGCTGCTGCAAAGCCTGCTGCTGCCCTCTTCGCCTGCTGTTCTGGGCTATCGTCTTGACCATCGGCTTTGTGTTCTATTTGATCGTGCGCGATGTAAGGATTCCGCGTTTCCTTGAGTATTAGGATCCTTCTGTCACTGTGGAGCTGTGCAAAACGGATATTGCTGGATGCTTCAACGGCGTTGTCAAGGTGGAGGCTGTCTTTTCTTCTCACATGTAGGCAGTGAAGCCATACACGAATCCGTACAAGATGATCGATTATCTTCGTAGTCACGGATATGTAAACTAAGCGATACCCTATCCCTCTGTTTGTTCGAACAAACTCGGCTTCATGGACTAATTCTTCTCCGGCTTCGGAGGAATGTGGTAGATAAATGGTTGCGGACATTCCACCTCCGACGGACCATCATCGCCCCTCAGATTCACGTAAGAGACAGGTCCGCCCTCCTCGTCCCTCACCACCGCAATCAGCAGCTTCATTCGCGGATCCTTCACCA
>ERZ780157.2798-NODE-2798-length-15675-cov-2.422023_pt1 | contig 15675 bp, 11 predicted proteins | sample MGYA00511169_ERZ780157 | MGnify/ENA primary metagenome ERZ780157 (study PRJEB29588, sample SAMEA1965149) | human gut metagenome | biome: human gut; feature: human-associated habitat; material: faeces | place: Denmark | collected 2008/2010 ... | reverse complement strand
CGGGAAGCCGTTTCCGATTTCAGGTTCAGCCCCATCGGCCAGAAGAAAAAGGAGTAGTAAGCGTGGTCGGAAACCGCTTTCCCCCAGAACGGCCAGAAATAAAGACACGAGCCCCCGCCGTCATCCAGGTCTTTCCCGTATTTGAACAGCGGCCAGAGGACGCTCAACGCCATCTGCCTGTCCTGAAAGGTCTTATAGGAAAACAACGGCGGCAGGACCGTCAGGTTTGTAATGCCGTTCCATGATTCATATCCGCCCAGAGGGATGGAAAGAAATGCGAAATCTTCGGGGGCTTTCAGGGATTGCGCAGTATTCAGCAGCGGCCAGAGCCAGGAGACATTTTCCCGCATTCCGTCCACGGTCCGCTTTGCATAGAACGGGAAGATGCGGAATCCTTTCATGCCGGGACCGTGTTCCATATTGAACAGCGGCCAGAGGAAACCGTTGCCGGCGACATGGTTCTTTTCCCCGTATTTGTAAAGCGGGAACAGGATGAACTGCGTCCGTTGATAGGAGAAAAAATTATGCATGTCTCCGTAAAACGGAAAGAAAAACCAGGAGTATTCTCCGTTCCTGTGCCGTTCCAGAAACCAGAACGGGAAAAGATAACGTTCGTAAGAGTCGTTTTTTCCGGCGGAACCGAAATAGGGGAGGAGCCAGAAGTAGCTTCCGGAGCGAGTCTTGCGGTATATGGAAAGCGGCCAGACGATATCCGATGCAAAACGTCCGTCCGCCTTGGATTCCATGCTCCATACCGGGCGGAATGCTTTCATGGAACTGCCGTTCGCTTTGCGATAGGATTCAAACAGCGGACCGAGAATCCGCAGGTGATCCTGTTTTCCTGTCACCGGGTTGTCCGATTCATAGACCAGCAGCGGCGGCAGATTGAATGTGACGCGGGGCTTTGGCAGCAGACAATCCCCCATTTGCGATCCCGCTGCCGGTTCTGCTGCGGCGGAGGCAAAAGAAACAGTCATAAGCAATAGAAAAACAAAAAAAATCCGCATGAATGTTTCCTCTTTCCTGAATTTGAATCAAACTGTTGTCAGGAAATATACATGCCGTTGTCCAAGTTGCAAGAAGACGGGCGTGCACTCATGTGAAATTTTATCATGACCGGTTCCGGTAATGCAGTTGCCGGAGACCATGAAAAAAAGGATGAGTGGGAGGGAATACAGGGAATCCGAAAGATGCATTCCCTGTATTTTTCACAGTCTTTTACCTGAAGCGTTCTCTTTCTTCCGCGAGAATCTGCTCCACTTCCGATTTCAATCCGCTCATGCCCGCCGGAACTTTGCCGCTTTTTTTCCATTCACGGCGGGCATCGAAGTAACGTTTGGACAAGGCTTTGATCTTTTCGCGTGTCCGGCTCCACTCCTGCCTGCCGTCGATTTCTGTAAGGATGGAGTCTTCTGTCAGGAAATGGTTCAGTTTTCCGAAAGCTTTGCGCACTGCTGCAAGTTCCGCAGGTTCTTTCCATTGCAGTGAGGCAATCTCTTTTGCGTGCTTCCTCTGCCGTTCCGTGATTTCGTCTTTTACCTGTTTCCATGCCGTTGGAGTTCCTGCAAACAGGAGCTTCGCATCTCCGGAAACCATGTCTGCCGTAAAGGAAGCAGGGATTTCATGAAGTGTGTCGAGATCATAAAGTTTCTCTTCTGATTTCAGTTCGACATTCAGACTGACGGATATCTTTTGCAGGAGATTCCTGTTTACGGCGATCAGCAGAATGCCGCCACCGTTATCCCATTGACTGATTTCAAGGTCGGGAGAGCTTGCGGTTGCGATGCGCTCCTTCTTCAGTCTTTTGCGTTCAAGAAACGACGGCATGATTGCAGTCAGGCGGAACGCAAGGTTGGAAAGAGCGTCCGTCGTCGGATTGCCGTTGCCCCATGCGTCCACGAGTGTCGTGTCAAATTCCTCGCCTCGAATGCGTCCGTCGAGATAAGGCACGGTGTCATTGTAAATGAAGAAAATGTAACCGTTTGCTCCTGCGGCGAGAGTATGGAAGACATCGAAACGCGCTTCGGCAGGAGTCGGGTAACGCAGATATTTTTTCCCTCCGTTGCGGCAGGAAAACGCCTGCGGAATCATCCAGACCCGCTTTCCTGCGCAGAATCCAAGCGCCATTTTCAGGAGAACCGCATGTTTTTCCAACACGGATGCTGCATTTTTCCTGGCAATTCCGGAATTCAGGCTGTAAGGGTCCAGCATGATCACATCCATTGCCGGTCCAAGCTCCTGCGCAATCGACATCATATGCATGGCGCTGGTCAGGGGGGCTCCTCCTCCGGACAAAGTTTCGATCCGCACTTTGTTTTTCAGATAGAGCGCACCGTCACCGGGTTCGTCCTGCCCATACCATGCGAGAAGATTCGGGTGCGAGGCATTTTCCCGGATTTCCTTCAGGAGAGGACTGTTCTCCGGGAGTTGATGAATTCCTGTTCCGCAGGTCGCCGTTTCCAGAAGATGAAGGTGATATTTCTTCATGAGGTCAAGACGTTCTGAGATTGTATAGCCTGAACTGTCTACGAAGTTGGAGTAAGTATTGAAGCCGCGGAGACGGATGTCACGGAGATCATCCTCCATGCGTTCGCGTGCCGTCTGCCCGAAAAACGCGGCATTTGCGCTGTTGCCCGCGCCGATGGTTGATATGACCCCGAAAGGAAATGCAGCATTCCGCCGGAACTGGTGATACTGCGGAACTTTGCGCTGTTTCAGATAAGCGTCCACAAATTCCGTTTTCCGGTGGAACGAGGAAACCTCTGAGGGATCGATTTCAATGATGCGGACCTCTGCAATTCCGACCTCTTTTCCAGAACAGGCAAATTGAATCTGTGAGATGCGGTCTCCCATGATGCCGTCCGGTGTGACCCCCTCTCTGCCGAAACGCTTGTATTGTGCATCTTTCAGGAGGACTGCATTTTCCGTCCATTGTCCTGCGATACAGTTGAATCTTACTGCATATTCTGCACCTTCGGATGCATTTTTTATATTGAGTTCACAGTTCTTTGTCGTTTCTGCCTTGCAGCGGAACTTGAGAAGGGTAAATGCATTGACCGTGATTTCATGCGGTAGCGTGTACATCGGCGTGTTCCATCCGCTCTTCCCGTCGGATCGCCTGAATACAACGATTTCTTTTCCTTGCTCTTTTTTTCTGCTGATTTGTATGGAGGCGTTATTGCCCCATGCCTTCCATTCTGCATTATTTACCCGATGTATGATATTCTCATTCCCGTAAATGGCGGAAGTGCAAATAAGAAAAACAGCGGTCAGAAGTTTTGATTTCATGTTTTCACCTTTCTGATTCTGTTGCATCAGTTACGCCCGAAAATAAAATTCTTATCTGAATTGATACCGGACCGCCTGTTCCTGTGAACCGGTTCCACATGTCCGTCGAGAAAAAGCATATTCGCTGTTTTGTTGTGGCGGAAAATCTGTGCAACGGCATTCATGCTCAAACTCGCGAAGTTGCCGCCGAGAAAAAGTGCTGTGTTGTAGTCGCTCAGATGGACACGTCTTGAGTTATTCTTCAGGTTGCCGAGTTTGACTCCCGTAGTTGTTCCCATCATATCATAACCACCAAGATCGGCGGTTGCTCCGTAGGCAATCGGGATTTCATAGCGCGTTGTTTCATTGTTCTTGCAGACTCCTCCCGCATTGGTGTCTGCATTTTTATATGGTTTGTCCGGTTTCAGATAGGGCTTGCAGTCGAAAATGTTTTTTTGAGGCGCATATGGATACAGATGCTGATACCAGTAATAATTGTTGTCGGTCCAGCCGAATACTTTTTTTGTGTTGTCTGCATTGAACATTGCCGGCGGAACGAAATCCTGATGATCTCCGGCGAACATGACGGTTGCACTGCCCAGTTGTTTGAAGTGGTTCACGCAGTCAATCGCCTGTGCTTTGACTTTTGCGGCATTCAAAGCGGGAAGCAGCATTGCCGCAAGAATCGCGATGATCGCAATTACGATAAGCAATTCTATTAATGTGAAAATGTTCCTGCCTTTCCGCAATTGATCGGCTGTTTTACTGTTTTTCTGCATTTTTCTGTCCTTTCATCATTTGGCGGTTATGATTTCTTGCCGTGGATTCTCTGACGATCAGTCTGGATTTTACAAGACGCATCAGCTCAAGCGATTGCGGATGTTCATGATTGTGGTCCAGCAGCTCCACCGCTGAACGGATATGCGCCTCCGCATCCGGATTGATCCCGGTCACGGACGGATTGGAAAAACGTGCCAGTTCCGTATCGCCGATCGAAGTGACGGCAACGTCCTCCGGCACTCTTGCTCCATTCCGGCGCAGCGCCGAAAGCGCCCCGAACATCAGTTCATCCGTCAGGCAGATCAGGCCGTTGAACGAAGTTTCGCCCCACGCCTTGTTCACGGCTTCATATGCGGCTTCCACAGGTCCGCAGTCCGGACTTTCCGCCGTGATCGAGAGTTCCGGCGCATAATCTTTTCCCATGGTCCCCTGCCAGACTGCCTGCTGGAATTTCTGCAATTCCCGTGTCTCTCTGACGGACAGCAGCGCGATTCTGCGGCATCCGACGCTCCGCAGGTGCGCAATCTGGGAGTTGATGACATCCACATCGTCGCAAAGCACCGATGGAATTCCCGTATTGTAGGACATGGAGCTCAGGCGCACGAACAGCTCCGGACACTCCGCGAGTTCTCCGTTTCCCCCGTAATAAGCGACAATCGTCGGCTGTTTAAAACAGATGCAGCTACGGACCACCTCCGGATAACTCTCCTCATCCACGTAGATTACGCGCCCCGTCCGTCCCAGTTCTTTCGTAACGGCAAGAAACGCACGCTCCAGCGCCTTGTCGAACTCGGTGATCCGTTGGCGCCCCAGCAGCAGATTGACGGTCCGTTCCTGCCATGACGCCTGCAAAGGCTGGGCAAGATATGTTCCCGATCCGATCCGTTTCTCCACGATTCCGGCGAGGACAAGATCGCGGAACGCACGGCGAATCGTTGCGATATTCACCGACAGCCGTTCTGCAAAATCCCGCTCCGATGGCAGACGGTCTCCCACTTTGAAGCTGGAATGTGAAAATTCCTGCTTCAGACGCTCAAAAACCGCATAGTGTTTTAATTGGCTCTGCTTCATCTGAATAACTTTCAAGTTTTGTGATTTATTTTAGTGTTATGCATATCACTTCTATTATTATAAACATTTTGAAGAAAAAAACAAGAGGGAAAAATAAAAAAAACAGAAAAATTCAGAACTTCACGTCATGTGACACGGTTTTCTCCATTCCTGATTCTGAAGGTGGAGCCGGGGGCAACGGTTCTGCTTTCCGCTTCCGTGTGCAATGACAATGCGATGCTCTGCATCGTGACAGCTCATTTCGGCGGTACCGCCACGGTGCCGCGGGAGATGAAAGAAGTAGGGATGATAATCCGCGACGGCGGCGTCTCCCCGCGCAGAACCAGATTCAGGTTGCTGCACAGCGAATTGACGATCTTTTCGCTGTTCTGGCTGACGCTGCTCAGGTTCAGGTCCTCGGACGTCAGCGTGTTGCCGAATCCGACCACCGAAAGGTCCTGCGGCACACGGATTCCGTTCTGTGCGCAATAGTTCATCACGCCCGATGCGATTGTGTCGTTGGAGCAGAATACCGCCGTCGGGATTTTCGTGCCTTTGAACAGTTCCCTTGCCGCGTAATATCCCCATTCCCGGCTCGGGTAACGCATTTTGACCAGATTTTTATCATGCCGGATTCCGTGTTTTGCGAGGGCGTCGAGGAATCCGTTCAGGCGCTGTTCCCCGGTGAAATCATATTCGCTTCCGATATGTGCGATCCGGCGGTGCCCGTAGCTGATCAGATGTTCCGTCGCGGAAAAGGCGCCGGAATGGTCGTCGGTCACAATCTGCGGAATGGGAACATCCTCCATCGGAATATCGAAAAACAGAACGGGGATGCTCATCCGTCTGTAGTGTTCGGCGCAGAGACGGTTCGGGACTGCGATCAGCGCCAGAAACCCGGCTTTGTCGCAGTAATCCAGCAACTCCGTCTCCTTGAACTCCGAACCTCCGGTCAGATGAACCACCGGATGCATTTTATTGGATGCGATCATTTTTTCCACGGAAGAAAAGATTTTATAGTAAAAAATTTCATCTTCGGGAAAAATGAACCCGATCAGATTGGAACGGCTGCGCTGAAGCGGAGCCGCTCCTGCGAAATTTCCCTTGCTGGCGATTGTATGGATGATATTTTTCTGCGCAAGCAGGCGCAGGGATTTGCGCACCGTGATGTGATTGCACTTGAAGTGCTCCGCAAGTTTGCGCTCCGAGGGCAGGCTGTCCCCCGATTTCAGCTCCATGTCCTGCATGAGCTGCTGAATCGAGCCTGCCAGAGCGATATATTTTTCCGGTTTTCCTCTGTTCATGATTTCCTATGGCGTCTCAAACAGTTCGCTGAATTTGCCGCATATCCGGCTGATCGTATTATGATGCGGCGCGGTTTCGTTCTGGATGCATTGAAGGCGCGGCGCATGACTCAGGTTTTTTCCGATCTTCCCAAGATTCAATCCATGAATAACAGTGTGTCGGCGGCTTCATTCATCTCCTCTCATGTGATGTCCTGAGCCAATATAACATTTCAGAGAATAAAATCAAGAGCTCGCAATAAATATACCGATATATTTCATAACTCTCTTTTACATTCAAAAGTATTTTTTACCGGTATAAAAAATCATATTTTTTGCCGGAATGTCCTTGATTCGGCTTTTTGAATGTTCTATATTCTTTCTCAGGAAAAAGTTCAACCCCAAATCAAGGAGAATGAAAATGGCGTCAATTCCGAAACAGGAGTATTTCGACAGAATCGCGAAACTTCAGGCGAACATGAAGAAAGCGGGTCTTGATGCGTGCCTTGTACACGGCACGGAGTCCGACTTTGCCAATGTCCGTTACCTGACAGAGTACTGGCCGACATTTGAACAGGCCGGCGTGTTTGTTCCTGCGGAGGGCGAAGCGATCCTGCTGATCGGTCCCGAAAGCCTGAAATATGCACAGGGCCGCAGTGTGGTTCCGAACATCATGCAGCTGCTGGTTTACCGTGAATCCGCCGAGCCGGATTACCCCGGCATTCCGCTGGCAACGTTTGCCGATGTCGCCAAAAAAGGCATGGGCAAAAAGAAATTGAAGAAACTCGGCCTGGTCGGAACCGCCGTCATGACGAAGCCCACGCTGGATGCTCTGGCTGCCCAGTTGCCGGATGTGACGCTTGTCCCCGCGGATGAAGTGTTCCGTCCGCTCCGCTGGATCAAGAGCGAGAATGAGCTTGCCTGCCACCGCAAAGCTTTCAAGGTGGCGGAGAAAGCCGTTCAGGCGATGCTTGACGAGATGAAGCCCGGCATGACCGAGTTTCAGGCGATCGGTATCGCACAGCGTGAGATCTATGCAAACGGCGGCGAATACGAAGGTCACAGCCTGTACTGTTTCGGCGGCGACCGCACCAGCAACGGCATCAGCCGTCCCACCGGCGCCAAACTCAGGAAAAATGAGATCATTCAGCTGAACATCGGCGCCAGAGTCGGCGGTTACAGCTCCTCCATCGGACTGCCTGTCTGGTTCGGAAAGCTCCCGAAAGAACAGCTGGCCCTGGTCGAATTCGGACTGCGCGCCCATAAATACACTTTTGAGCTGATCAAAGCCGGAGTGGAGGCATCCAGCATTGCCAAGAAATACACTCAGTGGGGATGCGATCAGGGATGGGGTGACTACATGCTTTACGGTCCGGTCCACGGTCTCGGCATCATGGAGACGGAGAGTCCCTGGATCGAAACCACCAGCAAATACAAGCTTCAGGAAAACATGACTTATCAGATCGACACGTTCTTCACCGGCAACGGTTACGGACTCCGCTGGGAACGCGGCTGCATCGTTACCAAGGACGGTTGTGAGCTGATGTCCAGGAAATTCATGTCCATGGATTGCTGCAAGCTCGACTGATTCTGCCGGGACGGCAATCAGGAAAATGAAAAAGCTCCGGAGTTCAAATGAATTCCGGAGCTTTTTCTGTGTTATCTCTGAAATGCGGAACCAGATAAAATGACGTTCCCGTTTGGAGGTCAGTTCTTTTTGAATGTATCTCCGCCAAAGCCATCGGTAGATTTTGCCGCTGTTTTTGCACTGGCTGCTTTGGCTGCCGCTTCCTCTTTTTTCTTGCGTGCTTCTTCATCGGCAAGGAATTTTTTCATCCGGGCTTTTCTCTCGGCTTCCCGCTTTTTCTTTTCTGCTGCCGCCTGTCGTGCCTGTTTTGCCCTGAGAGCTTTCTTTTGTGCGGCTTCCCGTTTTTTAGCGGGAATTTCCTTCTCGTATTTTGCGATTTTTTCCTTGTATTCGTCAGGGAATTCCTTGACAGGAATTACTGCCTTGCCGTTTTCATGAAAAATCAGAATTCCATTGGGAGCTGCTCCCATGATCGCAAAACTTTTATAGACTTTTCCGGACTTTGTGGTAAGGTCATCCGCCGATACTCCTGCCGCAAGAGCCGCGACAGCCAAAATAAACAACAGTTTTTTCATATAGGCATCTCCATAATTTTTAAGATGTTATATATTAGACTTCAAACAATCTTTTTTCAAGCGGTCTGGAGGGACATTTTCCAAAAAAAGATGATGGAACACCGGCGCCGGATGGAAAAACGCAAAACCCGGAGGAGGCACTGCATGAAGAAAAAGGGAAAGACGGAATCGGTTCCGGCTCTGTCTTCCCCTGAAAATCCGTCATGTTCCTGATTTTTGAACTGTCGTGCAAGGGTGTGCGTCAGATTTCAAATGTGAATTCGTTGGCGCGTCCTTTCTGGAGTTTGATCTGTTTGCTGATTGCACCGGAATCCGTCTTGATCGTCACGTCATAATCCCCGTAGAATCCGCGGAAATAGTTGTTCTTTTCACTGGAACAGGTGATTTTTTCTTCGCTGTGCCACTCTTTCCTGATCAGATGCTCCAGCGTTTTGTATGCCGGCTTCGGCTGAAGGTTTTCGTCCAGCAGGCCGCCGAGATAGACGTTTTCATTCCACTGGGGGTGTTTGGGGTTGCGGAAGGCTGTATTGTCGATCAGGTTCCAGTAGATGATGCTCTGCGTTCCCGGATGGCTGAACCAGATTTTGTAGAGGCGCTCCGCCATCTGCGCCTGGAATTCAAGGCGTCCGTCTCCCAGAGCCTCATGCGCGGTCAGCGTGATTTCCGAGATGTTGAACGGGATTCCGAGCTTTGCATACTGATCCATGCAGTCGTAGAGAAGTGACGGATTCAACTTCGTTTTGCTCCATGCTTCCACCATTTGTTCCGGCTTGCATCCGAACAGATGATATTGAAGACCGAGGCAGTCTACCTTTCTTCCGCTCAGCAGCAGATTTTTGACCAGCATGTAAATTCCCGTATAATTGCCGTGCGGAAAATCGAAACACGCATAGTCGTTGTAGTTGAGCGTGCAGGACTGCGGCAGATATTTCATCGCAATATCGAAGGCGAATTCGACATGCCCCGGAGGAAGCTGCGGATTCTTCGGGTCGAAATAAACCGCTTCATTGACCACATCCCAGTTGCGGATGCGGTCGCCGTAACGCTGTGCGATCTCTCTGACACGCTGTTCCCAGCGCAGTTTCAACGTCGCGTCGGGAGCCATTCCGGAATGAATGCATGCCACATGAGCGGATGTCCCTTCGGAACGATTCCATACCTGTCGCAGAATTCAAGGCATTCGTCTGTGTTCGGGCGGCGGTAGACATACGGTGAACTCTTGTCGAAACGCGGTTTGCCGTCCTCCACTTCCAGGTCGGACCAGTAGAACGGCACGACAGCGAGATTGAAAAGATTGGAGAACATGGCGTCATGCGCCGCATTCTTTTCCGCCTCCCTGAACTGGTTGATCATGAATCCGTTGCATCCGAACTCAAACTGATGTTTTGTCTGTTTGAGTTCGATTTCCGCATTCCTGATCTCTGTGCCGTCCTTGCCGAGCAGAGTGAATTTTGCAGTTCCCTTGCGGTGAAGTTCGATTCCATGTTTGATTCTCGCTTCGATTTCCGGATTCTCCTCCAGCAGATTCTTGCTCAGACCTTTGATGATCTCATTCATTTCCGATCTCCCTGTTAGATTGAAAAGATAAATTGTTTACGTTAACAATTTTAATATAAGCTTTGGAAAAAGATTAGTCAATGGAGATTTCTGCAAAAAAAAAGATTTTTTCAGAGTAATAAATCGGTATTGCATCATATTGCTGGAAATGTCGATCCTGTTTCTGGAGATTGGGGGCTTGCATCCGCTTTTCCGCATGTTCATCCATCAAGCTTGAAACGGAGTGTTTTCTTTCAGCGCTTATTTTTTTTCTGAAAAATCTGACTATACTTTTGAATTTGAAATGTCATTATCCAGTTTTTTTTCATCATTTTGGGCTATTGTCATTTTATGATTTTATTATATAATTACAAGCAGGTGAAGCAGATATGGACATGAGAATGAGGCGGGAAAAGTCAAGAAAATACTCTGAGCGCGATGTCGCGGCATCCATCGAAGAGGAGATTGTCGGGAACGAGATGGTTCCCGGAATCCGGCTTCCGTCTGCATCGCAAATTGCAAAACAGTACGCGGTTTCCCTGAAGACAGCGGATCGTGCATTGTGTCGTCTCGCGGCAAAGGGACTGATCAGCCGCGTGCGGGGCAGCGGCAGTTTCGTGCGGGCGAACCGGCTGGCAGCGGAGAGACTTCGTGTCGCATTTGTGCACTGGCTCTGTCCTGACGGCATTCCCGAGCTGAATTATGCAGCTTTTACGGTATTCATAGAACAGGTCTGCCGTCTGCTGGAAGATCATGGATTTTCCTATGAGCTCTTCGTGGAGAATCGACCGCCTCATGCCTTGAAGGTTCAGTCTTCGCTGCTGAAACATGATGTGATCATTGCGCCTGCGGGAATGCTTGAGATCGCCGAGGATTTTCTCCTGCATGTAAAACAGCAGGTGATCCTGTATGCGGATGACGCCGTGAATTACGGGCCGTGGAATCAGGTGGTGTATGATTACCGTCCGGCTTTTTTAACGGCGCTGAAATATTGCTGGGAGAAGGGATACCGCAAATTTTTCCTCGCGGGGAATGATTGCGTGACGCATCACCGGCGTCTGGGTGCATTGCTTGAGGCTGGGAGAAAACTGGGACTTTCCGATTCCGCGTTTCATGTCCATTACCCTGAAAACGGCATCATTTCTTCGGCGATGCTGGCGGGCGCGAAGTGTGCCCGTTACTATCTGGAACGGAAACTGACGGATCACGTAATCATTTCTCCCAGCGATTTCATCACATACGGCATGATTGATGTTTTTTCCACCGCAGGACTGTCCTGCGGAAAAGATTTTCAGTTGATCAGTTACGATAATCTGGAGGGGCGTCTTGAGAACGACCGTTTCAAGCTGAACCTGAACGCGATCACTCACCCGATGGCGGCTCATGCGGAGGCGATCATTGCGATGTTGGAGAACCTGACCCGGAATCAATCCCGGAACTATTTTCAGACTTATTTTACCCCGGCAACGGAATTTATCATAAGAAATATCATCTGACAGAAGGAGGTTGTTATGAGAAAAACTCAAGTGAAGGAACATCTGAACGGAGAGCGGAACAGCAGGGAACGAGGCAATGCCCCCGGTTGCCAGGACGGGCATTTTCATGAAAACAGTCGCCTTTCGCGATGGTGCACAGATTCCCGCAGAGGACGCAGTCAATCCCCCTTTATTTTTTCTTTTTTCATTCGATTGTTTCATTGTTTTCCTGTTCCCTTGCTCAAATGTTTTCCCGTTCCTTCTTACTTCAGAGTTCCTTGTTCTTCTGTTCTCACTTTCAGGATGAAAACAAGAATTTTCACCCTGATCGAGCTCCTCATCGTGATTGCGATCATCGCGATATTGGCGGCGATGCTGCTGCCTGCACTGGGGAAGGCAAAGGAGGTTGCCAAGAGAATCTCCTGCACCGGCAATCAGAAACAGTGTGTATCTGCCATGATCATGTATGCGGGCGATTATCAAGATTTTATTGCACTTTCCAATTGGAATGAATCAGGCAAGAAGCAAATGTGGCTCCTGTATCTGGTTCAGCTGACTTATCCCGGAAAGGAATCTTTTTCTCAATGGACCTATTCTCATCCCGCCTATCTTCCTCATTATAAAATAGCATATTGTCCTTCAATGAAAAGACCGAAACAGGGAAGTGACCTGGGATATATGTCCCGGACTTATGGGACTCCGTCGCGCGGTTTTGTCCACCCCCAGAAAGAAATTGAGTTTCTGCCTTCTTCTGCCTGGTCGGGGGATGGTTTTCTGCGTTTGGCGCATCTGCCTGCCAGTTTCGGCATTCTGTATGATTCGGCGCGGCTCTGGAGCCCCGGTGATCTGGATATGGTTCAGGCTGTCGTATACAACCCCTCCGGGGTCAACTGGAACAGTGTTCATACCAGGCATGGAAATACTGCAGTTGGCGCATTCCCGGACGGCAGAGTGGAATCTCTTGGTGTGAATGATCTTCGGAAAATCGGTTTCAAAGGATATACGACTCGTTTCGGAACCCATGCTCCACTATAAATGTAATAATGAAAGAAAGGAAAGAATGAAATGCAAATGCTCATGAAAGGAATCATGTTTTTGCTGGCTTTCAGCCTGTGCGGCGCCAGTCTGTCGGCGGATGAGGTAATCTTTAAATTCAACAAAGGAAAAATTTTCGGCAATGCCTCTCTTGCGGAAGACAAGCAGGGATATACGATGGAAAAAAGCGCGGAGGGACTGCTGGTTAAATTCCAGAAATATGAGAAGGGAAATTCTTCATGGCCCTGCCTGAACATCAACCCTTCCGAATTGAAGACGACGGATTGGAAGAAATACGGCAGTCTTGTCATTACCGTTCGCAATCTTTCGCCCGATACGGCTGCGATGCTGGCGGTCACCATCCGTCAGAACACTTGGCGGCAGATGATTGTAACATCGCGGCGCATTCGTGAAAACTCCCTGAATCACTTGGTGATTCCCCTGGAACAGGTGGCGGAGAAAGTGGATCTGTCGAAAATCGGAATGCTTCAGGTCGCTCTGTCTAAACCGCCCAGAGAGGTTAATCTGGAATTCATATCCCTCTCGCTCAGCGGAGAACCGCGTTCTGCCGTTCTGAATAAACCGGCTCTTCGCAGCTATGACCTGCGTGAAGATATTCTGTCCGGGAAAAAAGGCATAATCCTGATTCCCGGTACAAAGTTGACTGTCACGCCGGAAAAAGAGGTGATTGTTGAGTTTGAGAAATATGGGGTGGGGAAAGATCAGTGGCCCGGACTTGAGATTTGCGGCAGGGTGGATGGAGCTTTGAATGACGGTCGTTTCGACTTGATGACGCATCTGGTGTGTGAACTGGAGGAAATCGGTGGCATGGGAAGTAGTTCCCTGGGGCTTTCCTTCGAGGATACCGAAAGGAAAAGTCTGTGGAGCGGAATTGGTTCTTTGAAAGGGGGACAGTTCAAGCTGGATCGCGAGATACGGAATATGGGGGTGGATCTTGCAAATATTGCCAAGCTCCGGATTGGAACCAGCAGACCGGAGCAGCCTTTCCGGATCAAAATCAATAAACTGATGTTTGAATTCCGTCCGGAACTGCTGTATCAGAGAGCGCAAAAGGAATTCGGGAAACTGAACATGCGGAAAGTTGCGTCTGATGACCGGAAACTGGTGGATTCAAGTCGATCCCAATTGGAGTTGCTGTATCGAAAGATTCAGGACGGAGCCGCAACATCCCGTGATGTGAGGGATTTCATCGCACTTTCGGACTCTATTCGACAAATGGCTTCGCAAATTCTGCGCAGAACCTGTTTCAGGGAATTGAAGCAGACGATGCCGGGATTGGAATACAGCGTGGGCATTGCCGACTCCATGACATCCGTTTTCCTGGAAGAAAAAGGTTTTTCTGTCTCACCTGCGAAGAAAGCTGTGGTTCAGCTGGCGGGAAATGAGAATGAGAGTTTTCAAGTCGTGGTCGTGGGAGATCAAAAGAAACTGGAGCGTGTCAGGGTCGGAATCAGTGATTTGACTGGTCCCCGCGGAAAGAAACTATCTGCGAAAACCGCTCTTGTCGGTCATGCCAGGACACAACAGCCGCTCTATCCGGTGGAATATGTCGGCTGGTATCCCGATTTCCTGATTGAGTATCAGAATGAGGCGGATGTGAAACCGGGAGAGGCGGTTCCTTTTTGGATTCGCCTGAAAGCTCCGGCCGATGCTCCTGCAGGCATTTATAAGGGTAAGGTCACAGTCAGCGCTGCCAATTCCGGGAGTTATGAGTTTCCTGTGGAAGCGGAAGTCTTCAATTTCAGCCTGCCGGACGGGTCCCCTCTGCCGTCTTCCAATAATTTCAATCTCAATGCGATGCGCAAGACTTACAAGATCAGGAGTGAAACAGAGTGGCAGGAGTTTCTGACACGGATGGTCGATCTTGCAGCAGACTATAAAATATCCCTGGATTTCCTTTACTACGGTCCTTATACTTCGCTGAAAGGCAAGGGATATTATCCGTTGTTCAAACGTCTGAACGACCGGGGACTATTGCGCTCTTACTGTATCCTGAACACCACGGTTCCTGATAAAAGCGTTTATGATCCGAATCATCCAGAGGTGGACAAATTGATTGAACGTTCCCGCAGGCATCTGGGTTACTGGGGGGATGTGGCGAAAGAGTTCGGCGTAAGAGACAAGGCATATTTGTATGGTTTCGATGAAGGGCGTGTTGATGCGGTTACGAACCGGGTTTTCGGTTTTGTAAAGAAAAATTATCCGGACTTGCCGATTATGACGACGGCTGGAATTCCGGATGCCGATATTCCCGGACTTGAAAATATCGATATTTGGGTTCCGCAGGCGACAACATACGTGAAAAAGCCGGAACTGGTGGATGCTCTCAGAAAGAAAAACAAGAAAGTCTGGTGGTATGTCTGCAATTTCCCGAGACCTCCGGAACCGACTCTGATGCTGGAGGTGCCCGCATGCGTGCCCCGTCTTCTGATGGGGATGATGAGTGCAAAGTACAAGCCGGATGGTTTCCTGTATTATTCATTGGTCATATGGAAACAGGCGCCCGTGGACGAGGGACCCCGGACTGCCTGGAATCCCGCTACATATGCAACAGATAACGAGGACGGCAACCTGTTTGTGCCGGGGAGGAATCGTCAGGTGCTTCCTACAATCAGGATTGAAAATTTCCGCGATGGCGTGGAAGATCTTTGGTATTATACTCTTTTACGGCAGTCGCTGAAACAGGCGAAAACGGGAGGCAAGAACGTGCCGACTGACTTGATGAAAGCAGCGAAAGCAGCTTTGAGCGTGCCAGATTCCATTGTCGGAAATACGGGAGACTATACGACCGATCCGGCCTTGATCAGGGCCGAACGTTTGAAAATCGCAAGACTGATTGAAGCATTTCGAAAAAGCGAATCAGACTCAAGGTGATGAAAAACGGGGGCATTACTTGAACTTTTTGCCTGCGCGGTCTCTGAATCTGAATCTGAATCTGAATCTGAATCTGAATCATGATGCCGCGTCAGGCTTTTTCCAGGTCTCTGCCTGTCGCATCCGGATCACAGACGTATTCCGCTTTGCTTGCCCTGACGGTCGGGAACATCAGAGGGATCATGAGAAAG
>ERZ780157.2785-NODE-2785-length-15740-cov-3.223462_pt1 | contig 15740 bp, 16 predicted proteins | sample MGYA00511169_ERZ780157 | MGnify/ENA primary metagenome ERZ780157 (study PRJEB29588, sample SAMEA1965149) | human gut metagenome | biome: human gut; feature: human-associated habitat; material: faeces | place: Denmark | collected 2008/2010 ... | reverse complement strand
TCCCCATTTCCCCGCGGTATTTCGACGGCATCCGGATCTTCACGCACCTCGCTGTCCGTATCCCATACGCCGTTTGATATTATATTCCTGCAATTCTCTATGAATACCCTGTCTGCGATGCTCATGGGGCAAGCTCCTTTATTTTTTAGTTTTATTATCCCCCAAATGCCCCCGCATTTCAAGACGTTCTTCCTTTGCCGCACCTACCGGGCGGTTTAAGGGCGAAAAAAGAGCGCCGTTTGTGCAACATTGTCCAGCACAGTACCCATATCGGTACCAATTGCCTTTTTTCATATTGATTGAGCACGTAAATTGCACTAAGCTTAACTTATAAAACGTTTGTTCGATGCGTTTTGCTGCCTTCGCTCTCGCTCCGCGAAGGACTAATGAATTAAATCAGGAGGTTTCAATATGTCAGTAAACAAGGTATTCGACGTTGATCTCGATATCAAGAGGCCCTCCTCACACAGGGATTTTACCGTGGTGAACGGCGACAACGGCAACAGAATCAACGTTACCCTAATGGATGGAGACAGCCCCGTAGACCTTACGGGCTGCAGGATAATCGCCGCATTTTCCCGCGCGGACGGCTCTACCTCGCTTCAGGACAGCGGAGTCCAGAACGGCGGCATCACGATTTCGCCCGATGATGCTTCCAAGGTCACCATAGACCTTTTTCCCGCCTCGTTCTCTCCCGGTGTTGTGGAATGCGAGCTTCAGGTATACTCCGACGCTTCCCTTTCTACCCTCGTCACCACCGCGCGGCTGCCGAATACCCTCTGCTTAAAGCTATGCAGGACGGTCTCACCTCCCTCAAGGCATCGCTGGACGAGCTTATGGAGAGCGCCAAAGCTGCTGAGGGGGGCAGACAAACGGCAGAAAACAGCCGAGAGGCACTGTATGACAAGCTTTCCAAGCTCAGGGCAACCGCTACCATGCTGCAAAGCGGCGCCGACCCTACCGCCAGAGTAACCGAATCGGACGGAGCCAAGGTGATAGAGCTGGGCATACCAGCAGGGCCTCAGGGACCTAAGGGTGACACCGGCGAGGCCGGCCCGAAGGGCGATGCAGGCGAACGCGGCCCGCAGGGTCCTAAGGGAGACCCCGGTCAGGACGGTGCGCCAGGCAAGGACGGCGCTGACGGTAAAGACGGCGCTCAGGGGCCAAAGGGTGACACCGGTTCAGGCTTTGCCGTGTTGGGCTATTTTGCCACTCAGGCGGCTCTCGAGGCCGCCATAACGCTGCCCTATGCCGGCGACGCATACGGCATAGGCTCGGCACAGCCTTACGATATATATATCTGGGACGGCATAAACAGCGTCTGGGTAAATAATGGGCCGCTGCAAGGCGCAAAGGGCGATACAGGTCCTCAAGGGCCTCAGGGCGAAGCCGGCCCTCAGGGACCTCAGGGCGAAACCGGCCCTGCAGGCCCTGCCGGTCCCGTTTCTGTATTCCAGCGTTCCGTGCTTTCCGCTCCCACCTCAGTGGCGCTAAGCGACGAGTGCGAATATTACCTGACAGACGTAGGCGACATCTCCTTCACCTACCCGTCAGATACGTATTTCGAGTGCTGGATAGGCCTGAGCCTTTCATCTGCGGAAAGCCATACCGTCACATTCCCCGACGACACTTCATATATCGGAGGCACACCCGAATGGGAGGTTTCGGCGCAATACGAGATATCCGTAAAGGATAAGGTCGTTATAATAAAAAAGGTCGGCGAATAAAAAGCGTGGAGGCGGAAAACCGTCTCCACTATTTATAATTATCATCTCATCAGCCGCAGCATATCCTCCGGCGGCGGCGACACTATATGCAGCTTATCCCCTGTCAGCGGGTGCGTCAGCCACAGCTCGCAGGAATGCAGTGCCGGCCGCGCTATCAGCTCCCTGTCCTCCCTGCCATAAAGCCAGTCTCCCGCCAGCGGATAACCTATGGCGGACATGTGCAGCCTAAGCTGATGTGTGCGGCCGGTATGCGGTATGAGCCGCAGCAGCGTAAAACCATTGTTGCATTGCAGCGTTCTGTACTCAGTAAGCGCAGGCGATCCCAAAGGTTGGATAGCACGCTTGTATCTGGAGCCTTGCTCAAAGCCTATGGGCAGCTCTATCCTGCCGCTCTCCGGCTCCACACGTCCTACGGATATTCCCACGTATTCCCGCCTGAATTCCTCTGTGTGCATTATGCGCTTGAGCCTGTGGTGCATGTAGCCGTTCTTGGCTACCGTCATTATTCCCGTCGTACCCCTGTCCAGCCTGCTTACCGGGTGAAAGTTCTCTCCTTCTTTTAATCGCGCGGAAAATGCATTTTCCAGCGTAAGCTCCTCCGGGTTGCGGGTGGAGCTATGCACCGCAACACCGGCGGGCTTATCAATTATTATTATATCCTCGTCCTCATAAAGCACCACGAGCGGCATATCCATGGGCGTTGGCCGCACCGCCTCCCCATCGCATATCTCGGCGCAAAGCATGTCGCCAGCCGATAAAGTAGCCGTAGTATAGGCCTTTTTGCCGTTTAAAGTTATGCCCTCCGGCCTGCGCTTAAGGCGGGATATGTGGTCGTTGGACATGAAGAAGCAGCGTTTCAGCCCGCTTTCCACACTGAGGCCCGCAAGTTCATCTGTAATTTTCTCACACAGCTTCCGCACGATACTTCTCTTTTCAATTGTTTTATTTGAGTTTACATCGGACTATTATAGTCTATGAAGTCCATTTAGACAATCGCCTGGCGGTAGTAAAATTTCAATCGGACTTTTTTTTGAAAAAGGGGTTGCTTTTTATGTCCTGATGCCTTATAATAACATTCGTTCCGTTCCTCCTTAGCTCAGTCGGTAGAGCATGCGGCTGTTAACCGCAGTGTCGTTGGTTCGAGTCCAACAGGGGGAGCCAAGAGAAGAAGCCTTGAAACTTAGAGTTTCAGGGCTTTTTTCGTTCTTGTAATGTTGCCTAACGGGAAAAAGCACACTCTCAGGCACACTGAATTGCTCAAAATGCCCTCATTTTCTCGGAAAGAGGGAATTCTAATGGCAACAATCATCGAAAACAAGAAGGATGGCAAAGTAGTATCATATAAGTTCCGTGCTTACCTTGGAAAGCAGCAAGGCGGAAAACAAGTAGCCAAATATCATACTTGGCAAGTTCCCAATGGTCTTACTCCTGCCAAAGCACGCAAAGCAGCGGAAAAGGCCGCCGCCGAATGGGAAAAAGAAGCACGGTTCGAATATGAAAGAGACGTGAAAGAGCCTGAACGTGCTGCAATTAGAGAGATTGAGAATCAGCGTACAGACTTTGTAGGTTTTGTAGATGGCCTATTCTTCCCTGTATGCCTTTATGATGGCAACCACAAGCAAACTACCATCACATACTATGAATCGCTTTCTAAGGGAATTAAAACCTATTTCAAAGGTTATACGCTTCAAAACATTACCCCAATCGATATTAAAAAGTATTTGATTTATCTGCAAACCAAGCACCGTACCCCATTGGGCAATACGGCTTCCCCTAAAACAGTGCGGCATGTTTACTGCCTGTTAGCAATGATATTCAAGTTCGCAAAAGAGCAGGATTATATAGTAAAGAATCCTATTGATAAAGTGGATTGCCCTAAATTGACAAAGAAAAAGGTTGATGCTTTGACTAAAGAAGAAGCTGCTGCTTTCTTTGCCGCCGTTGATAATTGCCCCATTGATTTTCAGTGTATGCTTTATTTAATGATAACAGCAGGATTGCGGCGTGGTGAATTGGCAGGATTACAATGGCGAGATGTTGATTTTGATAATCTTACGGTAAGCATTGAGAGAAACGCAATATACACCCCTGCAAGCGGCATTATTATCAATACGCCAAAGACAGAAAACAGTGCAAGAGTAATACCGCTGCTTCCCAAGGTTGCCGCATTGCTCAAAGCGTATAAAGAACAGCATTTTCAGCCAAATGATAGCTTATGCTTTGTATTTCATGGCAAAGGCGGCAAAACCGAACCACGGCTTCCTGATGGCATCACGGAACGAGTAAAAGCCTTTATGAAACGCAGTGGCTTTCGTGACCTATCCCCACACGATTTGAGACATTCCTGTGGAACGCTGTTAATTGCAAACGGCGCAGACATAAAGAGCGTTCAGGAAATATTAGGCCATACGGACGCAAGCACAACGCTAAACTTTTATGTTCGTACCGACTTAGAACAAATGAAAGAAGCGACAAACAAAATGGCAGCGGCATTTGGCTTGTAATGCTGAAAAGGAGAGGAAACAACCTCTCCTTTGTTGTATCTGTCAAATTCAAATGATTCTATTAAGGAAACAGCGTATTTTGGCAAAATCCAAATCAATCCACTGGAAATTGAAACAAAACAATCCATTCTCATTCAAAACAAAGATATTTACCGCTAATCGCTCAAAAACACTGTATTTTCACTGTAAAATGCTGCGTTTCCTGCAAATACAATTCGTTTTTCGTCATAACACTTCAAAATAAATAATTTTCAAGTAAAACACACAATACTATTGACAATTTTATACAATAATATATACTGAAATAAATGAAAACTTGCGAGTTTCCGTGGTTTTCTTAAATTTTATATTTGGAGAAAAAGCAAATGCGTATCATCCTTGACACCGACAAAAGGACCATTACTGTACCTTAGAACTATCAGCAGAAGCTTGATGACATCAACCGCATCATTATGGAAGTAAGCAACGATGAATCCAAGAAAAAGACCTTTACCAGCTATATCAACGAACTGTGGAGTGAGTGCATCAAGAATTCTGACAAGTGTGTTGTAACCGGCACCAAGCCTTTCAAGAAGAAGGACTGATAAACAATGGCTGCTCGTGTTACTCCACAGGAGATAGTGGAAATGCAGCGCCTTTATGCTGAACTGGGCACTTTTGCGGCAGTTGGCAGAAAAATGGGACGCAGCGGCTCCACAGTAGCAAGATATGTTCAATTAAAGAGTACACCGCACATTGTGCGGCATACGTTTAAGGAAGTTGTGAGAGGGTAAATAATTATGGCACTAATTAAATGTCCTGAATGTGGTAAAGACATATCTGACAAGGCAGAAGCCTGTCCGAATTGTGCGTATCCTATTGCCAAGCTAAATAAAAACAATACAGTAGCACAAAAGGAATCACACAATACTGATGCTGAGAAACACATAGGTAATCCAACTGAGACCGATAACGCTAAATCACTTGAAGAAGAACTTCGCGCTCGTGAAGAGCGTCGAAGAAAAAGGCAAGAAGCAGCTAGAATTAAAAAGCGCAAGGCCAGAAGAAAAAAGATAATCATAATATCTTGTATTGCGGTTGTCTTGATTGCCATTGCAGCATTTTTTATCTTTGATATACCTGCGAATTTAAAACCGTCAGATAGCATCACAACAAAAGAAAAATCAGAGTATTTCTCACCAATAGTAGAATACATTGAGACAAACGGAAGTGATACTGATGGTACTATCGTATATTCCAATAAAATGGAGAACGGTATTTTTAATCTTAGGTATACTCCTGGTGAAAACAAGTTTTCTGTTGCACTTGTAGATACCGTTTATACTGATACCTCTCTTATGTCAGTTATCTCCAAAAATGCAATGATAACTTTCGAAAAGAATAGTGGCGATATAACTTACTTAACTCAACTTGCATTAGCCAAAGGAGAAAATGACTTTAGAGATATCAGGGCAGAATCTACAATCAAAAAAAGTGCTATTACCTCAGATACGGTTTTTGATTTGTCTATGGCTAAAGATAGTACTGGAGCAGTTGTAGAATCTGACTATAACAATGTATTCAATAATTATTTGCACGTTTTATTAGAAAGTTTCGAAAAATTCCTGAATGATTCAGGAATTGGATTGACTCTTGCGGATGTAGGTTTTACAAACTATGTTCCGACATATGAAGACAGATATTTAATTGTGGATTATGTTGTAACTGATATGACTAAAGCTGATAAGGTTGAACCTGCACCGTTGAACATACGTATTAGGGATTTAGAAATCAACAGCGCAGGTACACCAGAATTGTATGTTCAATTTACTAACAAGAGTAACAAAAACATCGAAGTATTCGATTTTGTTGTTGAATGTTTTGATGCCTATGGCGATGTTGTTGAAGGATATGGACATTATGATTATAGTGCTTGTACTTATGATGAAGTATTAAAATCTGGTGAAACAACTTCTAGCGATAATTACTGGGGTTTGTATGGTTTTGATTTAACTAAAACTGTAAAAGTAGGCATTCACAAATATAAGCTTGCTGGTGAAGGAACTGTTGAAATACCATACGACCAAATAGTATGGGTATCAATGAATTAAATGGCAGATTTATGTAAACACCTCCCCACTATGGGGAGGTGTAATCACTAAGTCAAAGAAACTATGAAAGGATAACTATCTAAGTATGGCACTTATTAAATGTCCTGAATGCGGTAAGGAAATTTCTGACAAAGCACGCGCTTGCCCCAATTGCGGATATCCCATAGCAAAATTAAATGACAAAGATTCAATACCACAAAACGATAACTACCTTATGTCATCACAGCAGCATAATGATGCGCTTACTGATTCTGCATATTTCAAAGCTAATGTATGTGGACTAGATGCTAATAAAGAGCAGTGTAGAAATAGGCAGAAAGTATCAGGAAAGACAAGAGGACGAAAAGTTATTTATATGGTTTTATGCTTAGCTATTATTGCTATTACGTCATTTTTTTTTTGATATTCCCGTCATGTCAAAAACAGTAGAGTTAAGTACCAGCAATTTTAGTGATTATTTTGAAGTTTCTTGTTCATATGGTGAATTAGAACATTATTCAAAAATGGGGATAACCTTTGCTTGGGTCGAAATGATGGTAGATATCTATCCTGTATGCGCTGGGACTTTGGATAATGTGGATGTCACCCTTAAAATTACTCCTCCAATTGGTTGGTCGCTTAGTTCGAAAGACTCTGCATATACATCCGCTAATAAAGAAACTGCTGAGTTCTTCATAAGAATCCGTATTCCTGCTAGTGGCGAATATAGAGAAACACACCGCCTTGGCGCACTTATGACTACAAGTAAGCCGTACTCAGATTGCGAAGTCCAAGTGATATCTGTTGCCGGCACTTTCGAAAAAAAGTAATTAGCTTATTAGGAGCGGACATACAGCCGCTCCATTTATTTTTAAAACAAACGTCAAATCTTATAATCAGTTCTTAAAATTGGTTTTTTCCCTGAAATTCAGGTATAATATTTATATAAAGAGAAGAAAAAAGAGAATAGTTCATCAGGCACATCAAATTCATTTCTCACCTCGCCTGATACAAAAACCGTCTCCATTTGAATGGGAATAGTAGAGCCGAATTGATTGTATGATTACATATACGTAGAAGAATACGTATTTAATAATCATAATTCACTGTCGGATTACAGTTTCACATAAAAGGTTCAGTGTTTTTGCTGAGCTTTTCTTTTTTCTGCCCTTAAGTACAAAAATACACTGAAAGGACTTTTTGAAATGAAAGGTACAAAGTATCTGAGCGATGCAATCCATATGAATGACATTTATAGCGGTATGCTGAATATCGTTACTGCCCCTGTTGGGTGCGGCAAGACCTATTGGGCGCTTAATGTGCTGTCCAAGACCGTGAGCCGCCCGTATAAGATGGTTTATCTGATTGACACAGTAAACGGCAAAGAACAGTTATTGAAACATCCTAACATTCAGTTTTACAACAGAGATTGGTGTGAGACTGTGCTCAACGGTGAAGTTTGGTTTGGTGAAGCCTACAACGCAAACAGAATCGTGGTAATGACATACGCCAAGTTTGGAGTGTTGGCGCAAAAATACAGCGACTTCGGCAAATCCTTTGAAGTAATTCTCTGCGACGAGATACACAATCTCCCACGCTTTTCATCATTCATCAGCCATAATCCCCATGATACGCCATACCACAAGATTGCAAAGCAACGATTAGAGGAAATAGTCACTAACACAAATGTTAAAGTAATAGGACTATCCGCAACGCCTATTAGGGCAGTATGTGAGATGAAATGCAAGTCACGCTTTGTAAAAGTCGATGATAATATACGGCAATTTGAAACGGATAAACGATTCACTTATACCAACCTTGAAATGCTGCTCCCATCCTTGGGGCTTGCTGAAAGAGGACTTGTTTATATTGGCCGCATCCATCAAATGAAAGAGTTTGAAGAAAAGGCAAAGCAGCGAGGAATCAAGGTCATTTCTATTTGGAGCATCAATAACCAAGACCATCCAATGACAGAGGAACAGCGCAGAGTGCGCGAATACATTCTCACCAATGCAGCATTGCCGCCCGAATATGATATGTTTATCATCAATGCCAGTTCAGAGACTTCTATCAATATTTTCGGTGATTTGGATTATATCGTCATTCATAATCAGGAAGAAGAAACACAAATTCAGGTGCGTGGCCGTTATCGTGATGATTTGGATTCCCTGTATGTGCTGAATTATGATTGTGTGCCTTATGTTCCTGCTGAATTTATGGGCGTGAAACTGTTCACGGAAGATAAGAAGCGGCTTTGTGAAGCACTCTCCCTGCGGCAGGATGATGGGAAGAAAAAGGCATGGCCATCCACGAAAGAAGCCTTGATTGAGGACGGTTACACCATAACAGAAGGGCGGCAGAACTGCAAACGCTTTGCCATCATCACACGTTAATGCAATTCTGCCAAAATCAACTGATTCTATATAGGGATACAGCGAATTTTGGCAGTTTTCCTTTCGTGGTGCTTTGTTATCAGGAACGAATAAAAATAATGAAGCAAATCTGCACAAATCCCATATACCATCCCCACCACACGTAAATTCAAGGAGCAAACGCAACAAAAGATTACTTACAAGTAGATAACAACAGGAGAAGAACAATGACAACAGAAGAATTAAGGCTATTTCAGGAATCATTGAAGTGCTTGCCATTCTGCGGCAGCAGCATAAAGGACTTTGCAGAGCAAATCAACGTAAGGCCGCACACCCTTTATAACTACATCTGCGGACAGTATCCATCAGATAAGTATTACAGATTCATCCTTTACACACTGGAAAAGGAATACCCAAACGCCATAGAAACGGCAAAGTCAATTATACAGAGAGGTTAAAAGAAATGTCATCTATTTATCCCCATGCATCTTATTATGGTAACAGTGCCTTTGTGAGAAAAGGCGAAACATTAGGAAAAAATTACTTTGACAACCCAACACGAGACTACCACGGCGGTTACGCCAGACAGCATCACGCTGAAATGCGGCAGGAAGCCATAAAAGCTATTCAGGAGTTTGTGCCACAGATTGTAGAAACAATCTGCACAGCGATATGGAATGACGCATTACAGCGGCTTGTGGGGGCAATGGAATACGATGTGAACACTTGCGTCAGCATTGCCTTTGATGATGCTGAAAAGATATTCAAAAGCAAGGAAGCACAGAGATTTATATCTGATAAGATAGTAAACGAACTGCAAAGAGAGATAGACAAAATAGGAACGATAAAAATACGCTAACTGCCAATTTTCACTGATTCCTTATATAAAAGCAGCGTGTTTTGGCAGTGGTTTTCAGGCACACTTTAGGCACACTAAATGGTCAAAAACAGTGTGCTTTTTGTGTGCTTTGCTTGTTTTGGTGTTAAAAGTGTGGTATAATAAATATATCAAAAACTTAGAGAAACAGGGCTTTTTTGAGCATTTCCTCTTGTGCGTCCAACGTCCTAAAAACCGCAGTGTCGTTGGTTCGAGTCCAACAGGGGGAGCCAGAAAAGCCCGAAAGCACAGCGCTTTCGGGCTTTCAATTTTACAGCCGCATAGTCTTTGAACCTGCTTTAATTTAATATTCCGCCATTGCAAGCGGAGAAAAGCCGTAATTTTAGGCTACTGTTTACCGGAAAAATCAACGATTAAATATGCACTCGGATTGCACTGGCAGAAAAGCCGTTGAAGCTTTATGCAAACGGCTTTTTTCTATACCATAACACTGCGCTTGACAAAAGCGCAAAAAAGGCGTAATGTGCTTTCGGAAAATAGTGTTGATTCGCGCGGCGGAACCCGCGCAGGAAAGGATGTCCCCCCTATGCTGTTGTTCATTTATATTACGAACCGCGTAGCAACCGTCTCTCCCATTCTGCAAAAAATGGCGGAACGCGGGATTCATGGCGCCACGATGGTGGACTGTGAAGGAATGCTGCAAACGCTTGCGGCTGATTCGATTGAACCGCCGCCGTTTTTCGGCTCTCTGCGCAAATTTATCAACCCGGATCATGAGCCCGGGAAAATGCTTTTTGCCGTGCTTCGGGAGGAGCAGATCGGCGTTGCAAAGTCCTGCATACACGATGTGTGCGGCAGCCTCGACAGGCCGAACGCCGGTATCATGTTCACCGTGCCTGTGACAAGCGTAGAAGGAGTCGAATAACCAATATGCAAATCATTCTATGTCTTGCGGCCGCGATGATCTGCGGTCTGCTGTTGACGCGCGTTGTCAAGCCGGTTCACCTGCCGAACGTAACGGGGTATCTCATCGCCGGTCTCATCATCGGCCCATATTGCCTTGGCATTTTTCAAGAGAGCGACGCGGCTGTCACCGATGTGCTTACGGATGTAGCGCTTGGTTTTATTGCTTTTTCTATCGGCGGTGAATTCCGGATCAGCAACATCAAGCAGATCGGCACAAGCTCCATTACCATTACATTCTTTCAAGCGTGCCTCGCTACGCTGCTCGTCGACGCCGCGCTCCTTGCTTGCAGCTTCCCCGCCCCGCTCTCACTCACACTTGGCGCAATCGCTGCCGCTACCGCTCCGGCCGCAACGCTGATGGTCGTCAGGCAGTATCACGCAAAAGGTGAAGTGACATCGACGCTGCTCCCTGTTGTCGCGATGGATGACGCCGTAGGGCTGATGCTGTTCTCCATCTCCCTTCCCATCTCGCAGGCACTTGCTTCAAACGCAACGCTGACCGTAACATCCATGCTGCTGCAGCCATTGCTTGAGATCGTGCTTTCGCTTGCAGTCGGCGCCGGCATTGGTCTACTCATCGCCTTGGCCATGCGATTCTTTCACTCCAAGGTGAACAGGATCAGCGTAGCGGTCGCCGCAGTGCTGCTCGGTTCCGCACTTGCTTCTATTTGGAACCTGTCCTCTCTGCTGCTCTGTATGGCCATCGGTGCGGTCCTTGTCAATCTGCGCAATGACGCGGATGAGCTGCTTGAAATCACGGATGCGTGGACACCGCCGCTGTTTATGCTGTTCTTTGTACTTTCGGGAGCCGAGCTGGATCTTGCAGTTGTTCCTACTGTCGGGCTTTTGGGCGTTGTCTATATGGTAGCTCGTAGTTTTGGAAAATACTTCGGTTCTTTCCTTGGCGCAACCATTGCCAAGTCTTCGCCGAATATCCGCAAGTATCTTGGCTTAACGCTTCTGCCGCAAGCCGGTGTTGCGATCGGCATGGCGCAAGTCGCCTTGAATGCCCTTCCGGAATACGGCACTCAGATCCAGGCGGTCGTGCTGACGGCGACGCTGATTTATGAACTGATCGGACCGGTCATTACAAAATTAGCGCTGACCGCAGCTGGCGAGATTCAGGATTCAAAGAAATCCAAGGCAAAAACGGAACAAAGCGCCGGTGGTGCGAAGTAGAGTATAAGGCAGCCGAGTATATCGGCTGCCTTTTTACTGCCGAATCACAGCTTGTCATTCATCATCGGACTGCCATACTGAATAACATAGATACTGATAATTTGAAGGACACTGTGCTTTATCGCAAGATACTTCCACTATGCCTGCTGATTCTGTGTTTGCCAATTCTGGCTGCTCGCGCTGATGGCGAGACCGATGCCGCTGAAGCCGACGCTGCGAATGATGCTGCCGAGGCCGCTTCGCATACGTTTTTGACCGTTGACGGTCTCTCTGACGGGTGTTCGGCTGCGGATTGCGCGGCATTTTTGCGCGGCGAATGCGATGCGGCGCTTGTGCAGACTGTTGCGACGGCTACAGAATCGGACGCGACGGACCGGATCGCAACCAGTCTTCTCAACCTGTCCATTGGTCGACCGGTCTACGGCAGACTCGCTTTTACGGAATGCAGCGAAGTCCCAATGATGACAGACGGGTACGTTCTGTAGCTTGGTTCGAACTATAATTTTCACGGAAACGTTACATCGGGCGCGCCGATTACTTCTGTTACAATCACCATTGACCGCGAGGAGCGCAAGGGCAGCCTCTACCCTTTCATCAGCACTGTTACATTTGCGCCGGAAGACAATATCACCCGTTATGATATCAATTCCGTGCCGGAGGGTGCAAAAAAATCTCTGAATGATCTTACAAAGCTCAACAAGCTTCGCGTCGGAGAGCTCTATTTGATTGGAGGGAAAACGAATTGGAAGTGAAAATCAACCGTGAAATATGGGACTATCAGGAAAGCATATTCTTCGGGCTGAACCTGCGTCAGCTCGTTTTTTCTATCCTCGCCATTGGCGTAGCCGTCGGTATCTACTTTGGGCTGAACGATATCCTCGGAAGGCTCTTTCTATTATTCACAATTATTTTAATATGCACAGGCCCGTTGATGGTATAAAATATAATAGATAATTGTCTGCAATATGCTTGTACTGTCGAAAGGATATCCGATGTATCGCTTTATTGCCCTCCTTCTCATTTCAGCGCTGCTTCTGGCAGGCTGTGCAAAAGCTGAGACGGATTCATACATACAGGTCATAGTGCCTGAGGGCGGCGGCTACGAGGCGGCAGTCACTCCCAAGCCTGCGGCTCCATCGTCTGCCTCGTCGCCGTCTTTGACGCCATCGGAAGCCGCTTTCACGCCCCAGCCGGCTGTATCGCCTGCCCCGACGGCAAGGCCGACCGCATCGCCTGCCCCGACGGTAAAACCTGCGGCATCGCCCTCCCCGGCGCCTACGGTTATTTTAACAGCGTCTGATGACGACTACAACTCGGGCATGCTTGAGCTTGTCAACCAATACAGGCAGCAGGCGGGGCTGAACACGCTCAAATACTCGAGCAAACTGCAAAAAGCCGCGGATATTCGCGCCCGCGAGATCGTAACCCTTTTCGATCACACCCGGCCAAATGGCGCCAGCTGCTCCACCGCCGTCACCGACGACGGTATAAGCTTCAGCGCATTTGGCGAAAACATATTTATGTGCAGCGGAGTGTCCAATGTTACATCAAAACTGATATTTGATGCCTGGATGGACTCTCCCAGCCACAGGGAAAACATTCTCAGGGAAGGCTTTACGGATATGTGTATAGGCATATATTCCGTTGGCGGCTCCACATACGCCGTTCAGCTGTTCGGCGCCGGCCTTTCCTGATGTATCGATATTATGCAGCAAGTATTTTTTACAGGAGGCATTGTTTATGCAAAAAACCACCAAGGCCATCGCCTTTGCCCTGGCGCTTACGCTTATCATGGCAATGCTTCCCGCCTTCGCCGCGGTATTCCACAGCGATGTGCGGGTAAAGCTCTCCATAGGCAGCGCAAGGTCGTTTACATTCACCCCAGTAGGTGAATACACTCTAAAGGAAGCCGACAGCAGCGTCGGAACCGACGAGCTTACCGTTGAGGCGGTGGGCAGCCGGGTATCCATAAAGCTGGGGGACAAGACCTACACCGGCCCCTCCCTTACGCTGCTTTCAAAGAACTACGGCAAGACCACCGACTATATCAGGCTCAAGAACGCGGAATACGGCACCTGCACCTACCTCGGCAACATGACCTTTGACGTGTACGAGGGCAGCATACGCGCCATAAACACGCTGCCCATCGAGCAGTACCTTTACGGCGTAGTGCCCCATGAAATGAGCAATTCCTTCCCGGTGGAGGCCCTTAAGTCACAGGCGGTGTGCGCCCGGGGCTATGCCGTCGCCCGCTGCTCAAGGTACGCCGCGAGCCGCTCATACGACCTTGTGGACACCTCAAAGGATCAGGTATACCGGGGCTACGCCAGCAAAAATACCCGCGCCATAGCGGCCGTTGACGCCACTAAGGGGCAGGTGCTGGTATATGACGGCGACATAATCGAAGCCTTCTACTCCGCCTCCAACGGCGGGCAGACCGAGCGCACCGGCAACGTATGGGAAAACGACCTCCCCTACTACACCCATGCCGACGACGTGTATGACCTGCTCAACAAGTCCAGCCTTGAAGAGAAGTCCTTTATTCCCGATGCATACGACGAGACGACAGAAAAGCTCATGGACAGCTCTGTCCTCACGGCTATAAAAAAGGCCGCCTATGCGGCCGCCGGGCAGGAGGTTGAGCTGCTCTCCACCGTAAAGGTTCTGGCCAAGGATCCCAGCGCCGAAAACGACCCGGAGCAGCGCTGCTACACTAACGTCGAGTTAACCCTGATGGTAGCGCCCAGGAACAACCCGGAGCAGGCAGGCCAGGTTACATTCACGCTGCCATTTGAGGAGCTCAGCTTCGGCAGCTATGAGAACACGCTGGGCCAGATAGGCGCGAAGAAACGCAACCTCCGCATGTACGGCGCGGAGCGCGGCGAATACCGCACCGCAGAAAAGGAATATTCAGGCTGGTTTCTCACCCAGCGCCGCTACGGCCACGGAGTAGGTCTCTCACAGCGCAGCGCGCAGGAGCGCGCCCGTGCCGGTCAGAAGTACGAGGACATACTTGCCTTCTATTATAAAGACACGGCGCTGTACACCGTGGGCACCTACGACACCGCCCCCAGGATAAAGGCCGAGGGCTGCACCTTCCAGTCCTGCGGCATAAGCGGCATAAAGCCCGGCACGACCACAGAAAAGCTGCTGGGCAAGCTGCAGTCCGACGGCGTACTCTCCATAATCGACAAGAAGGGCGCAAAGAAGGAAGGTACGCTGTGTACCGGCGATTCCGTCCGCAATACCTATGACAACGGCCTCGCCATATTCGACCTGCCAATAGTGATATACGGCGATGTGGACGGCAACGGCAAAATAGACAAGGACGACATTGCCGCCCTGCAAAAGCATCTCATAAGGTCCTCCATACTGGGCGGTCCTTACCTCATAGCAGCGGACGTAAACCACGACGAAACGGTGGATATAATGGATATGATACGGCTGATACAGTACGTATCCGACGATGCAAAGATAATTCAGGAGGATTAAAAAATGAAGACTTCCATTACATATAAGCGGGTCCTGTCTCTTGTTGCCATGCTGCTTTTAGTAGCGCTCCCCGCCATGGCGTTCGCCGCTCCCGAGCTTACCGCTACGGCGGACAAGACCTCCGTCACCGCCGGCGACACCGTCGTGGTGACTGTCACCCTTGCCGGCAAAAAGCTTTCCGCCGCCGAGGGCGAATTCTCCTACGACCCCTCCCTCCTCACCTTCACCGAGGGAGACGGCCGCGCTTCAGACGGGCGCATAGCGCTGGTCTCCGCCGAGAAGGACGGCACTTCCTCCCTTTCCGCCCGCATAACCTTTACAGCTGCCGGCGCGGGAGAGGCCAAAGTGGATTTCAACATAACCAAGGCCCTCAATTACAGCGGCGAGGATCAGGGTACAGCTGCAGCCTCAGTTACCGTATCTATAGCGGCCGCTCCCGCCGTTGCCCAGGCCGCCGCCCCCGATTACGCCACCGAGGGCATACCCGCAGAGGGCATAACCGATGAGGGCGGCCAGCAGATGTACATCTGGACCAACCTCGAAAACGTGACCATACCCTCAAAATATTCAGAGACTACGGCGGACTACAAGGG
>ERZ780157.2772-NODE-2772-length-15784-cov-3.355649_pt1 | contig 15784 bp, 12 predicted proteins | sample MGYA00511169_ERZ780157 | MGnify/ENA primary metagenome ERZ780157 (study PRJEB29588, sample SAMEA1965149) | human gut metagenome | biome: human gut; feature: human-associated habitat; material: faeces | place: Denmark | collected 2008/2010 ... | reverse complement strand
CCTCGGCTATCATAGACGCACGAAAGATGATAGTTGACGGCGCCGTTGGCATGGTAGAGATGGCCCTGGAGAGGCTCAGCGAAAACAGAATAGTCGACCTTGACGACGAGCGTAAGGCCGCCATGGTATCCAACCTCCTCGTGGTGCTCTGTGGCAACCACGACGCCCAGCCCGTAGTAAACTCCGGCAGCCTGTATTAAGGAGTCCCTTATATGGCGAGCGATAAAAAGCAGATACCCCTTCGCCTTTCCTCAAAGCTGTACGACGCTATAGCCGCATGGGCAGAGGACGACTTCCGCTCTGTAAATGGCCAGATAGAATATCTACTTACGGAATGCGTGCGCCAGCGCAAAAAGACTGGCAAGTATGTTTCAGATGAAATAGATATACCGCCGGAGTTGGATATCAAATAATATAAAAAAAGAGAACGGTCCCCATATCCGAATGACCGCAGGACGCTCGGCTATGCCGTTCTCTTTTGCTATATAGGTTATTTATTTCCGTCAATATCGAACTTTATCTCGTCCGGCCTTACGTAGCCCAGCTTTTCACGGGCGTACTGTATGAGGTAGGATTCGCTGCCGCTGTACTCTATCATGTACTCGAGGCGGGCCTTTTCCTCGTTCTGCGCCGCTATTACCTCCTGAAGCTGCGCCTGCTCCTCGGCTATAGCGTCCAGCTTTTTCTGCTGGGATATGAGCACGGCCGCGATTATAAATGCAAGCGCCACAAAACCCATGGCAAACGCCCGCATACGCTTTTTATTCCGTTTTCTTATCCTCTTTGCCATTACCTATGCGTCCTGCTCAAAGTTTTGACCGCTCGCTCCGGAGATACTTCTACTTACTACTTATCCTAATGCATATATAACATCAGCGCAACTGTTTTTTTGTAAATTTTGCCTTCTTCGCTTTTTTCGCCCTTATGAGCCTTCCCGGGAAACGTGCATACAGGTATATTCCCAATGCTATCGCGGCAAAAAGATACAGCCGCAGCGTGCCGCAATTTATATACAGCAGCGTAAGCACCACAAGAACCATAGCGGCGGCATAATAAAGCAGGTCTATAATTCCCGTTGTCACCGCGCTTTTGAACGGCTTTCGCAGCAGCGCAAACAGATCATACATAATTCCTATTACCAGCCCGCAGTTAACCGCCGCAACAAATCCGGCAAACTCGGTCAGCTCTCCCGGCGGGAACAGCTCCCTCATCTGAATATCCTTCCCAGCAGGCTTCCTCTCTCTTCTCCTTCGGCGTACTCAAGCGCGGATATCTCCCCTTCCAGCATTACCTGCCCCTCGTCCAGATTCAGCTTTGTAATGTGCAGATCCGCCCCCTCTATTCTCAGTTCTCCCGCTTCCGTAAGAAGCTGTACGAACTGCTCATTAAAGCTGTCCACGTCCTTTACACCTGTCACGCTAATGAGCCGCCTGTCGTCTATGTGTATGGAATGGCTTCGTATCCTTCCGCCTTCCAGCAGCCGCTGATCCTGCATTTTTGCTTTACCCCCTTGTGAAACTTTCATAGATATATATGCAAAAGCTTTATGGAAAATTTGCCGATACCATAAAAAAACAGGCATTTTTTGTCATTTGTGAATATAAAGTTAATTTATGTCTTTTAACGCTTGACAGCTTTCTTTTTGGAATATACTATTATTATGATATTGTATGTTTTCCCGGATAAAACCAATTGTATCAGCATAGCTTTTTCATTGATTAGATCCAGGCCAGGCAGAAAGAAAAACAGTGATTATATTTTTCCACTTTCTGGTAATACTATCGGTATGCAGCTTTTTGCTGCATCAGCAAATGAAAGTTATAGTTAATTCCGTGGTTTTTATAAATTTTTATGCCATATGTCGAAAGGAGTACCCCCACAGTGACCAGAGAAATGCTTCAGGAAAAGAGCTTGAACGATCTCAGGGAGATCGCCAAGCTTCAGGGCGTAAAGTCACTCACAAAATACCGCAAGAACGAGCTTGTGGACATCATAATGAACGGCGGAGCGATACCCTCCGCGGTGCAGCAGCCAGCTGAGCCGCCGGCTCCCCAGCTCGAAGCCCAGCCTGATCCACAGCCCGCCGCCCCTGCATCCGGGCAGCCAATACAGGCCGCAGAACAGCCAGCTGAGGAAGCACACGTGCGGCACAGCGACGTTCTGCACGAAGCTCCTGCACAGCCCCGCTCTCAGTATGTACCTGCGTATCAGGCACAGCAGCCCCGTCAGATGGGCTATCAGCAGCAGTACCGCAAACCCTATCAACAGAATTATCAGCAGCGGCAGGGATACGGCTACAATCAGAACCGTTATCAGCAGGGCTATCAGGCATACAATAGGGACTACTCCCAGCAGGGCTATCAGCCTTCTTATAACCGGGACTACTCCCAGCAGGGCTACCAGCAGCCCTCCTACCAGCAGGGCTATCAGCAGCAGAGCTATCAAGCCGCCTATGAGCAGCAGTCCGAGGAAAGCTTCCGCAGACCAGACCGTCCCGAGGGCTACTACAACAAAGAATACGGCACCAGCAATCCCGCAGTTCCCGGCCTTCTCGAGGGCGGAGAATGCGGCGATTGCGAAGGCGTACTCGAAGTGCTGCCCGATGGCTACGGCTTCCTCCGCAGCGACAACTATCTGCCGGGCAACAAGGACATATACGTCTCCATCGCCCAGATACGCCGCTTCGGCCTCCGCACAGGCGATCTCGTCACCGGCAAGACCCGTCCAAGCAAGGAGGGCGAGCGTTTTCTCGCGCTGCTGTACATAACAGCCATAAACGGCATTGATCCCGAGGAGGCCATGAAGCGTAAGCCCTTTGAGGAGCTTGTGCCCATATACCCCAATGAGCGTCTCACTCTGGAATATGACGACGGCACCGGCGCAAAGGACCAGAATCTGGCCATTCGCCTGGTAGACCTCATAGCCCCCATAGGCAAGGGCCAGCGCGGCCTTATCGTCAGCCAGCCCAAGAGCGGCAAGACTACGCTGCTCAAGAACATAGCCAACGGAATAACCAACAACTATCCCGACGTTACCCTTATAGTGCTGCTCATAGACGAGCGGCCCGAGGAAGTCACGGATATGCAGCGCAGCATAAAGGGTGAGGTACTGTACTCCACCTTTGATGAGCTGCCCGAGCATCATCCCCGCGTAGCCGAAATGGCGCAGGAGCGCGCTATGCGCCTGGTGGAGCAGGGCAAGGACGTGGTAGTCCTCATAGACTCCATAACCCGTCTCACCCGCGCCTACAACATTACTATCCCCGCCACCGGCAAGACTCTTTCCGGCGGTATGGATCCGGGAGCGCTGCATAAGCCCAAGCGCTTCTTCGGCGCTGCCCGCAACATCGAAAACGGAGGCAGCCTAACCATAATCGCTACCGCCCTCATCGAGACCGGCAGCCGCATGGACGATATAGTTTATGAGGAATTCAAGGGCACAGGCAACATGGAGATACACCTTGACCGCAAGCTCTCCGAAAAGCGTATATTCCCTGCCATAGACATCTACAAGAGCGGTACCCGCCGGGATGACCTGCTTCTCTCCCCAGACGAAATGGACGCAGTGTACATCATACGCAAGATGCTGGGCAACGGCAATCCCGCGGAGATCACCGAGCAGCTCATCGCCATGCTTGAGAAGACGGAAAACAACAAGGAATTCGTCGCCAAGATACGGGCATGGAACAGCGCCTATGAGAAGGACGGCTTCACCACAGGCAAGACCTTCAACAAATAAACCGCGGCACTCCGTACCCCGGTCTCGGTCGGGTTCATTTATAAAAAAAGCCCGAATATATCAAAATAGTACTTGCACCGGCACCGCGGTATAAGATATAATAACTTCGTTCGGGTTGTATATGCCCGCATGCAGCAGGAGGGCGGCTAATCGCCCTGCGCCCAGCAAATACAGGAGGATAACACGATGAAGAAGGATATCCACCCCAATTACGGTGAGAGCATCGTTCGTTGCGCTTGCGGTGAGACCTTCAAGAGCGGTTCCGTCAAGGGTGAGCTCAAGGTTGAAATTTGCTCCAAGTGCCACCCGTTCTTTACCGGCCGTCAGAAGCTGGTAGATACCGGCGGACGCGTGGATCGCTTTAAGAAGCGCTATGGCATGAACTAATTGCGACAGATAAAAAAAGCAGGGATTTCCCCGCTTTTTTTATTTTTGCAATATTGAACTTGTATGCGCACTTCCCGTATTGTATAATTTATATATTGTCAGTCAAAAGGCCGATATTTGGACTTGCCGGAAGGAGGGACGCATATGCCGCGCAAACACGGGGATTTTCCGTCTGTACGTGACGCTATACTGTATACCGCATCCTCCCTCTTTACACAAAAGGGCGTCCACGGCACCAGCCTTGGCGATATCGCAGCCGAAGCAAAGCTGAGCAAGGGCACACTTTATTACTACTATTCCACCAAGGACGAACTTATCGTCACCATAACCGATGACTGTCTCTGCCATATGACGGACATACTTTTCTCCTGGGTAGACGGTCTGAACCGGGAGGAAGCCCTCCGCCCGGCGCTCATTCGCCTGTTTGAAAGTCTCATGGCAGACGGGCACAACGCGCGGCTGTACTGCGTACTGTGCGCCGAATGCGCCAGCGAAGATACCCCCATACGCGAACTCATGACGGAGTACAAGCAAAAGTGGCGGTTGATGCTGGAGCTGGGCGCGCTGAAGCTGCAATCCCGCAACGCCGGGATACTGGGTGAGCGGGCAGAGCTGTTCTTTACGCTGCTATCCGGCCATATGCTGCAAACCTTTGGCGGCATGGGCAGCATATCCATAGAGACCCTCGTGGACGCGCTGATGAGAGAATAAAGCGAATTCATGACCTTTTGGCGCTTTCGCAGCGCCCTCACCTTTCGGTCACGTGCCGTCCATTATAATCTTTACTTACTTGAAAACAGCCTGGGCTGGACGGTCATACGCCGTACCATATCCAGGCTGTTTTTGTTTATACAGTTCTCAAACGTCCTAACCGCGGTACGCCGCTACATGCCTATCATATACTTTTGCTTTTTCCGGCCATCGGCTATCAGGAGCGCCAACAGTCCCGTGAAAGACAACAGCATCATTGCCGCGCCGCACAGCAGCCGTATATCTCCGCCCAGCTCGCCGGTCTTGCCTATGCTGCCCGTCTTACCTGCCCCCCCAGCGGGCTTAGGCGTGCTGCCTGGGCCCGGCGTTGAGCAGGGGGGCTGGGTCGGTGTAGCGCAAGGCTGATTGGATATATTGTCCACCGTCAGCACCACTGTATTGCCCAAGGATATGTAAGCGCCGTTGCCGGATACGCTCATGTCCCCATCACGCTCCACAGTGAGCGTCCATCCGCCCAAAGGCCTTATATATCCGCTGGGCGTTGCCGTTTCGGTTATGCCGTAGGTCCCCGGCCTGAGTTTTATGGTCTCGGTATTGCCTAACGCATCCGCGGTAACGGTCTTTGTGTAGCTGTTGCCGGTTATTTTGAACGTCGCACCAGATAGCGCCTTGCCCGTAGAGGCATCCCGCTTATGCAGCGTCAGGGCGAATGTCACGGGCTGATTCTTCAGCGTGACCGTAAAACCTGATACAGCCTTGCCGTTCAGCTTTAATCCTGAGTCGCTCAGGTTCAGCGCCTGCTTTTCGCTGCTGAGCACATACCCGTCCGGAGCTATTACTTCCTCCAGTATGTAATCGCCGTATGGCAGGCTCATCTTTGCCGTACCATCGCTGCCGGTGGTAAGTATATAGCTCTTTTCGCCGCTCAGCCTGAATGTGGCTCCCGTAAGCGCCTCGCCGGTATCCGACACTTTCTTCAGGGTTATCTCCTTTTCCTCTGCGGTGTTGGTTATCATGGCGGTGTATACAAGACCCTCCGGCTTTAGCTCGGTGCTCCCTACGCTTACCTTCCCGTATTCGTCCACGGTAAAGTCTATGGGGGCGTTCCAAAGCTTATAGCCCTTTGGCGCTTTTGTTTCCTTAGCCCGGTAGCTGCCCATCGTGAGCTCGGTGAATGTCACGAGGCCGTTGCTGTTGGTCACTCCCGTTGCCACAACTTCGCCCTGCTTTTCGCCATTCATCCTGTAGAGGGTGAACTCCGCTCCCGCAAGGCGCAGCTCCTTGTTGTTTTTATCCACCTTTATGAAGCCTACTGCCGTACGCCTAACCAGATTTTCTACCTTTATTTCAAGCGGCGCCGTCATATTCGCCTCGGTTATAGTGAAGGTTCTGCTGCCGTCCAGTATAGCGTAGCCGCTGGGCGCGTCGATTTCGGTAAGGGTATATGTGCCTTCCGGCAGGTCCTTGAGCGTTACTCTGCCCGCAGTTATTACGCTGCTGCCGCGCTCATCCAACGTGTATACGTCGCCCTCTGCCTTCCACTTGAGCAGGCTGCCATTTTCATCCGTCACGTTAAACTTCGCCCCTTCAAGGAGCTTTTCGGGGTTCTCGTGGTCTACCTTTTTAATGGTCACGCTGCCCAGTATATGCTTGTTTGCCGCCTCAATAACTACGGGGCTGCCATGGACAAGCTCTGTCTTTTTTACTGAGTACTCCTTATCGCTCAGCGCATAACCCTTTGGCGCCTTTATCTCGCGGATAGTGTAATCATCGTAAGGCAGCTCGGTAATAGACGCCTTTCCTGAGGTGTCGGTCGTCACGGTCTTGGTAAAGCCCCGGCTATCCGTAACGGCAAATTCCGCACCCGCAAGCTTTTTCTGCTTATCCTCGGAGTCGTGCTTATGTATCTCTATGGAGTAGCTGGTCTTTTCGTTGTTGAAGGTATATTTGAATTCGCCCACCGAGTCCTGCATTGCGTTGACGGTGATCTCCCGCACAAAGTCGCCGCTAAGCTGGTAGCCCGCAGGGGCCCTTGTCTCTATGAGCTTATACTTGCCCTCAGGAACCTCGAATACTGCCGTGCCGTCGTAGCCTGTTACTGCCTTTGCCACAACAGCGCCCTCCGCGCTGTACAGCGTAAACTCCGCCCCAACCAGCAGCTTTCCGTTTTCGCCCGCATCATGCTTTATCGCCGTGACCTTGTACATGGCCTTGTCATTCTTCAGCCGCAGCGTCACCTCGGTCTGCTGCCTGCTTATGGCTATGCTGTGGCGGTCTCCCTTCAACACATACCCTTCGGGGGCCTTTGTTTCCGTTACGGCATAATTTCCGAACTTCAGCCCTGTTATATAAGCCTTACCGTTGGCGTCTGTAGCTATGGTGCTCGATGCGCCCTCGCCTGTGGCTGCCTCGTACCTGCCGTTATTCTTTATAAAGGTCAGCGGCGTACCGTCGCTTCCGGCTACGGTAAACTCCGCGCCCGCCAGGGCGCTGCCGTCCTTGCCGTCAGTTTTTTCTATGGTGAGGCCGCCGTATATCCGGCTGTTTTTCAAGGTCAGCGTCAACAGGCCGTCGTTAAAGCTCCACTCTGTCACCTCGCTGGTATTCGTCACCTGCTGAACTGTGCCCTCCGTTACGGTAAAGCCCCATCCGTTCAGGGGTATGGCATAGCCCTCCGCCGCAGCTACCTCGGACAACGTATATTCCCCTGGCGCAAGGGATATTGTATCGGTGGTGCCGTCGCTGCCGGTAATGAGGGAATGTGTACCGCCATACTTTCCCTTCAGGATAAAGGCAACGTTTGCAAGGGGCTGATTTGTATCCGCATCCACTTTGACGAGCTTCAGTTTAAAACTGCCGGGCGCGTTCTGAACGGTGATCTCCGCCGTCCCGGTAAGCTTATCGCCGTCGAGGTATATGCCATCCGCCTTGACGGAGATATGCCGCCCCGCTCCGTTTATAACGTAGCCCTCCGGCGCTTTCATCTCTGTAAGCGTATATTCGCCTATGGGGAGCGTTATCTGCTCCGTAAGCCCATCGGCCCCTGTGGTATACGTCCTATCCAGGCCGCCCCCAAGTATGCGGAACTCCGCGCCGGGCAGTACGAGCTTTTCATCGTTTGTGCTTACCTTTTTTACCTTAAAGCCGTATTCAAGGGGGCTGTTCTCTACAGTCAGCATATACAGCCCGTCGCCGCTGAAGCCATCGCCTTTCAGATTTCCTTTTTCGTCTATGGTAAATTCAAACCTATTATCCAAAGGCTTATATCCTTCGGGCGCAGCAGTTTCTTTTATATAGTAGCTGCCGGATTTTAATCCGGTGAACAGCGCCACGCCCGCCTTGTCCGTCGTGACCTTCCTTATCTCTGTATCGTCCGCATTGTACAGCGCAAATTCAGCGCCCTTGAGCCGCGTTCCGTCCGGGCTCTCCTTCAGCACGGCAACGCCCTTTTCATGGGGCAGGTTTTCAGCCGTCAGCTCCAGCGCCTTATCGTACAGATCCGCCCGCACATGGAAGCTCATATCCTCCATTGGTATATAATTTTTCGGCGCCTCATTCTCCCGCAGGATATAGCTCCCCACCGGCAGGCCGACTATCTCGGCATATCCTGCCTCTATCTCCGTCACGCTGCCGCTCTCGGAATAGGTATACACGCTGCCTTCCTGGGTAAACTTTGCAGGCTGCTTCCCGTCCGCATCAAGTATGCTGAACTCCGCGCCTTAAAGCCTGTTTCCCTTCTCGTCCACCTTGTTTAGCGTTACCTTGGTTTGGTAGTTTTTCGCAATGAACGGCTCTTCCTCTCCGGCAGCGGTATGGCCTTCTACTTTTACCGTGTATGTCGCAGGATCCAGGGTATAGCCCACGGGCGGCGCGATCTCGGTTATGCTGTACTCACCGGCAGCGGGCACCTCCACCGTAGCGGTACCGTCCTTGCCGGTCTCGACCTCCGCATAGAAGCCGCCGCCCCTCACGGCAAATTTCGTATTGGCCAGCTTTTTGTTCTTATCGTTAATATCCCTTTTTACAATGCTCAGGGCATAGCGGCTCTTTGTGTTTTTTACGAAAATACTTATATCCGCACTAACCGTTCCGTCCTCAGCCTTTTGCGGTATGTCAAAAGGACGCTCCGTATCGTCCCGTTCGTACCCTTCCGGCGCGCGGCTCTCTATCGCCACATAGCTGCCGTAGGGTATGCCGGTTTTAACGGCCTTGCCATTGCTATCGGTTATCAACGTATAAATTGGATTTTTCCGGGCCTCATCCCCCATAGCGTATATTTTAAACTCCGCTCCGAGCAGGGGGTTCCCTCCATTATCGGTCTTTTTTACGGTCAGCAAGCCGGTCTTGGGCGTATTTTTCACGGTTACGGTGTTGCGCCCGTTCGTCGTGACCTCGAAGGGTATAAGCTCCTCGTTCAGTTCATAGCCCTCAGGAGCTACCGTCTCTTTCAGGTAGTATTTGCCCAGAGGCAGCGTTACCGTGCCGGAGCCGCCGTATGTAGTTATTATCTTGCCATCTATGGGCTTCTTACCCTCATCCAGCACCTGAAATACCGCGCCGTTCAAGGGTTCGCCCCCGTCGGCGCTTACCTTTTCAACGGTAAACTCCTTCTCCGTCCGGGAATTCGTCCATGGGTTCGGAACGCTGACTATGTTTTTGCCTTCCGCCACAGCGCCGCCGATGCTCACATAATACGTCTTATTGCTGCGCACATAGCCCTCCGGCGCTATTACCTCCGTAAGCTCATACACGCCATACGGCACGTCCTCAAAGCTGACCCGCCCCTCATCGTCGGAAATGGCATACATCTGCTCGACGGTGGAATACGCCGTGCCGCTTTTCTCTACAAGCTTCAGCTTGAACACCGCCCCTGCGAGGCCATTGCCCGCGCCGTCGGTTTTTTTGAATTCGATCTTTTCCTTTTCGCTCCTGTTTTCCAGCTTAAGCTCAATCGTTTTGTTATGGTTTTCGGCGTCCACCTTAACGATTTGATCTTTTATTCCCACCATGCCCTTTGGGGCATTTGTTTCGCTGAGATAGTATGTGCCCCAGAGCAGACCGCTAATGAGTATCTCGCCACGTTCATCTGTAATAAACTCGGTGCCGATATTCGCAAGGTCGGTATAGGTATACCTGCCGTTGCTGCCGCTCGCCGTAACAAACCCGCCTACGCTGTTTTTCAACGTAAACTTTATTCCTTCCAGCAGCTTGCCGTTTTCGTCAGTCTTGATTATTTTCAGCCCGGTCTTTATCTTAGTGTTGTTTATGCTGACCCGCGTTTCGCTGTTTTTTATCTCGAAATCCTTGCTCGCCGTTACGATCATGTACCCTTCGGGGGCTTCTATTTCTTCCAGGACGTATTCGCCCAAGGGGAGGTATTCAAGGGTAAAGGTGCCGTTCTTGCCGGTGACTATCGCGGTCGCATCTTCTTTTTTACCGGCAAAAGAATCAAAGCTTGTCCCATCGACCTTTACATACTTCCCGTCGGCGCTCTTGATTACAAACTTTGCGCCGGGAAGCTTTGTTTTTCCGTCCTCGGCAAATTTTGTGACGGTGAGCTTCGTCCTTTTGTTTATAACATCCCCGACCTGTATGACGCTTCCATTGCTGCTATCGCCCTTTACTTCAACGTTAATGCTGCCGGCAGGAACATACCCCTGGGGCGCTTTCGTTTCCGTGATAGTATACTTCCCAAAGTGCAGTCCCTCAAATGTCACCACACCATCCTGCCCGCTTGCGGATTTCTTGGTTATGCCGTTGCCGCTTAACGTAAACTCAACGCCTTCAAGCAGCTTCCCATCGTCGCCCTTCTTCGTCAGTTTAAGCGTGTACTGCTTTAAGCTGTTCTCTATATCGGTTTTAACATCCCAGGCATCGTTTCCGCCTATCGTGAAAGGCCGTATGGTTTCATCCAGCACATATCCATTGGGCGCAGCAATTTCCTTAACATAATACGTTCCGGCCTCCAGGTCTGCAAACAGCGCTTTGCCGTTTTTGTCGGTCTTCTGAATATCAATCGGCTCTTCGGCGGCGGCAGCGTCCTTATAAAGTCCGAACACCGCGCCCTGCAAAGGATTATTTGCGCTTCCTGTCTTGGTTATGCTTATGCTGCCATGTGTCCGCGTGTTTTCCCATGTCAGGATAACGCTCTTTCCATTAAAATTGAGGTTATCTGGAACTGTCCCCGCGACATTCGCCGTCCCGTTTGCCTCTATATTTACAGTTACATATCCTTCCAGCTTGCCATATCCGGTGGGCGACTTTGTTTCGATTATTGTATATGTCTCCTCTGTAAGCCCATCGAATACCGCCTCGCCATTCTCCCCGGTGGTTTTCTTTATCTCTCCGGGTAACAGCGTAAACTCCGCGCCCGCCAGCGGTTTATTTTTTTCGTCCACCTTCTTTATGGTTATCGCACCCGCAGTGTACTTCTCGTTGGTCATGGTGATTGTCCCATGGGCGGCGGTCTTTTTTATAGTAATCCCAGCAGAGGGCTCGCTATCAAGTATATACCCCTGCGGTGCGGATATCTCCTTGACGTAGTATGTGCCGTAAAGAAGGTTGTCTATTGTATGCTCACCGTTTGCGGTAGAAAAAACCTTTCCTACAGGATCAGAATTCTCGCCATCTACCCTATATAGCTGGAACGTACCGCCTCCTATTTGTTCTTTCCCTTCGCCGAGCTTTTTTAACGTCACGGAGCCTTTTTGAGAATCCAGCTTATTTTCGATGCTTACTAAAGCCGTACCTTTATTGACGTTTCCGTCCTCAACGGATACTATCGTAACAACATTGTCTTTTTTGTTTATCACGACCTTTTTATCCGGCCCCGCAACGTATTTGCTGCTCTCCGCAACGATTTCACGGAGCGTACAAATATTATTGCCCTCATTAAGCTTATCCGCACCGATATAGAGAGTAGCAGAACCGTTTCCCGTTACCGTTGCAGTATCAATAATATCACCTTTCGGCCCAATGAGCTGGAAGGTAGCTATTTTTTCCTCGCCGTCGCCCTCCTCCCAGGTCTTATTTACGGTCAGTTCCGCGTCGCGGCGGACGTAAACCACGTTGCTTTCGCTTATTTTATTCTGTGCTGCGCCGCCGGGCTGAAGCATGTCCATATTGACGTCAACGGTGAAGTCGATAGTATAAAATCCCTGTGCTATTGCCCCGTCATTTATTTTGGTTATGGTTACGACATTATTTGTTACTGCAAGTGCAAAATATTTTTCCGCGTCCCTGCTATATTCGACCGATTCATTCCTAAAGATAAAACAATTATCCAGCACGTCCGTAACGATTACCCTATCCTTGGCAATAGCATTCTCGCCGTATGCGCTGACCCTTATTCGGAAAGTGACAGTTCCGGTTTTTTCATTTATATCTAATACAGTTACCTCATTGTTGCCGTTCATTATATATTTGCTGGTAGTGACCGCGCCCGATGTATACCTGCGCGCCACCACCTGCGCAGTTTTGCTTATCTCACCATCAATGTTCATGTTTACCTTGTTGGTAACATCATTCACATTTCCGACAAGCTTGGCAAAATACCTTAATTCGATATTCGCAAGAGATGAATCCTCCCCCGGCAAAAAGCTCTCTCCGCGAGAAAATGTGACGGAAAAGCCCGTGCCGCCCTTCGATATCGTTATATTTCCAAGTTCATTATGCGTACCTGTCAGGCTTTCCCCAGTTTGAGACAAAGCAACCCGCGAACCGTCTATATATAGCTTTATACACTTATCAAGGCTCGCATCGACACTTCCGCTGACATCGCACAGCGCCAGCGCGCCGTTGCTCATGTCATCCTCTATCGCCACATTTCCGGCGTAATTCTTATTTATGCCAAAGTTTACCCGATAGGTTATCGGCTTGCTCTCATCATTCAGAATGTATATATTGTTATCCTTATCCGCTCCCGGCAGATAGTTCGCAAACATGGTTTTCTGAAGATAGGGGGTTGTTTCCTCCGTTCCGGTTCCGGTTCCCGTCCCTGTCCCTATTTCCTTTTCCCCTTCATACTCATTCAAACCAGCTATACCGATGGATATTTTGCCTTTCCCATCCCCTTCATAGCCTATAAAATTTGCTACCGTTTCAATATTAAATGATATGCTTACTGTTTGTTGACTGCTGCCTATGTCTTTTAACATCAATGTTAGCTCATGCTTATTTCTATCGTATTTGGCATCTTTAAACCACTGCTTCCAATCCTTGTTATAAGCGTTTTCCACGTCCTTGATATCAAGAAATTCCGGCAGCTTAACCGTAACCTCGGTATTCTCAACAAGGTTGGGTACTTTATTAAGGTCTGTGTCCGTTATTGTAACCGAAAACGTGCAGGTCTCCCCGTCCTCTACGGTTTCTTTTCCCCCCGAGATCGTTATTGTTATTCCGCCATTTGCAAGCTCATCAGCATTGTTGGACATGAGATTAAAGCCCCTGAGCAACGTGGCGGTAAGCGGCGTGTCGGTAGGCTCTATGGTCGGACTTGCCTCCGGCGTATCGGTGGGTTCGACAGGCACGGGAGTGGGTGTGGCGGTAAGGTCGTCCTCGCTTATTTCTATTGTTTCCGCTGCCCCCGGCGTGGGCATGCCGCCCTCGGCAGGCAGCTCGCCGCCCTCCGGCGGTTCTGCCGCCTGGGTAGGCGTTGGCTCCGCCTCCAGCAGATCGGATTCATCCAGTATCACTATGCCCGGCTCCTCATTTAAGGCCATGGCAGTGCTCATAAGCACCTGACCGGCAAGCATCGTAAGCATCAGCAAAGCAGCAAGCACGCGATTAAAGCTCTTGAATTTCATATTCCTTGTCCCCTTTGATCCTTTGTCTTATGGCTGCATTGCCGCATATATGAGCAGCCGGTGTGTCCCTTTCCCGACCGGGGTACATGTCACCAGAGTAAGCGAGTATCCGTCGTTGTGGGAACTCAGCGCATTAAACAGCTCCTCCGGCTCGATAGTTTCCTTCCCCGTAACGGTATATGTATAAACATCTCCATCTCCAGCGGAAAGGTTTATCTCGTCCCCTGCTTTCAGCTCATCCAGCCTGTTGAAATGTCTGCCGTATTTTTTCATCCGGTGGCCGAATATGACGCAGTTTCCCGGCGCACCCATCTCAGCCGATGAGGGCAGCCAGCCCGCGCCGCCCCGCAGGGCGCGCCTATCCGCGCCTTCCATTACCGCCATTTTCAGGTCTATGGCGGGTATGGATATAGTCCCGCGGCCCACCGACTTACTTTCCTCGGTGCCTTCTTCCGGCTCATAGCCGGGAATCGAGCCCATGTCCTGCTCAAAGCCCGGCTCGTAGCCCTCGAAGGTCTCGTCCTCCTCTCCCTGCACCTCCGGTAGCTGCATATCTGGTATTTCCACGCTGCCTCCGCTCGCTTCTATCATGGCAATTATCTCCGTCTCTTTGGCCGCCCGCCTGTTGTCTATCACGCCGGGCCGCACCATAAAAAGCACGCCTATGGTCATCAAGAGAAGCATGAACACCACTAACATAACGGCTATTACCTTGCTATCCTTCATGTGCCGCCTCCATGCTTAAAACCAGGGCGCTATGTTCATATTGAACCAGCTATAACCCATGTCGATATAGGGCAAAAAGCCCATATCCATAAGCAGGCCGGCTATGACCCATAGAGCGGCAAGTATTCCTGCGGAGAGCGCTATGGCGGCAGCCAGCCTTCCCGCGCTCCACGGCCTTTTCTCCGCCTTGGCCTGAATAGGGATATCCGACGGCTGAACATCGGCCCGCTTTATCTCCGGCTGGGTTCTAGGCAGCTCTGGGGCGTTTGCATTCGTGGCAGTGTAGAACAGTCTTTCGCAGGATCGGCGCAGCATATCCGCCTGTATCTCCTCCGCCCTGCTGTAAAGCAGCGCTTCCACAGGGTCTTTGCTGTTGGCCATTTTAACGGTGATATACAGGTCGATAAGCGCCTCCCTGAGCGCCTCTTTGGCCACCTCCTTATTCCCGGAGCGCTCCAAAAGCCGCAGGTATACCGGCTTTCCATAGGTCAATACCATCGTCCTGAAAGCCTCGTCATCTCCCGCTTTGATCCTGCATAGCAATTCCCTTGATTCCACTCTCTACTTCCTCTGTTTATAATGTAATTTTTAAGAGTTTTATATCGATACTTTTTTAATTCTCTCATACTTTACATTTTTATGCAACTAATACATTGCGCCCCGCGTTTTTTGTTCTCCCGTATTCACGATAAATTATAAACAGAAGGGCGGCCCGAGGGCCGCCCTTCTTTTTTTCGTTATGCTGTTACTTTATCTGTTACTTTACCAGGCCAAGGAACTGGGCAATGCTGTACCAGAAGGGCATGTCGCCGGTCTTGGGGGGTATTGTAAACTATAGGGGGAACACCATTATTGTTGTGGTTATGGTCATGGCTGGGTACCCACGGTATATTCGGCGTAGGCGTAGCTGTAGGCTCGGGTTTCTCGCTGGGAGCAGGGCTCTCGCTGGGATTGGGGTTTGCCCACACGGCGTACAGGGTGGTATCCTTGCTTATTTTTATGCTTTCTCCGCCATGATAGCTTGCGGTCGTAGCATTCTTGTCGATGCTCCATCCCTTAAAATCGTAGTTAGTTCTGGTGGGTTCCTTACTATTTACTGTAAAGGTAGCTTCTTTGCCACTTTCTACCGTCTGTGTCTGAGGCTATTGTAATATTTGCCGCCGATAATGGTACCCGTCCATGTCCAAGACATGTCTTTTGCAAACGCCACGCTCGGCAGCAGGCACAGCACCATGATAAGTGCCAGCGTCAATGTAAGTTATTTTTTCATATTATCCCCCTTCTTTTTAACACTATAAATATTATTTTATTGGATTTAGCATTTATATATATTCCGCAAATTGCAAGTGCAAGTTGGACACCTGCACGGTAGAAATTAGTTAATCAGAGCATCGGTCAGGATGGAAGCCTCTGGCTTC
>ERZ780157.2770-NODE-2770-length-15793-cov-16.984433_pt1 | contig 15793 bp, 11 predicted proteins | sample MGYA00511169_ERZ780157 | MGnify/ENA primary metagenome ERZ780157 (study PRJEB29588, sample SAMEA1965149) | human gut metagenome | biome: human gut; feature: human-associated habitat; material: faeces | place: Denmark | collected 2008/2010 ... | reverse complement strand
GTTTTAGAATGACCTGACATACTATCACTACCATTTTTAACACTAAATGTTACATCACTTGTATACCAACCGTTATTTCCTTTTGTTCCATTTATTACTAATTCTCCTACTGTTGGTTTTGTTTTATCTACTTTTACTGTATATTTCGTTACTTTTACTGCTCCTGTTTTGTTATTTTTTGATGTCATTACTACTTCTGTTCCTGCTGTATTGCTAGTAATTTTGTTTATATTTAATGTTGATGTTACTCCTTCTATGTCTTTTACACTTAAATTAACGTTGCTTACATACCAACCATTTTCTCCTAGTGTTCCATCGATTACTAGTGTTCCTTCTTCTGGTTCATTTTTATCAATCTTAATGTTATATTCTCTTGTACTTGTATTTCCTGCGTTATCAATGGTTGTTACTACTACTTTCGTTCCACTAGTATTTCCACTTACACTTGTATGTGTTGATGTTGTTTTAGCATGTCCACTTGTTGCATCACTTCCATTATTAACGGTTAGCGTTACATCTGATAAATACCAGTCTCCAAGTCCTTTTGTTCCACTTATTGTTAGTGTTCCTGCTGTTGGTGCTGTTTTATCTACTTTTACTGTATATTCTTTTGTACTTGTATTTCCTGCTTTATCTTTTGTTGTTACTATTACTTTTGTTCCTTTAGTATCTTTGATTATACTTGTAATACTTGATGTCGTAGTAGCGTGTCCACTTGTACTATCACTTCCATTTTTAACACTAAATGTTACATCACTTGTATACCAACCATTGTTTCCTTTTGTTCCATTTATTGCTAATTCTCCTACTGTTGGTTTTGTTTTATCGACCTTAATTGTATATTTTGTTACTTTTACTGCTCCTGTTTTGTTATTCTTTGTTGTCATTACTACTTCTTGTCCACTTGTATCACTTGTGATTTTTGTTATATTTAGAGTTGATGTTACTCCTTCTATATCTTTTACACTTAATTTAACATCACTTACATACCAGCCATTTTCTCCTAATGTTCCATCGATTACTAGTGTTCCTTCCGTTGGCTTGTTTTTATCAATCTTAATGTTATATTCTCTTGTACTAGTATTTCCTGCGTTATCAATGGTTGTTACTACTACTTTCGTTCCTGTTGTTTCTCCAATTACACTTGTATGCGTTGATGTTGTTTTAGCGTGTCCACTTGTTGCATCACTTCCATCATTAACAGTTAGCGTTACATCTGATAAATACCAGTCTTCACTTCCTTTTTCTCCGTTTATTGTTAGTGTTCCTGCTGTTGGTGCTGTTTTATCTACTTTTACTGTATATTCTTTTGTACTTGTATTTCCTGCTTTATCTTTTGTTGTTACTATTACTTTGGTTCCTTTAGTATCACTTGTTATACTTGCAATACTCGATATAGTATCAGCGTGTCCACTTAATGTATCATTTCCATTTACTACACTAAATACGACATCACTTTTATACCATCCATTGTTTCCTTTGGTTCCATTTATTACTAATTCTCCTACTGTTGGCTTTGTTTTATCGACTTTTACTGTATAATTTGTTACCTTTACTGCTCCTGTTTTATTATTTTTTGATGTCATTATAATCTCTGTTCCACTAGTATCTCTTGTTATTTCTGTTATATTTAATGTTGATGTTACTCCCTCTACATCTCTTACACTTAATTTAACATCACTTACATACCAGCCATTTTCTCCTAGTGTTCCATCGATTACTAATTCTCCTTCTTCTGGTTTCGTTTTATCTAGTTTATATACTTTACATACTTTTTCACTACTCATAAACTCATTTGTACCAATCGCACATACATATGTTGTTCCATTATTACTTATTGGTATTATTCCGCTACTACTTTCCACTTTTGTATCAGGTTCACATTCATATTCTCCTTTGCAATACATATAACTTGTTATATTGCTTCCTGATACTACTACATCAAAATTACTTGTTGCATATCCATACCCATTTATTACTCCACTATTTGTTGATAATACTATTGTTGGGTGTTTGGTTTCTCCATATGCTTGACATTCTGAATTATACTTAATATCATAATTCTTATTCTCTGAGTTATATGATAGTGTTATACATCCTTCTAATAGTTCTCCTGTTTTTGGATTTTTTATGTGTTGTTCTGATATAAGTCCTGCTTCTTTTAATTCTTCAAATGACAAATTATATGAATATCCTGCTTCTAGTTTTAATTTTTTATAGTTTTTTGCTACCCATGTATTTGATATTCTTTCTAATTCTTCGATTTGCTTTTTATATAAATCATCTTTACTATCACTTATTAAATTATTTATTACTGGATATATTATTAGGCCTATTACTGTCAATAATACTATCGCTCCTATTATTTCTACTAATGTAAATCCTTTAATAAAGTAATAATCAAATTTTTTTCTAGTTTTCGTTTTCTTAAACCCCAAAAACTGTAACGTTTTTTTCATCGTATCACGCACCTTACCAGTCAATTATCTATAATACTATTATATATTAACAGTAATAGTAATCTTGTACTTTCAATTAAAACTCATAGCAAATCCCTATAGTATATAAGGATGATATTGTTTTAGTACAACTAAAATTCACAGTTACCTGGAGTTCTTGGAAATGGAATAACATCACGAATATTTTCTACGCCAGTTAAATAAATTAATAATCTTTCAAATCCCATACCAAATCCAGAGTGAACACAACCACCATATTTTCTTAAATTTAAATACCACTCCATACCATCAGTTGGAACTCCTAATTCATTCATTTTATTAACTAAGACATCTAAACGTTCTTCTCTTTGAGAACCACCTATTAACTCGCCGGCTTGTGGTACTAATAAGTCAACTGCTCCAACAGTTTTATTATCATCGTTTAAACGCATATAAAATGCTTTAATTTCTTTTGGCCAATCTTTAACAAATACTGGTGAATTATAATAACTTGTTAGATATTTTTCGTGTTCTGTTGCTAAATCTTCTCCGTACTTCGGTTCATTTTCAAATTTTTTACCACTGTTAATTAGTACTTCAATAGCCTCATGATGAGTAATTCTAACTGCTTTGCTATTTAATACATGTTCTAATTTATTAATTAATCCGTTTTCAACAAATTTATCCAAAAATTGCATTTCTAAAGGGGCTTTTTCTAAAACATACTTAATGATAAACTTAAGCATATCTTCCATAATATCCATATCTTGATTTAAATCACAAAAAGCAATTTCTGGTTCAATCATCCAAAATTCAGATGCATGAGTTTTAGTGTTAGAATTTTCAGCTCTAAATGTTGGACCAAATGTATAAATCTTTCTAAAAGCTAGAGCATATGCTTCTCCTTGCAATTGCCCTGATACTGTTAGATTAGCTGGTTTCCCAAAGAAATCTTTGCTATAATCAACTTTACCTGTTTTAGCAATTTTATCTAAATCTAACGTAGTCACTTGAAACATCTCTCCTGCACCCTCGCAATCACTTGCTGTAATTATTGGAGAATGGAAATATACATATCCATTTTCTTGAAAATAAGTGTGAATTGCGTGAGCAGCTAGACTTCTAATTCTAAATACCGCTTGAAATAAATTAGTTCTAGGTCTTAAATATCCTACTTCTCTTAAAAACTCTCTTGTATGTCTTTTAGGTTGAATTGGATAATCTTCAGGGCAATCACCTAACAATATAACATCACTTGCTAAAATCTCATAATCTTGACCATTTCCTTGTGATTTTGCTAATGTACCCCTAACTTCTATTGAACATCCAACTCTTAATTTAGATATTTCATCAAAGTTACTTAACTTACTTTCATATACAATTTGTATGCTTTGAAAAGTTGTTCCATCATAAAAATCAATAAATCCAAACTCTTTTTGTTTCCTATGATTTCTAATCCAACCTTCTAGTTTAACTTCTTTTTCTAAGTGTTTTTCTATATCTTTAAATAATTCTTTCAATTCCATAATATCTCTCCTAATCTTTGTTTAAACTTTGATATATAACTTCAAACATGAATACACCAAATAAAAATATGCCAATCCATAAAAATGGATTTCCTCCATTTTCAATAAACCACTCTTTTACTTTAAAAGCAAATTTTTCAATATTATATATTATATCTAATGTCATATTATACCTTCCTTATATTTTTATGTCCTTTAATTAATGTTTTAATTCCATGTGGGTGTTTAAAAGCAACTGTTATTATCTTGTCACTAATTCCTACAATAACCCCTTCACCGTACAAATCAAACTTAATATGTTCTCCTACTTCATAAGAAACACTATCGTCAACAACTTCATTAAGTTTAGAGTTAGTTTTTCTTTTAACATTTTCTGTTTTAAGATTTAATTCATTGATAAACCTACTTATAGGATTTTCTTTAGTAATACCATACAAAGTTCTTTTTAAAGCATTAACTAAAAATAATCTTTTTTTTGCTCTTGTTATTGCAACATAACAAAGTCTTCTCTCTTCTTCTATTTCACTATTAGTAACAGCATTAAAATGTGGGAATAATCCTTCTTCTAGTCCAACCACAAAAACATTATTAAATTCCAAACCTTTAGCTAAATGAATTGTCATTAAAGTTACGGCATTATCATTATTGCAATATTCAGAAATATCAGAAACTAATGATACTTCAGCTAAAAATTCTTCTAAACTGATTATACCATATTTTTCTTCAAATTGTGAAGTAATCGTTTTAAACTCTTCTAAATTCTCTAATCTTAATTCACTTTCTAATTCATTACTATTTATAATTTCCTCTCTTAGACCTGATTCTTCTAAAACTAAATCAACTAATTGAGTTAAAGTTAATTCATCTTTAATTTCTCTAAAATGTTCAATTAATTTTTTAAATTCTAATTCTTTTCCACTATTAATAACCTCATAAATCGGTTTATTTTCTAAATTAGCTTTATTAACTAAGTTTTCAATTGTAACTTTTCCAATTTTTCTTTTTGGAACATTGATAATTCTAAGTAAACTATGATCATCGTATGTATTATAAATAAGTTTTAAATAACACATTAAATCTTTTATTTCACGTCTGTTATAGAAATAAAAACTTCCTACTATTTTATATGGTATATTTGATAGTAATAACTCTTTTTCAAAGTTTTGCGATTGTGCGTTTGTTCTATATAAAACAGCAATTTCACTTAATTTTTCACCTTTATTTAATAATTCATGAATTTGATTGACTACATACCTCGCTTCATCTATTTCGTTGATAGCTTGGTAATAGACTATATCTTCCCCACTAGAATTTAAAGTCCACAAATTTTTATCTTTTCTAACTGTATTATTTTTAATTAATATATTAGAACTTTCAATTATTTTTTTAGTAGAACGATAATTTTGTTCTAATAATATAACCTCACAATCAGGATAATCTTTTTCAAAATTTAAAATATTTTTGTAGTTACTACCTCTCCATGAATAAATCGATTGACTATCATCCCCAACAACACAAATATTTTTATATTTAGCGCTAATCATTTTAGCTAATATGTATTGAGCTTCATTTGTATCTTGATATTCATCAATTAATATATACTTATATTTTTCTTGTGCTTTTTTTAAAACTTCTGGTTCTTTTCTAAAAAGCATAATAGGAAGTAATAACAAATCATCAAAATCGACACAATTACTTTGTTTTAGCTTTCTTTCATATCTTTCGTATACTTTTAATACTACTTCATCAAAATCAGTTTGAACATATTTTTCGTACTCAAAAGGTGTGATTAATTCGTTTTTGTTACTACTAATTGCATTTTTTATACTTTTTACATTTTCATCGATATTTAATTCTTTTAATATTTTTTTTATTATTGAATTACTATCATCACTATCTATAATAGTAAAATTTTTATTATATCCTAACAATTGATAGTTTTCCCTTATTAATCTCAAACCAAATGAATGAAATGTTGATACTTGAATCTGATTATCACCTATTAAGTCATAAATTCTTTCTTTCATTTCTTTCGCTGCTTTATTGGTAAAAGTAATAGCTAAAATATTATAAGGGCTAACTCCTTGTTCGATTAAATAGGCAACTCTAGTTGTAAGCACCCTAGTTTTACCACTTCCTGCTCCTGCCATAACTAATATAGGTCCATCTTTTTTTAAAACCGCTTTTTTTTGTTGTTCATTCAAACTTGTTAAATCCATATTATTACCTCTTACTAATTATAACAAAAAAGAGTTCTTTTTAAAACTCCTTTTTATATTATTTATAATATTCCAAATCATGTTCTAAAGATATAGTTAATCTTATTACTTCATTTGAACCAGAATAATACTCATTTGCTTTAGTTACACATACTTTATTATTACATTCTAAATCCACATATCTTTTTTCTCCTGGATAATTATTATCATATACACCTATTTTATATAAATTAGGATTTTCTTTATCTTGAATTAAACTAATAGCGTTAATTGCATGTAAACCGTGTCCGTAATCACTAGCTATAACAACCGGGTCTTTATCTTGAAGTCTTGCTCTTAACACATTAATAAAACTATTTTGACCAGTTTTTTCTATCTTTTCTACTCCAAGTAAGTTTCTCATCCATAGAATAAAGTTAGAACCTGATGAATATTTTTTATCTAAATCTTGTTTTATAAATGCAGTATAAATTGCGTTAAACATTTGCTTTTCATCGTTTGATATTTTATAACTTTTTTGCATCACATCTTCATTAAAATCAAATCTTTCAGCACTTTTATATGTAACACCCCAGCTTTCAAGTTGTTCTTCTTCCGATAGAGATGTTTCAATTTCTTCAATTTGATACAATTTTGAATCGAGCATTTCTTTTTTATATTTATTATTTATTCTTAAAAAATCATTGTCGAGCACATAAAAATTGTTTGGTACCCCTTCATTAAAATAATTAAATCCAAATTCATATTTTAAAGCATTTGTTTTTAACTTGAAATCATATAAATTACTATAATTTTTAAAATACGTTCGATTAAGATTATAAGCGTAAGAACTAGATTTTCCGACAACTTTTTTTTCTTGTTTTAATGGCAATACATTTTTATAATAAAGTTCAGCAAATGTTGCCATCCCATAACAATGTCCCCCAGTAGATAAGTTTGAGCCATAGTTTTCAAATGAAAATCCATCTCTATTAACTATAAACCCACTATCAGCAATTAATATTCCATCATCTTTATTGTCATTATTAGTGTCTACCAAACCATTGTTTAACTCTATTTGCATATTATCAAATAGTTCGATTAACCCATCAGAATTACTAGCTGAGAAAAACTTACAGCCTGTTGCACTTGATATTTCTGATAAATCTACACTTGACGAACCAGCACCAAAACCAATCGAACAAACTTTAACATTTTTGTCCTGAGCATTTTTAATTATTTTGTCTTTTATACGACTTAATGAGGTATTTGTATCTTGTCCATCAGTTAAAATAATTATATATTTATTATCACCATTAGATGTAAATTCACCAATTCCTTCACTTATAGCACCACTTATGTTAGTGCCTTCTTTTTCAGTAATGAATTTACCATTCATATTATTTAAAATGTTTTTTAGAGCGTCTTCATTTGAACCTATTTTTAATGCGTTAGCATAATCTCCTCTAAATTCAGATACCCCAACACTATTACCTTTCTTAATTAACTTAGATGCAAGCTCTAAAGTTAAGCTAAATCTTTTACCACTAGAATCAGAGGCATCAAGTTCTTTTGGTCCAAATAATCCACCATAATATTCTTCACCAGTAATTTCTTCATATTGAGAAGTTGAATACATACTCCAAGAATTATCTAAGATAAATAATATTTGACTATTTACTTTTTCTTTTACTTTCTCACTATCACCAACTACATAATTAGAAAAATGTTTCAATGTAGCTTTAATTGTTTTGTTTTCTTTGTCAATCGTTGTAGGAATTTTTTCATATTTAACAAGATTAGAATCAAAATAAAATAGCGTTAGATTATTTTCATCAATATTATATTTTTCTAGTTCTTCATCTTTATAGTTAATAGTAACATCAGCTTTTTCAATCTCACCATCAGTATATAAAGTATATAATTTATCAATAAGTCCTGTTTGAGAACTTATTTTAGTTTCTTCATTTATATTGACATTTAAACTTGCAATATTACCTTTACCAGTTATTGATATTTTAATATCATCACTACTGTAGTCATAAGATAGAGTTCGATTCCCATCTTTTATACCATCACCTTTTGAATCAGGTTTTAAGGGGTCTAATCCTAGTTCTATTTCATCGTAATCGTTAAGTCCATCTAAATCAGTATCCTTTTCATTAGGATTGGTTTTACTCGTAAATATTTCATAATAATCATCTAATCCATCTAAATCACTATCATAAAGTTCAGGATTAGTACCATATTCTTTTTCTTGTTTGTTTGTTAATCCATCTAAATCTAAATCTTCATCTGAATCTAAATCTATTTTATATTCAAAACCCAAATTTTGTTTATCATCACCGAAAGGAACAACTTTAACTTCTTTAGTTATTTTTTTTAATTTATAACTAACTTCTATCTTGCATTTACCAATACTTTCAGTTAAATTCCATTTTATTTCTAAATCATTTACTTCTAAATTACCACAACTAACTTTATATTTTAACTTATCTTTCTTGTTTAAATCAAAATTCACACCTAAAGTTAGGTTTGATTGAGTTATTAACGAAAGATTATTATCTTCATAATCTTCATTCCAACTTAAATTTTCAAATCCTATAAAAATATTAAAAAGAATTAAAAACAAAGATATAATAATTATTATAAAAGTTAAAATTAATAACAACTTTTTATTTCGTTTTATAAACGGTTCTTTTTTTATATTTTCTTTTTTTGGTGTATTTTTTATAGCCATTCTTATATTGAAACCACAATTTGGGCAAAAATCTTCATTTCCATTTATCCTATTTCCACAATTTGGACAAAACATACTATCACTTCCTTTTTAAAAAGGTAACTAAAAAGTTACCACTATTTAAACATATTTAATAAATCATTTAACCCATTATTAACAACTGCCATAAATAATTTGATGTATAAATAATATCCAATTGTTCCTAAAATTGTTAAACAAATAAGATGAAATTTAATTTCTAAATCTTTTGTTTCAAAAGATAATTCTTCTTTTAGTAAACTCATAAAAACCAAAATTGAATAAACTAGACCACCTACTTTTGCAATTATTGAAAGTGGTGTCCAAATCAAACTAAGTATAGGTGATAGAATCATTCCTAAAGCAATAAAAGGAATAATTGATGTTGCTGAAATAGATAATAATTTTGTAAATTTAGATTCTTTCTTAAAAATTAAACTAACAATGTAGTAAACTCCTGCAATTGCAGCAATAATTCCTGCATAAATTAATAAATTTCTTCCGATTAAAACTAAATAGTTTAAATCACCTAAATTACTAAATTTAACTACTGTATGTAGTTTAAGCGTTTTCGCGCTTAATTCTTTAACAAATATAGATGTAATCATTGCTGTTAATAATGTTATTAACATCATAACTACAGCTAATATTCCGCTAAATATTAAAGCATTTTTAGTTCCTGTTAATTCTACTTCTTTTTCTTTAAAAGTTTTATAAGGATTTAACAAAACATCTTTAGCATATTTAAAATAATGTACAGCTGTTTTTTTGGCCTCTTCAAACTTTTGTTGATTGTTATTTTCTTTAGAATTGTTTACTTGATTTAAAGTAGACTGAATTGTTTGTTCACCTTGCCTAGCATTTACATTCTCGTTGTTTTGTTGGTTTATATTTTGATTTGAAACTAATTCTTTTAAATTTGCTCCACATTTAATACAAAATGCAGAACCATCAATATTTTCATTGCCACATTTTGGACAAATCATATTATCACTCCCTATTCAATTAAAATTATAACATATTTTTATTTTATTTGACAAGCATTTATTGAACAATATATGGGTCTTCTAAAGTCCCAGAGCCAATTATTTGAATGTCGGATTTTAAATTTAAAACTGGATGAATGTACATTCCCATTTTTGTATTAACTATATAATTAGCACCTCTTCCTGCATCATCAACAAACCATGCCTTAATCCTATCTTGAAATACATCATCAAGAATACCACCAGGTGTCATTGTCCAATATGATTTTTTATATCTTAAAAAATGAAAATATGCCGATGGTAAATTATCTGAACCATACCACCCACCTGCAAATACAAATTCATCATAGGTAATTAACCCAACATATGATTCAAGGATACCCTTATTATTCACATCGGTTTTACAATCAAATGAAGCCTTGTATTGTGAATTTTTCATAACATCAGCCTTTTTATCACTTTTTTTGTTTTCATAATTTGCAGATTCACAAAATTTTCCTTTTACCACTTTTTTGGCTTTTTCACCGGTTATATATTTTTTAAACCAAGCATCCGCTTCTTTCTTAGCATTTGAGTTTGAATAATACATATTAAGATAATTATAAGGGTCACTATTAAAATCTGTTGTCCCAAAACCATAATCAGATGCTATTCTAATACTTCCATCTTCATTAACTCTTATTATTCTCCATAATGCATCATCAAATTTTAAATAATTTGTTTCAGGCTTACCTCTAAAATAATAAGTTGTTCCTGTACTAGTTGTTTGCTCATATAAACCACTTTCATCACTAGTTTGCCATGGACCATCCCAAGTTATATTTTTTCCTACAATGTTTTCACTCAAAATTTCATCTTTTAAACTTCTTTTAACAGAAGAATTTTCTTTTTTCTCCACTTTTTTCTTTTCAGGTGTAGTATTTTGTGATTGGATATTAGTATCTTTTTCTGGTGTTTTAGTTTGTTCACTTTTGCCTTGGTCAATAGTTGTTTCACCATCTTTTATCTTATTACCACAACCTGTTATAAATCCTAATATTAGTGGAACGCTAATTAAACTTAATAATATTTTTTTCATTTTTACTTTCCCTTCTTTCTAAATCAATTTGTATTTTTATTAAAATTTATTATATTTTTATACATCACTTCCTTCTTCAATAACAAAAAACACGAAAACAATCTAGACTAAAAGCCTAGTTTCCTCGTGTTTATTTATATGGTTAGTTAAATAACCCCCCCCCATGTGTTAACTTATTGTATACGCTATTTAACATAACCATATTGTTCACTCCTTAATTGTTGATTTGCGAATTAAAATGTACAAATCAACTAAATCCATTACTAATCTTTCATGACTATTATAAATATACCACATAACTATTTATTTTTCAAGCACTTTTTCATTAACAAAACAAAACTATTAGAATATAATAAACGAGGAGGTATAAAATATGTTGAAAAAACTTATTTTGCCAATGATTTTAGTTATATTAGTTGTTGGCATCGTTTTATTTAAACATTTTAATGTTAATGACAATAAACTTAAAAAAGTAAAAGTTGCAGAAGTTACTCACAGTATCTTCTACGCACCACAATATGTAGCTCATGCTTTAGGCTATTTTGAAGAAGAAGGATTAGATGTTGAAATTATATTGGCTGCTGGCGCTGATAAAGTAACAGCTGCTGTTTTATCAGGTGATGTTGAAATTGGTTTCTGTGGCAGTGAAGCAACTATTTATGTTTATAACAACGGAGAAAAAGACTATTTAGTTACATTTGCAGGATTAACTAAAAGAGATGGTTCATTTATAGTTTCAAGAGAAAAATACGATAATTTTACTCTAAATAACCTAAAAGGTAAAACTATTATCGGTGGTAGAATTGGCGGTATGCCAGAAATGACTTTGGAATGGACTTTAAAAGAAGCCGGATTGGATGTTAAATCTGACTTAACAATTGATACTAGTATTGCATTTGCATCTATGTCTGGTGCTTTCATAGGTGGCACTGGAGATTTTGTATCTTTGTTTGAACCTAATGCTCTACAAATAGAAAAACAAGGTTATGGTTATGTTGTAGCATCACTAGGTGAATTAGGCGGCGTTGTTCCATATACTGCTTATAATGCTAGAAAAAGCTATATCGAACAAAATCCAGATGTAATTAAAAGTTTTACTAAAGCAATACAAAAAGGTTTAGATTATGTTCATTCACACAATTCAAGTGAAATTGCCGATGTTATTATAAAATATTTCCCTGATACTTCAAGAACCGATTTAGAAAAAATTATTGAAAGATATAAAAATATTGATTCTTGGTTCGATACTACATACATAACTGAAGATAATTTCAATCATATTCAAGAAATAGCAAAAAATGCAGGTCAATTAGATAACTTTGCTCCATTTGATAAATTAGTTAATAATGACTATGCCAAAAAAGAAAAATAAATAATATAAAACCCGTTTCTAAATTCAAGAAACGGGTTTTAAATATCTTATATAATTAACTTTAATTTATTTCAAAACATTTTTATAACAATTTTACTTCTTTAGCAGTTTTTAAAATATTGTCAATAAATTCATTTATAGTACAACCATATATTGGCTTATCATATTCATAAACATGTAGACAACTTAATATTTTTTTATCTATTAAATTTGTTTTTTTATTAGAAATAATATGTTTTTCCCGTTGATAATTGATAGCCTCTTCTTCGGTTTCAAATTCATATATACCTCTATTATCAAAATCTGAATGTTCAAAATAATAATACTTTCTATTATTCTCAAACACTAAATATGTATGTGTTGAATATGAATTATCATATGGTAATTCAAACCATATATAAAACGTTTTAAATTTATATCCATTATTTTTAAACCAATCTCTTTCTAATTCAACTTGATCAAAGCAATTGCCATATTTTACTTTAATTAATCGTTTTGGACTAGATAAATGCCAATTTGTTTGACATTTTTTATAAAACTCATTATTACTTGGTTCATATTTATTTCCACCATCAACAAATCCATATTTTATATTATCACACATATATTCCAATAATTGTTCTGGTGTTTTAATATCACTATATTTCATTTGTCACCTTATAATTAATTATTATTCAAATTAAACTTTATTTACTACCATAACTTATCTGGATATACATTGTCATTGACTAGTTTGTTAAGACCATCTACTAAAGCATCTTTATCTTCTTTATAAGTTATTCCCTGCCATACAGCATCTGTTTTAAGTACACTAACTGTGACTAGTTTTCTTTTGATTAAATCAAATACAACATCTGGTATTAAATATTCACATTTAGATAAATCACTTTCATTATCTTTAAAAAACTTAACAAAATCCTCTTCTAAATAATCAAATATTTTAGGTGTAAATATAAACATATTCATTGAAACTAATGTATCATCATATGCTTCAAATTCACTACTACCATTTAGTGGTTTACATATAATTTTACCATTTTCAATAGAAACTGTACTTTCAGTTAATTTACTTAAAAAACCATTTTCTGATTCACAAACACCTCTTTTAACAGAGCCATTTTCTGTTAGTGTGTTTCCTACTTTGTATCCAACCATAGCAAATTCATTTTCATTTTTCATATTTTTAATAAATTGGCTTGCCACTAAGAAAGCATCTCTACCATAAAAATCATCAGCGTTAATTACTAAAAAGTTTTCTTTAACAACATCTTTACAACACAAAATAGCATGACCAGTTCCTAATGGTTTTGTTCTTTCGTTAGGTAACTTTACCCATTTAGGTACATTGTCATTTTTTTGAAAAACGTATGACACTTCAATCGCATCTTCAATTCTTTTACCGATTGTATCCCTAAAAAGAGAATAATTTTCTTCCTTAATGATAAATACTACTTTGTCAAATCCACATTTGATTGCATCATAAATAGAGTAATCTAATATAAATTCTCCATTACTGTGTACAGGCTCTATTTGTTTAAGCCCACCAAATCTACTGCCCATTCCGGCAGCCATTATAACTAATTCCATATATTCCTCCTAGACTAATTATACCATAGTTTTAAATTAAATAAACTATTTTAATTTTCATAGGTGTAAAATGGTTTTTTACACTATCATTAAATATTATTTAACATATTATAGACTAGTGGGAGGTATACATGGAAAAACCAATTCTAAAAGTTGAAAACTTATCAAAAATCTACCACACGGCAAAAGCTGAGGTTATTGCTGTATCTAATTTTACTTATGAGTTTGTAAAAGGAAATTTTATTACCATAGTAGGCCCAAGTGGCTGTGGGAAAAGTACAATATTAAATATATTAGCAAACCTAGATAGTGCTTCAAATGGAAAAATAAAATTTGAAGATAATATAAAAATCGGTTATATGTTACAACAAGATGCCTTATTTGACTGGTTAACAGTAATGGATAATTGCCTACTAGGCTTAAAACTACAAAAAAACTTAAATGAACAGACAAAGGAATATGTAGTTAATTTATTAAATACTTATGGATTAGGTGATTTTATAAATAGTTATCCTAATGTTTTATCTGGCGGTATGCGACAAAGAGTTGCCTTAATTAGAACTCTTGCAACAAAGCCTGATTTAATTTTTATGGATGAGCCATTTAGTGCTTTGGATTATCAAACAAGATTATCAGTCTCTGATGATGTTTATAATATTATTAAAAAAGAAAATAAAACTGCTATTATGGTAACACATGATATTGCAGAAGCAATTAGTATGGCTGATGAAGTTATAATTTTATCAAAAAGACCAAGCACAATTAAAAAAATAATAAAAATTGAATTAACCGATAAAAGTAATCCAATCAACAATAGGAAAGCCAAAGAGTTTAGTGAATACTATAACACAATATGGATGGAGATTGAACACAATGTATAGTATAGAACATAAGAAATATTTAAGAAAAAATAAACTATATAATTTAAAAATCAAATTAGTTCAAATATTGATTATAGTTTTATTTATATTTGTTTGGCAATATTTAGCCGATAAAGAAATAATTAATACATTTATATTTTCTAGTCCAAAAAAAGTTATAAACTGTTTAATTTCACTTCATCAAAACAAAAATTTATATAGTCATATAGGAATTACAGTATACGAAACGTTAATAAGTTTTGTACTTGGAACTATAATTGGAATATTTATAGCAACAATTATGTGGTTAAGTAAATTTTTCGCTAAAGTAATTGACCCATATCTAACTATTTTAAATAGTTTACCTAAAGTAGCTTTAGGACCTATTATAATAATATGGGCAGGAGCTGGAATGAAATCAATTATTTTAATGGCTTTATTTATTTCCGTAATTATAACCATTATAAATGTTTATCAAAGCTTTAATGAAACAGATTATAACAAAATAAAATTAATGAAAACGTTTAAAGCAACTAAATTTCAAATATACACTAAATTGATTTTACCTAATAGTTTAAAAACGATTATAAGTTCTTTAAAAATAAATATAAGTATGTCATTAATTGGCGTTATAATGGGAGAATTTTTAGTATCTAAAAAAGGCATTGGATACTTAATTATGTATGGCTCACAAGTATTTAATCTTGATTTAGTAATAACTGGTATATTTATTCTTTGTGTTGTAGCGTCATTGATGTATTACATAATTCTTTACATAGAAAAAAAACTCATTAAAAATTAAAAACTTTTATGATAATTAACCATAAAAGTTTTTTTAATATTTTAAATATTGATATCAACAAATAAAAGAAATATTTTTAATTTTTCTTTTTATATTGAACCTTAAAACAAAAGCAACAATAAAAATTATAATTAATTCCGATATTAAACTTATTATCGATGGTTCTATAATATTAATTGTAGCAATTT
>ERZ780157.2768-NODE-2768-length-15800-cov-6.962909_pt1 | contig 15800 bp, 17 predicted proteins | sample MGYA00511169_ERZ780157 | MGnify/ENA primary metagenome ERZ780157 (study PRJEB29588, sample SAMEA1965149) | human gut metagenome | biome: human gut; feature: human-associated habitat; material: faeces | place: Denmark | collected 2008/2010 ... | reverse complement strand
AACTAGTGTTATGGTTACGTTAATTAGTGGAGTAACATAAATACAAAATTTATAAATTTAACAAAATTTTGACTTTTAACAAACAAATCATGCAAGACTTTTCCGGCTATATAAAAATAAGTGTAAAAAAAATACACATATTTTTAAAACAAAGAAAAAAATTTACAAAATAATGTTTACTTTTGGCTTTTTTGTGATATAATAATGGTGTAGGAGGTGATATATATGCTTACACAAATTAAAATTTCAGGTTTTAGATCGTTTAAGGATGAAACATTTTTTGATATCTGTGCAACAAATTATAAAATGCTCCAGGATGTTAATGTGACAGACGGGATACTTAAGGGGTTGCTTTTTATAGGTGGAAATGCATCGGGTAAAACCAATTCTATCAGAGCTATTACATTTTTGTTAGAAATGCTTTTTAAGGAAACATCTATTGATGTTCCCGTTAATCCTTGCCTTTTCTCTAAGGATAATATGAAATTGGAGTATCACTTTTCCTTTGATGAAAGCAGAATAGCGTACTCCTTTGAAATGGACAAAAAGGGCATTGTGGTTAAGGAAACCTTATTGCTTAATGACGAATGTGTTTTGGAACGTATTGGTAAAAGTGCAAGTACGGTTTTGTCAGAAACTCGAATTTATAATGATATCGATGAATCGACACTTTTTTTAAGAACGATACATTTCAACACGAAGTTTGCAAATTCCCCTATTCTGGCGAGATGGATGAGGTATCTTAGTAATTCTGTCTTATTTAATGCTGCTGAAAGAAGCGTTATTACTTTCGAGGCGAGTAACAAATTAATGTTGTCAAAATATATTGAATCAAATGGCGTTGAAGCAATTAATAAATTTTTCAATTACTTCGGATTTAATCAAGAAATCGCTTATGAAACTACTCATCGTCTTAGTGAATTTGCTGTTGCAGACTCTAAATCGGACAAGAATGTTTACCTGAAACGTAATAATTTGGATTATTGGATGCCTTTAGCTTTAGAATCGCTTGGTAATCAAACACTTCTTAATATGTTGCCTGCGTTGTTACATGTTGTTAATACTGAGTGTATGTTTATTATTGATGAGTTTAGCAGTGCTTTCCATAATGATTTGGAAGAATTGATTATTCGTTACTTTATGGATAACGCAAAAAGATCACAGATCTTTTTTGTATCCCATTCAACAAATTTGTTGAAATCCACATTGATAAGACCTGATCAAATTTATACTGTTGATTTTAGCAAAGCATGTGGTAGCACTATTAAAAGGGCTTCTTCTGAACATCCTAGAGAATCGCAGAACTTTGAAAAAATGTATTTGAGCGGAATTTTCGGCGGACTTCCCAATTACAGAGGTTAAATGCTATGGAATTGAGTTTGAATCCCAATAAACCTATAGGTAGAGTAGTGTTTATTGTTGAAGGACAAAAACGCGAATTTACTCTTCTCGAATATTTATTTACAAAAGTGTTTGACTATTCGGTGATAGAATATCGAAAAGGAAAAGAACCAATTTTGTATTATCGGAGTTCATCCGATTTTAATTCTCAAATATTTGTTGTAAATACAGAAAACTCAAATATTTCGAGCATTCAAAGAGGAACGGATTATCTGAATGCAGTTTTTAACGAACTTTATGATAAATATAAATTGGATTTGCATAATGCTGCAACGTATTATATCTTTGACAGAGATCCGCATTCAAATAATAATCCTGGGTTAATTGAAACCTTGACAACTGAACTGACAAATGCAAGGGAAAATGATACAGAGCTAGGAGGTTTGTTACTATTAAGTTATCCTAGCATAGAAGCTTATTTGATTAGTGCTCTCGTTCACAAAGAAGATCGCCTTGCTTTTGAACCTGGCGAAAAAATCAAGGCATATTTGACAAGAAATAAAATTTATCAAGAGAACATTGAATCTGCCAATGTGATACAGGCTGCAAATGATATGCTTTCAGAATTCTACCGACATAGTGGTGTTGAATTTCAGACTAGTATGTTGGATAGCTTTGGTGCATATAATTTATCAATTTTCACTAGCCAAGAACAAAAATTCAAGATTGATAGAGAATACTCTATTTTGAGTTGTCTTTCTTGCGCCTTGATTGATTTGGGAATTATCGAAATACATGAATGATCAAAAAACGATGCCGATGAGAAATCGAAAGAAATCTCATCGGCTGATTTTTTATAAGCGGAGAGGGATAGAAATGTATCTAAGTGAAATGAATATGGAGCAGGGTAGCGCTCTGGGGGAGATAACGGAGATTAAAAGGGAACGTAAGCTGCTCAATAGTGGCTTTTTAACCAATATATTGAGTAATGTGTCACAAAACACAGGTCGCGAATATATGCAAGGTGCACAGAGAATTGATGTGCGCTACCTTGGGGTTGTAGTTTGGAGGTAAAGAAATTTGGGTAGCACTATTGAAAATTCTAAAAAATGTCTAAAAATCGTCTAAAATGTGTTGTTTTTGGCTCATTTTTAGTGTCCAGGTAGCAGTTAGGTAGCACTTTTTGATTGAATTTTTCAAAAAAATTCAGATTTTCAAAAAAAGTAAAAAAATATTTGGGTAGCAGTTTAGGTAGCAATCGGGGTAGCGCGCGCCTTTTTGAGCTTAATTTCAAAGAGCCGTTAATACTTTAGACACACGAAAAAGCGAGAAAATAAGAGAAAACAAAAAGAAAAGAGGAGATTCTTACGAATCCCCTCTTGGTCTGAGTGACAAGACTTGAACTTGCGGCCTCTACCACCCCAAGGTAGCGCGCTACCAGCTGCGCCACACCCAGATCGTCGCTTGCTTTCGCGACCTGTATATTTTAGCACATCTTTCGAGGTTTGTCAAGTCTTTTTTGAAAAATAAATTCTTTTTTTAAAAATAATTTTTTGATTCAAAGGATGCTCATGTTTGCGGCGTATGTCTGCGGTGTGTGTGGGCAGCGAAGAAACTCAATGGGCCAAATGCAGAGAACGCGGCACCGCCGAGTGGATAGCCGAGACAGAATAAGTTAAATCGGTCACACAACCGAATCACGCTCATTTCTATCAACTGCGGGCGATGTCGGTGAAGATTGTTCTCTTTTATAAAGAATTTAGCAAATATTTTTGCGAAAATTCTTGACAGTCCATGCGGGGGAATGGTATAATGAAAAGGGAAATAATTTCTATTTTTGAGGAGTTGATCAATTGAAAAAAACAAAGATTCAAATCAAAGAAATTATTATTTATGGAATTGTAACCTGTCTTTCAAATCTGCTGGCAACCTTTGCGGTGTCGATGATTTTGAAAATGCTTGTTACACCGATGGAAATGGGTGTCTTAAAAATTGCTCTTACATATATTATTTTGTTCATTGGATGCTTCGGTATTTCCTTGGCTGTTTTGTTTGTCTATTTGAAAAATCGGGTTCCCGCCCATTACCAACCAAGCGACGAAAAATGGCTGTGGCTAAAAAACGGTATTCGTCTGATCTTGCCCGGAGAGATCGTTCGTTGTATTTTGGGTGTGTGTACCTTGGGATCGGTCAATAACACCGGACTGCTGAGCTTGGTTCCCACCTTTGTGTTTGAGCAAACCTACATGATCCAATCAGGCAGATATGAGGCGATCAGACAGGAGCTGCGCTTCATTTTTGTTGATTATCTTGCGTACATCGGGCTCTATTTGATCTATCTGGCGGTTTTTCTGGTGGCAGTTTTGGCGGTCTACCGTTATCTTTGGAACGTTGGAAAACGCGAACGGGATGAACTGATCGTTCATGAGTCGAAGCCACGCTTCTATTAACATCCTGTTCGAAGAGGACGATCGTTGTGGAGGATGTAACGCAAGATCCATTAAACGGCCAAAAACATGTAATTCAGGAGACGGTTATGTATATCCAAGTGCTTTTAATCCTGCTACTTATCCTGTTTCTTTACGTCGCGTATAAGCTGTGCTGGTATGCCGTAAAGCTGATGGCACTGAAATCCATGCTCAAGGATTTTAATACGGGTGATATTCAGATCACATTTTCGCGTAAGCTGCATCGAATGGCGTTTGGTCCGAGAGGACATACCGATTTTGTGATCAAGACACCAAAGGCGCAATATGCGGTCAGTGTGATCTCATTTCTCTCGGTACACGGTCGTTGGAATATTGAAAAGACGAGACACAGCTACTATGTGGAATCTCGTCGCAGAAACGATATCTTCTACCGTGTGGAAAAGAATTCGGGAACCGAGCCTGAATTTGCAAGGGAATATCGAAGGGAATCTCGCTTTCAGCGCTCGGAGCTTCATTTGTCTCCCGAAAAGAGTGAATCGGAAAAGCGAATCCTTTTGATTTACCCGCGTCCCTTGACGCTCACCTATACGGATACCAATCTTCATTATCTGAACCCGGGGGATCGGATCGAGGATTATGAGATCATGTATGCAGATGAGCTGCTTGAGCTGTTGGAGGGGGCGGATTAGCCGACCGATCGGCAGTTCTTCTTGTATCAAAAAAGCATGGAATTGGGACAATTCCATGCTTTTTTGATTGAATAACCGAATCCCCTCGGTTCCTAAGGGGGCGCGGACGGTGAGCGGTGCGATGAAAGGATCAGATGATTCGGTGCCCATTTATTCTGCTTTGACCTTGTTCAGGGGATGCTCCACAATGCCGTGTGGATGCGCCGCAAGGCACTCCTCAAGGCTGACACGCTTGACCGTGATCGGTGTGGAGCGAATCACCTCCACCGTTCCACCGTCGGTGCCGACCAAAACCGTTGGCTCGGTGTAGCCCTCAATCAGGCAATCCTCAAAGATCAGACGATCAAAATTTCCTGCTACCAAGAGCGGCAGAGCCTCGCAGCCCTCGCGGCAGCTGATGCGCATGCCCTTGAATCGGCAGGTGATCCGCTCGTTTTCATCTGACCACACCATACCCGTTTGGTAGAGTCCCTCCACCGTGCAATCCTCATAGGTGATCTCGCGCAGAGGGCGATTGCAGCACCATCTGTGCAGTCCGTCAAATTCCACGCGGATCAGCTCGCAGCAATTCACAAAGTTGGCGTTCCGAATTGTGATGTCTGCAACGGGGCGGCGGATCGCTGCTCGAAAATCGCAATAATAGCTAAAAGGCGCCTGCACGTTGTGGCGGCAGCTTGCATCGGTCATCCATCCGTTTTGCTTTGCCTCGTCCGAAAGACTACGTCTGTGCGCAAAGCCCGAATCGCCAGAGGTGATATTTTCAAAAACCACATGATTGCCGCCAAAGCGAATGGCGTGACAGCCTGTGTTGAGCACGCAGTCGCGCACGGTCACGTCATGGCAGTCGAAGCCCGCAACGCAATCGTCACCGGTCTCAAATCTGCAGCGCTCTATCAGAACGTTGTCGCAGGTGCGCAGGTCCATGCCGTCGTGTCCACCCATAACCGTGATGTTATGCACTGTGATATTTTGGGATTGGAAGATCGCGTGGCACCAATTGGCGCTGTTGAGGAAGGTGTAGCCCTCCAAACGTATCCCGTGGCAACGCCAGAAGCACATGCCGTGCGGTCCGCGGAATTTCTGTTCGCCCTTGGCATCATAGCAGTTCACGCCGTCCAGATAGGAGCCCTTCTCGCCGATTACGGCAAAATCGTGGGCATCAAATGCGCGAATGAGGGCGTTGCACCAGCGGCTGGTTGGCCAGGTGGAAACGCAGGAGCCGTCGTTGGGCTTGGGCGTTAGATCCACGGGTTCAAGCTGATCCTCTGTGTATCCGAAATAATCCTCGCAATCGCGGCTGCCGCGAAGGATTGCGCCGCTTTCCAGATAGAGCTCTACGTTTGAACGGATGCGCAGTCCACCGGTATAAAAAACGCCGCAGGGAATCACAACACGACCGCCGCCTGCGAGAAAACATGCATCAATGGCATCCTGAATGGGACGGGTTTGCAGCGCGTCCGAGCATTTTGCCCCGAAATCGAGGATATTCCATTTCTTCATATTCGAGCACCTCTTTTTGAGTTTTTTATATTATAGCATAATTCAACTCGAATAGCAACGGCAAATCGTTCAAAAAAATAGGCATATCGTTCGCATGGATCGGTTGCATGATAAAAAACAACACGGTTGACCCGACGTCACGCTCCACATCTCTCCAAAAAATCGCGCAGGTGGTAATCGTCCTTGCAGCAAAAGCATAGCGTGTGGTCGGCGATCTGCAGACTCCAATTCACCTCACCGTCGGGATCGGCGGGCTCCTTCGATACCGTTACGTCACGAAGGTGTTGAAAGAGAATACTGCCAATCATTGTCACGGCACCTGTTTTTTTCGGTTCAGTCCTCCAAATAAGCCACCAGCTCCTCGAGCGGCTTGCGCGATTTTGGACGGAGGGTATCGTCGGCGGCATAGCCGAGGGTGATCACCATTTGCACGCTGCCGTCGAGGTGGCAGGCTGTGGCGATCTTGTCGCTCTCAAGCCAGCCGAGGATGCCGGTGCCCAGCCCCTGCGCGGTTGCCTCGGCGGTGATGTATGCCGAAAGGATGCCGATGTCGATTGAGCGGTAGTCGATGCCCTTGAGCTTGGAGCCGAGGGCGGCGCTCTTGACGTATGGCTTCTCGGAGATCACAAGGAGGATTGGCGCATCGGATGCAAATTTGTTCATGCCCATGCCCTGCACGCCCTTTGCAACCTGCTTTGCGGTCTCCCCGCGGCAGACCGTGATGTGATAGGGCTGACCGTTGCAAGCAGAGGGGGCGAGGCGTGCCGACTCGAGGATAGCGTTGAGCTTTTCCGCCTCAACGGCGCGGGAGGGGTCATATTTGCGGCAGGATTGCCGATTTTGCGCGATCGTGGTAAAATTCATGCGGTGGAACCGTCCTTCCTTCGTTGTGTATTTTTTGGGGGGGATTGTCTTTTCAAAGCGTTGATTTTGCGATTTCGTACCAACTTGGGATCACGCGGCGCATGCCGTTGTACCATGCAAGCACCTCGCGTGCCTGCTCTCGCATGGTGTTGATTTCGTCCTCACCAAAGGGGATTGCCCAGGGGAGCGAGGAGAGCGTGTTGCTGCCGATATAGAGGGCGAGCAGGTGCCAGAAATCCGCAGGGACGTTGCCGTTGAAGTAGCCGTCGACCTGTCCTGCGGCGAGGTGAGGGGATGCCTGCGCGCACCACACGATGCGGTTGAATTCCTCCCATGGGTCGCCAAAGTCATAGCGGTCGAAGTCGATGATCACGAGCCTGCCGTCCTCGACCATCATGTTGCCAACGTGGTAGTCGCCGTGCTGATAGACCTGCGGGCGCCCGATGAGCCGCTCGCGGTTGGCGTTCAGATAGTCGATGATTCGATCCGCGCCCTCGAATTGGAGAGGGCACTCGCGGTACATTTTGATCTTGCGGTCGATCTTTGCATTGAAGCGGACCGACCAATCGGGGGCATCGGCAGGTGCGGGGATCATGTGCAGCGTGCGCAGAAATCTGCCCGCATCGAGCCCGAGGGCATACTGCTCGGAGGCAGAGAGATTTGGAATAACCTCCTCGGCGTCGCACCCGTTGACAAAGCGCTGAACGGTATAAACGCCGTCCTCGCGCACCGTCTGCTCGATTGGCTCGCACATGGGGACTCCGAGTGCGGCAAATTGCTGCTGGAGGGCAAACATGGCTTGGCAGCGCTCGCGTTTTTCAAGCGGTGTGACGCGCAAAAGATAGGTGCTGCCGTCGGCGGTGACCGCCTTGTATTTTTTGTCGCCCGACCATCCCTTCTCGATCGGGTAGAGCTGCTCAAATTGAAGCATATAGCCTCCTTTGATGCATTGCATCCTTTTCGGTATTGTTTTTTTTCATTATACCGCATCCGCGCACGAAATGCAAGAGGTTTTTACCGAGCGGTGCCAAATGGAGAGAAAAAACAACCGAATAGAAGGATCGGGTTGACTTTCGGGGTTTTTTGGGGTACAATAAGGGCGAGTGGGGAGGCGATGCAGATGAAATACGAGACCGTGATCGACGGGAATGCGGAGGAGCGCGTTCTGATCTATGCCAAGGAACGCAACGATCTTGTTCGCGCAATTGAAGCCATGCTGGATGCCGACGAAGGAGTGCCGCTCATTGGCTACGACGGGCACGAGGGCGTGCGGCTTGAGCTTGCATCGGTGTGCTGCTTTCTGGTGGAGGACGGCGGCGTTGTGGCGCTGGTGGGCGATCGACGTTATCGCATCAAATGCAGGCTCTATCAGCTTGAGGAGCGGTTGCCGCCCGATTTCGTGCGCATCCATCAATCGGCAATTGCAAATATCGGGCAGATCGAGCGCTTTGACACCTCGATCGCAGGAACACTGCGCGTGCATTATCGGAACGGATTTCGCGACTACGTATCGCGCCGCCAGCTCAAGGCGGTCAAGGAAAAATTGGGGGTGGGGAAATGAGATCAATCTTGAAGACTTTTTTGTTCCGCGGCATGATATTTGGCGGATTTGGTCCGATCGTGCTCGGGATTGTGTATGCGTGCATTTCATCTTTTTTGGGAGAAAATTTGGCATTGAGCGGCTCCGAGGTATGCCTCGGGATCGTTTCCATCTATCTGCTTGCCTTCGTACAGGCGGGGGCAACCGTATTCAATCAGATCGAGGAATGGTCGGTCATGCGCGGTCTCCTCTGCCATTTCGGCGTGCTTTACGTTGCCTATGTGCTTTGTTATCTCGTCAATTCCTGGATCCCGTTTGATTGGCGCGTGCTCCTGATCTTCACGGCTGTGTTCGTTGGAATCTATCTCGCCGTGTGGCTCACCGTCTTTTTCTCGGTGCGTTCCGTCGGGCGGCGCTGCAACGAGCAGCTCGGAAGAAAATAAAAAACCGACCGTCCCGTGCTTTGAAGCGGGACGGTCAATTTTTTATTCTGTTTTGGTGTCTTTGCGGTAGCGGATCAACCCGACGATCGCAGAGGCGATGGCGAGCGACTCGTTGATGATGCCGCCGTAGGAGCCGACGGTGCAGTTGTAGGCGAGCACCATCGGAGATGTGATCAGGATGCTCCCGCGAAGCAGACGCGGATTATGCATGCCGAGCGCAAGCGTGTTGAGGATCAGTGCCACGATAACGAGCAGCGACGCAGGTCCCTGCCAGCTCATCATGCCGCCAAGCGCCATCAGCACGGCAAAAAGCGGGGGAAGAGCACGGCGCCCGCGCGGTTTGTTAGCGGTGTGGGAAAAGGTCAGGTTGCGTGCGATTGCAATCACGTTGAGCACGGCGGCGGGGTAGGCACCGAGCAGAAGATAGCTCAAGCAAAAGCAGAGCGAGCTTGCCGATTGCGAGAGCAGAATCCTCCGATTGGTGCGTATCTGGTAGGTCAGAACGGTAAAGAGAACGCCGCCGAGGGCGAGAATTTGTCCGATTAGCTTCATGTACGCTCCTTTGTCAAATCAACTCCATCGCATCGAAATCGAGCGAATAGACTACCTTGGTTGCGTTTTTCACCGCGAGCGGTAGCGTGCTCTCAAACGAGATGGCTCCGTTTGCCGCAAGACCGTCGGCAAGCCATTCGCTGCCGCCGCCGAGAATTTTGTTGTCGGCTGAAAGAAACTGATAGTGGAGGGTGAGCGAGGAGAGAGGCTTGTCATATCCGCTGCAAAGGTCGCCGCGCACCGTGGTGATGCCCTCCTGCTTGACTTGACGGAAGCTCTCGAGTCGAATATGCTTCATGATCGGGGTGGAGAGCTTGAGATGCATGTCAGCCTTCGCCGAAGCCGAAATGCTTGCCGTTGCCGCACCGCGAATTCTGCGTGTTACACCGTAGTGATAAACGGTTGCGGGGTCGATGGAGCGGATGCGATCCTTCACGGTTGTGATCACCCGTCCCTCGCGATCCTTGAGCACCACGTCGAGCTCTATGTCATACGCCATGCGGTCGGGGTTGGGATTTTCCAGGTCGATGCCGAGAGAGAGGGCATAGCCCTCGCCCTCGCGCTTGCCTGCCGTGCCGCCGAGCGCACGCACGCGGATCGGCAGAGGCTCGGGCTCGGGGGGGGCCGTGAGATCGTCAAGCATGCGGCGGAAGGATTCGTAATATTTCCACGTGTAGGTCTCCTCCGGATTGCGATCGCCCATATAGGCATATTCCATGAGGCAGACCGTAAAGAGGCGCAGATATTGCAGAACGTCCTCAATACGCTCGGCGTCGATGCCCAGCGCAAGACAGGTGGACCAATAGGAGCCGTCGAGCAGAGTGAAGCGATTGCCGTATTTGACGCGGTAGAGACGGTATGCCTCGCCGTTGGGGCTGCGGAATGCCGCGAGCATGCTCTCAACGGTTTCGCTCGGAATGCGATTTTGCACCGCACGGCGATAGAAGCGCTCTGCCTCGTCGAGCCCGACGCCCTGCAGCTGTGCCTCGGAGAGCAGGGCAAAGGAAAGCTGCTCCGCCATGTTCAGCTCGGGCAGAATATATGCCAGGTCGATCTGACGCTCGGGATGGATCACGCAGGAGCAGGAGAGAAAATCCGAGATATCCCGCATTACCTCACCCACGCTTTTTCCAACCGCATTCTGAAATTCATATTCCATTTTTGCCCGTCTCCTTTCTCGATCAAACTCCAAAATCAAAGGGCACAACGGCGCAGACGGCGCCGGGCACTTGCCCGTTTTTTTATTACAGGCTTTATTATACACCATTTTCATCCCTTTGGCAAGAGATTTTTTTGAAAAAACAGGTTTTCCAAAATCGTTTTTTGCAGGAAAGTGGTTGACAAACTGCAATCTGTGTGCTATAATGATTTCGTTTTTAGAGCGTGTTTGGCGGCTTTTTTTGATGAAAGCAATCTGTTTTTGAATTTTTGGTAGATCAAACTTGCAATCCAACGCACGCAACTCAAGGAGGAACATATTATGAGCATTCAAAACGAATATCTGGCAAAGGTTCTCGAGAACGTTATCAAGCGCAACCCCGGTGAGTCTGAGTTTCATCAGACCGTAAGCGAGGTTCTGGAGTCGCTCGAGCCTGTTGTGGCAAAGCGTCCCGAGCTGATTGAGAAGGGCATCATCGACATGATCGTGGAGCCCGAGCGCGTGATCAAATTCCGCGTTCCGTGGGTGGACGATGCGGGCAAGGTTCAGGTGAACCGCGGCTACCGTGTGCAGTTCAACAGTGCGATCGGTCCCTACAAGGGCGGTTTGCGCTTCCATCCCTCTGTAACGGAGAGCATCATCAAGTTCCTCGGATTTGAGCAGACCTTCAAGAACTCGCTCACGGGTCTCCCCATGGGCGGCGGTAAGGGCGGCTCCGACTTTGATCCCAAGGGCAAGAGCGACCGCGAGGTGATGGCATTCTGCCAGAGCTTCATGACCGAGCTTGCAAAATACATCGGTCCCGACACCGACGTTCCCGCAGGTGACATCGGCGTTGGTGCACGTGAGATCGGATATCTGTTCGGTCAGTATAAGAGACTGCGCGACGAGTTCACCGGCGTGCTCACGGGCAAGGGTCGCTCCTACGGCGGCTCGCTGATCCGTCCCGAGGCAACCGGCTTTGGCGCCGTTTACTACACGGTTGAAATGCTCAAGTCCTTCGGTGAGGAGATCAAGGGCAAGACCTTTGCAATTTCGGGCTTCGGAAACGTGGCTTGGGGAACGGTTATCAAGGTCAACGAGCTGGGCGGCAAGGTTGTCACCCTGTCGGGTCCCGACGGCTACATCTACGATAAGGACGGCATCTCCACGCCCGAGAAGATCAACTTCATGCTCGAGATGCGCGCATCCTGCCGCAACCGCGTGCAGGACTATGCCGACAAGTTCGGCGTGCCCTTCTTCGCAGGTCAGAAGCCCTGGGGCGAGAAGGTTGACGTGATCATGCCCTGCGCAACCCAGAACGAGGTTGGCATGGCAGATGCAGAGAAGATCGTTGCAAACGGCATTAAGTATTACGTTGAGGTTTCCAACATGCCCACCACCAACGAGGCAGTTGCATACCTCAAGGCAAACGGCGTTGTGGTTGCGCCCTCCAAGGCAGTTAACGCAGGCGGAGTTGCCGTTTCGGGACTTGAGATGTCGCAGAACTCGATGCGTTACAGCTGGAGCGCAGAAGAGGTTGACGCCAAGCTCAAGGGCATCATGAAGAACATCTACGAGAGCTCTGTTGCCGCAGCAAAGGAATACGGCATGGAGGGCGACCTCGTTGCAGGCGCAAACATTGCAGGCTTCCTCAAGGTTGCAGACGCAATGCTCGCTTACGGTGTGGTCTGATCAAACCAATTTATAACGAACTAAAAAGGAGAAGTCCGTTCTCTCTGCATTCTTAGCGGAGAATGGGCAGGCACATAAAATTCGGCAGAGAACTTGTTTTCTCTGCCGATTTGTGATATAATGGGGTTAACGAAAAGCCTCCCTTGTGTAAAGGGAGGTGGCAGCCGAAGGCTGACGGAGGGATTGTGAAATGAAGAAATTAAGCAAAAACAATCCCTCAGTCGCTAACGCGACAGCTCCCTTTACACAAGGGAGCCTTTGGATGCGTTCGTACATCTTTAGGGGTATGGGCTTTGCTCTATGCCTTTGTAATACAAAGGCGAAACTTGCGATAAAATTCCAAGTGTAGACATCACACAGTAGGAGGATAGTTGCAAAATGCAAAGAAAAGATTTTTATATCGAATACTATAATAGAACAAATCGCTTTTTTTCTGACAAGATAATTTGGGGCAAAAAAGAACGTGAAGAAGCGTGGCGCAAAGGACAAGGTCTTACCTCAAAGTTTGGGCGCAAAATATTTATTATATTCCAGTATTTGATTTTGTTGTTATGTTGGATTCCCATGTGCTTTGAACGTGAATTATGGGTTGCTATACCAATTGCAATCCTTTACTTTTTGTTACAATCGTATATCACAGATTTCTCTATTTTAAAGATTGAATTTCTTTATTTGACCTACTGCAAAAATAGCGTATATTGTTCTGTATTACATGATATATTCCTTGGTAGTTATGCTGAATTTTTCGATCAGTTAACCCGTTATACAAAGAAAGAAGTAACGGGGTACATTTTTATAGGCGGTGGAAAGTTTTATGGAAAATTTCGAGCCGTTTGCAGAAACAAAACCAAAAGAATTGTATTAAAATTTCAGACGAATTGCACTATTGTAATAATTAACAAAAAGAAATTTGTAGTTAAGGGCGTGTTGACCTCAAAAGAACATTTGATATCAGAGATTGCAAATATTATCAACACAAACCAATGATATCGTGTTTTGGCTTTTTAATGATATGAGAACCCGGACAGACCTTGAAAATCTGTCCGGGATACTTATTTGTTTATAGCGGAGCAATTATTAAGCAACCGGCTATAATTTCTCCGCTAATTTTTCACGCCGTTTGGCTTCTCCTTTTTTGACGTAAGAGGGACCCGACTCGCAGGAGTCGGGTCCCAAAATTTTTTATTTCTTCCACTTCATGATGCCCTTGTATTCGAGGAGCTTGATGTAAAGACCGCCCTGAACGGTACGGTTGCGGAAGCTCTTGCCGGGGTATGGATCGTCGGGGTTATCCGAGACGTAGGTGCGCGACATATACGTCTTATGCTCACCCGTGAGCGTCCAATACCAGTCGGTCATCGGCACGCGCGAGGGCATGAAGTTGAAGGCATCCCAAAGGGGAGCAACAAATTCCTCAAAGGTCTCGCGGTCATCGGCAAGCGTTGCCGTCCAAACCAGCCAGTCGCTCTTGGTGTAGGGCTGACGGCTGTCGAGCGGGAGTCCGTAGGGCTGGAAGTGACGGCGGTAGGATGCCACCTCGGATGCGATCACGCCGCGCGGCATGATTTCGGTGCCAAAGAGCTTGTCCCAGATGATGTTGTATTTCATCGAGAAGGTTTCGGGCTTGTCGAACGCGAGACGGTAGGAACCGTCACCGTTTGCGGCACGCTCTGCCCAATCGGGGGCGAGCTCACGTGCCATGGCGAGATATTTCTCGCTCTCTGCCTGCTTGCCGAGCATATCGTAGATGATACCCAGGCTTGCGATACCCATGATCGCCTTGAGCGTGAGGTTGCAGTTGTGTGCGAGATGACCTGCAAAGTCATCGGTGCAGAGCTGATTTTCGGGGTCTCTGCCGTTCTTGATGAGGTACTGCACCCAGCCCTCGAGCACGTCGAGGTGTTCTGCTGCAAAGGATGCGTCGCCGTCGGCAAGCGCGGTTGCAGCCTCCATGATCAACATGTTTCCGCATTCCTCAACCGGCATCTGCTTCTCGTAGAGCATCACACCGTCCTTCAGACCGTAAACCTGACCGTTGAGCTTGGGGTAGCGTCCTGCATCGTGGGGAGCAAAATCGTATTTGAGGTCCTCTTTCCACTCCTTGGATGCGGCGTACTTGTAGATCGGGCGCATCATGCCGCGCACCAGCTCAGGGTTGTAGAGCAGGAAAAGCGGGATAGAGGGATAGGAGACGTCAACCGTTGCGGCACAGCCGTTGGAGAAGCACTCCTTGGAGATCCAGAGCACCTTGCCGTCCTCGTCGACCGCAAGCTTGTGTGCGGCAATCGTCTGACGGAAGGCAAGCTCGAGCAGCTCGGCGTATTTTTCACCGCCTGCACGAACTGCGTCAATAAAGAGTCGATCGGAGAACTCGTTGCAGGTTGCAAGGAGCGTATCGTATTCGGCGTGTGCCTTTGCGATTTCGTCGACGATGCAGGCGCCGTTGCGGTTCCACCAAGAGGGGAGCGCCTGACCGAAATATTCGATGGATTTGATATCGTCGTAGGAGAAGGTTACGAGCGCCGACCCTTCAACCGCCGCTTCAAGCGTGACCCAGGTCATACCTTCTGCTGCCTTGGTTGCAACAGTTGCATTCTTTGCCGAAAGATAGAAGTAGCCCCACTCGGTTGCGAGATAGTCACCCATGCGCTCGAGCATGCGAGGATTTTTTCTGCCCATTTTTACGTGGTTGATGCCGTCCTTTGCGAAGCACTCGGTCACAACCTCATCGTCGCCCGCCTGGTTCATGCAGATCTGCTCGGATACTGCAAGCTTCACCGAGGTTTTGTGTGCCTTGCCGTCGGTCGACTCAACCTTGAGTGCGAGATAGCTGACAGGGCGGGTGAGATAATAGAGATCGGTGGGGAGAATGGGCGATGTAAATGCGGCGGTGAGGCGGATGCCTGCACCCTCAAGCACGTAGGTGGTGGTGAGGGCGTTGACGTCGGATGCGGTCTGCTTCAGTGCAGGCTCGTCGGCGGTTGCAGGTGCGCCGATAAAGCGATAGTCGGTGTTGTCAACCGTGAGGTATCCGCGGATCGGCATCGGTTTCGTTGTCCAATGTACCGTGTCGGCGCCGTTGAGCAGATCGGTGTCTGCCCAAACCGAAAAGTTGGGATCAATGGTAATCAGCGGTGTTGCGGGTGGTCTTAAACGCATGATGATGTCTCCTTTGACTGTATCTTTATTTTTTTCCTTTTTCAGTTGAACATATCGAGGATCGCCTGCTTGGGCTGCACGCCGAGCAGCTGATCAATGGGGGTGCCGTTGCGGAAGGCAATGAGCGTGGGAATGCTCATGATGCCGAAGCGAACGGCGAGCTCCTCCTGCTCGTCAACGTTGACCTTGCCAACCTTGATGTCGGTGCGTTCCTCGGCGATCTCGTCGACCGTGGGACCAAGCATGCGGCAGGGCCCGCACCAGGGTGCCCAAAAGTCTACCAAAACGGGGGTGGTGGAGGCGAGAACCTCGGCTTCAAAATTTTGCGCGGTAATTTCAATTACTGCCATGATGTTTTGTCTCCTTTACGTTTTATCTTTTTTTGTTTTCCTTGTGGCTTTTTTTGGTGGATCGGTTTCGTAGCCGAGGCAGAAGAGGTTGAACCCGCCC